>OKXI01000028.1_pt1 | contig 73150 bp, 61 predicted proteins | sample 1607161 | NCBI WGS metagenome assembly OKXI01 (sample SAMN04414078, study PRJEB24778) | human gut metagenome | material: faecal | host: Homo sapiens
ATTGTTCTAAGGACAGAATAATCTCTTTCGATTCTTTATATATAGCCCATGTCTGATGGCATGGGAAGAGAATTCATGTATCTGTCTTAACATGCAACTAATCGCTATTTTATCCCGAATTGGGGTAGTTACTAAACGGATACATCCATGACAATTTGTTATCTATCCAAACAACCCTCCCTCGGTGGCGTGCGGATTCTTGTGCAGGTGGGTGTAGGCAAGTGTTGTAACCTCGCGGCCGCGGGGGGTGCGCTTGATGAAGCCTTCCTTGATGAGGAAAGGCTCGTAGACTTCCTCTACGGTTTCCGCGTCCTCGCCGAGGGCGGTGGCGATGGTGGTGAGTCCAACCGGGCCGCCGTTGAACTTGTCGATAATCGTGAGCAGTAGTTTGTTGTCAACCTCGTCGAGTCCGAACTTGTCGATGTTGAGTGCCTCAAGCGCGAATTTGGCTATCTCGGTGTCGATGGAGCCGTTGCCTTTCACTTGGGCAAAGTCGCGCACTCTGCGAAGCAGGGCATTGGCGATACGTGGCGTGCCGCGGCTGCGCATGGCTATCTCGCCGGCGGCTTCTGTTGTGCATCTGACGTTGAGCAGTCGGGCGGAGCGCAGCACGATTGAGCTCAGAACGTCGTGGTCGTAGTATTCTAAATGACATTTGATGCCGAAGCGCGCGCGGAGCGGCGGGGTGAGCAGGCCGCTGCGGGTGGTGGCGCCGACAAGGGTGAACGGAGACAGGTTGAGCTGAACGCTTCTCGCGCCGGGACCTTTGTCAATCATAATGTCGATGCGGAAATCCTCCATTGCGGAGTAGAGATATTCTTCGACAACGGGGCTGAGGCGGTGTATCTCGTCGATAAACAGCACGTCGTTCTCCTCGAGCGATGTCAGGATGCCGGCAAGGTCGCCGGGCTTGTCGAGCACGGGGCCTGACGTTACCTTGAAGCCTACGCCGAGCTCGTTTGCCATTATGTTTGACAGGGTGGTTTTGCCAAGACCGGGAGGACCGTAAAGCAACGTGTGGTCGAGCGACTCTCCGCGCATTTTTGCCGCCTTGACAAACACGCGCAGGTTTTCGATGATTTTCTCCTGTCCGTTGAAATCATCGAACGCCAGCGGACGCAGCGCGCGCTCAAATTCATTGTCGCCGTCGGTGCGGCTTGTCCTTATGTCGAAATCTTCACTCATCGTTGGTTTATTACGTTGTCAAGCCGTTGCACTATGGCGTGGTAGTCAATGCCGCGGAGGCAGGCATAGTCGCCGCGTTGGCACGGCTTGTTGCCAAACACGGAACATGGACGGCAGGGTAGGTCGGTCTGCACTTCGTTGGCTGGATTCTGATGCCATCCGGTGAATCCGCAATATGGATGTGTGGCGCCCCAGACCGACACCACCGGAAGCTCGACAAGCGAGGCGAGGTGCATGTTGGCGGAGTCCATCGAGAGCATCACGTCGCAGTGGCTCAGCAGCGCAAGCTCTTTGGCAAAGCCGTAGCGCTTGCCGGCAAGCGAGGTGACGTTGTGTGGGTGCTCACACGCCCATTCTTCGAGGATGTCGCGCTCATAGCCGCCGCCTCCGAAGAGAAACAGGCGTGTCCCGGCGCGCTGCGACAAGGTGTCGACAACGAGCGACATCAGTCCGGGGGGATATATCTTTCCTTCGTGCTTGGCAAACGGGGCGATAGCAATCCAGCGCTCGCCGCCGGATTTGGGTTTCGTGATGTCGGCAAACAGCGTCGTGTCGGCTCCCGTGGGATAGACCGACGTGAATGTCTCGCCGAAGTCGAATCCCATTCGCTTGAATGCGTCGAAGTAGCGTTGACGGGTGGATATCAGCGGATGCAGATTCTTGCCCGTCTCGCGTGTCAGCTCGCGCTTCTCGCTGCGACCTTTGTCGATGCGGCTCATCGGGATGCCGTGCATACGGCAGTAGACGCCCATGATGTGGGTGCGGATCACGTCGTGAAGGTCGATAAACGCATCAATGGCGTATTCGCGCCGCAGGTCGCCCATAAGACGCCAGATGCCGTGCGTGCCTTTGTAGCGTTGCTTGACGTCGACTCCTACAACCGTGAGGTTTTGGGGCGGGTTGACAAACAGCGACGACGCTACGGGCTGTGTGGCGATGACAAACCGCACCGTGGGGTATGCCTCGCAGGCGGAGTAAACCACCGGGACGGTCATCGCGACATCACCGAGGGCGGAAAATCGCGCTATGAGTACGTTTTTGTATTCTTTTGTCAATTCTATCTTCCCGGTTTGATTATTTTTTCTGGGCGTAGAGCACCGGATTGGTGTCTGCGTCGTTGTACATCTTCATCTGGCGGTAGACTTTCATATATTTGCGGCCGGCGGCGATGTCGTCAAGGAGTTGGCCGATGGCGGTTGAGAGGTCTACTTGCTGCTCCAGCAGCACGCGCAGTTTGGCTGTGCACTTGGCTATGTGCTCGGCGGTGGCGTCGGTGCGCTCTGCCTCTTGGCGCATGTGGTAGATTTTCAGTGCGAGAATAGACAGACGGTCGATTGCCCATGCCGGACTTTCGGTGTTGATTGTGGCGCCGTCAAGTAGCTTGACGTTGCTGTAAAGGTCGCGGAAATAGGTGTCGATGTCCTCCACAAGGTCGGTGCGGTCCTGGTTCGACTTGTCTATGCGGCGTTTCAGCGCGAGTGCCTCGACGGGGTCGATGGCTGGGTCGCGGATAATGTCCTCCATGTGCCACTGCACGGCGTCGATCCAGTTCTTTCTGAACAGCACATCGTCGATGGTGCCTGCCTCGTATGGGTTTTCCGGCACTGCGTCGATGTTGTCGAATTTATGATAGTGGAGAGTGGTTTCTCCGAAAATCTTGTTGCATTTCTCTACGAAAGCGTTCATAGCGGTAGGAATTGTAGTTAATACTCTTTTTTCGGCGCATCTGAGATGCAACAACAAAGAAACAAAATATACTTGATTTCGCAAAACTTTAGACAAAAAAACCGCCACTTCTTCAAGTGACGGTCTCTTTTGCTTATGGTGTTTGCGTGTTATTTCAGTTTCGCCTGGATGGCTTTGCTCTCTGCCTCGTAGCCTGGCTTGTTGAGCAGTGCGAACATATTCTTCTTGTAGGCCTCTACTCCCGGCTGGTTGAATGGGTTCACGCCGAGGATGTAGCCGCTGATGCCGCACGCTTTCTCGAAGAAATAGATGATTTCGCCGAGGCAGCGCTCTGTGAGCGAGCCGAGGGTGATGTGGATGTTGGGCACTCCGCCGTCAACGTGGGCGATTACGGTGCCGAGTTCTGCCATCTTGTTCACTTCGTCGATGCGCTTGCCGGCGATGTAGTTGAGTCCGTCAAGGTTGGCGGCGTCGCTCGGAATCACCATTTCGTGCTGTTGCTCGGCTACGGAGATTACGGTCTCGAAGATGGTGCGTTCGCCTTCCTGAATCCACTGACCCATTGAGTGAAGGTCGGTGGAGTTGTCGACAGCGGCTGGGAAGATGCCTTTGTGCTCCTTGCCTTCGCTCTCGCCGTAAAGCTGTTTCCACCATTCGCCGAGGTAGTGGAGTTTTGGATTGTAGTTCACCAGAATCTCCGTCTTCTTGCCTTCGGCATAGAGTGCGTTGCGGGTCTTGGCGTAGAGGTAGGCGGGGTTGTTGTCGTCGGCTGCCGCGGTGGCTGCCTCCATTGCTTTCGCTCCGTCGAGAAGGGCGCGGATGTCGAAGCCTGCAACGGCGATAGGCAGAAGGCCTACCGGCGTGAGAACGGAGAAGCGTCCGCCGACGTTGTCCTCAATTACGTAGGTTGCGTAGCCTTCCTCTGTGGCGAGCGAGCGGAGCGCGCCGCGCTTGGCGTCGGTGACTGCAACGATGTGTTTCGAGGCAAACTCCTTGCCTTCCTGTGCCTCAAGCATTTCCTTGAGGATGCGGAATGCGATTGCCGGCTCTGTCGTTGTGCCTGATTTGGAAATTACGATGATGCCGAACTTCTTGCCTTTCAAGAGGCTTATGAGCTCGTGGGTGTAGTCCTCGCCGATGTTCTGTCCGGCGAAAATCACGCGTGCGCCACTTGCCGGTTTGTAGGCGGCAAACGAGTCGCTGAGGGCTTCAATAACGGCTTTGGCGCCAAGATAGCTGCCGCCGATGCCGATTGCCACTACATATTCGCAGTCGTTGCGGAGGGTGGCGGCGGTCTTTTCGATGTCGGCTACAAGCGATTCCGGTGTTGCACTGGGGAGATGCATCCATCCGAGGAAATCGTTGCCGGCACCTGTGCCTTTTTCGAGTTGTTCAAGTCCGTTGGCAGCTGCGCTGTCGAAAGCGTCAATCTGCGACTTGGTGACAAATTCTGCCACATGCTTGATGTTTAGTTCTAAATTCTTCATAATCAGCGTTATTATTAATCATAGATTGGTTGTTGTTATCTCAATTCAAACGCGAGGCGGTCGATGGCTTTCTGTGCCGGCACTTTCTCATAGAGAATGCTGTAGACACAGTTGAGAATCGGCATGTCGATGCCGTAGCGTTTGTTTATTTCATAGATGCACTTTGTGCCGTAGTATCCTTCTGCAACCATTTCCATCTCCATCATCGCCGCTTTGACAGAATAGCCGCGGCCTATGTAGGCGCCGAAATTGTGGTTGCGGGAGAATTTGGAGTATGCCGTGACGAGAAGGTCGCCAAGATACACGGAGTCGCAGATGTTGCGCTCGCCGGGGCTGGTGGCGGCGAGGAAGCGTTCCATCTCGCGGATGGCGTTGCTTGTGATCATGGCGAGGAAGTTGTCGCCGTTTTTCAAGCCGTAGACGATGCCTCCGCAGATGCCGTAAACGTTTTTAAGCACGGCGCCGTATTCAATGCCGGATACGTCGCCCGACACGATGGTGCGCAACGCCGGACCTTGAAGGCATGGGGCGAATGCGGCGGCAAGCGACGGGTCGAGGCTGCCAACGGTGAGGTAGGAGCGGCGGCCGAGAGCCACTTCTTCTGCGTGGCACGGTCCGCCTATCACTATCTGACGCTCTGGCTTGATGCCGAAATGGTCGGACATATAGGTCGTGACGATGGTGTTGTCCTCGGGCACGATGCCTTTGATGGCGCTTACCATATATTTGTCAGAAAGATCGGCGGTTACTTTCTTCAAGTGGCCCTTGAGATAGGGAGACGGTACGGCAAGCAGCAAGGTGTCGGCTTTGCCGCACACCTCGTTGATGTCCGATGAAAAGTTGATGCGCGCGGTGTCAAACACGATGTCTGACAGATAGACGGGGTTGTGCCCCGTGCGCTTGAAGTCGGCTATGCGGTCGTCGCGGCGCATATACCAATATATGCTGTCGCAGTTCTGCAACAGAAGTTTGGCGAGGGCGGTGGCCCAGCTGCCGCCGCCCATCACTGCAATCTTTCCTGGAAAAGCCATTATGGATTGTTTATTTCTTCACGGCGTCAATCCAAGCGGCGACGTTGTCGACCGACGGATTGGTGAGGCCGAGTTTGAATTTCTTGTTGAGTCCGCAAATTTCCTGATGCACTTTGCCTGGATTGGCGCCGTCGAGGCTGTCAACGGTGAGATAGCCTGCCTTCTGCAGCGGTGCTACCCATTCTGCTGGGATGCCGAGGGTGGTGTAGGCGTCTTTCTGGTCGCGTTTCACAACTTTCTCCGGACGCATCTGCGGGAAGAACAGCACTTCCTGGATTGTGGTCTGTCCGGTCATGAGCATCACAAGACGGTCGATGCCGATACCGATACCTGATGTTGGAGGCATACCGTACTGGAGGGCACGGAGGAAGTCCTTGTCGATGATCATCGCCTCGTCGTCGCCCTTGTCGGCAAGACGCATCTGCTCTACGAAGCGTTCTTCCTGATCAATTGGGTCGTTAAGCTCTGAGTAGGCATTGGCAAGCTCCTTGCCGTTGACCATAAGCTCGAAACGCTCTGTGAGTCCCGGCTTTGAACGGTGCATCTTTGTAAGCGGCGACATCTCGACCGGATAGTCGGTGATGAATGTAGGCTGAATGAATGTGCCCTCGCAGAACTCACCGAAGAGTTCGTCGATCAACTTGCCCTTACCCATGGTCTCATCTACATCCATGCCCTTCTCCTTGCAGAATGCGCGGATTTCTTCCTCTGTCTTGCCGTTGCAGTCGAAACCGGTCTTCTCCTTGATGGCATCGAGGATAGGCAGACGGCGATATGGAGCCTTGAAGCTGATGATGTTACCATCAATCTCACGCTCTGGCTTGCCGTTGACAGCGATACAGATTGTTTCGAGCAACTTCTCTGTGAATGCCATCATCCAGTTGTAGTCTTTATACTGAACGTAAAGCTCCATGCAGGTGAACTCCGGGTTGTGGTTGCGGTCCATTCCCTCGTTGCGGAAGTTCTTGCCGATTTCATAAACGCCCTCGAAACCGCCGACGATGAGGCGTTTCAGATAGAGCTCGGTTGCTATGCGCATGTACATGTCAACGTCGAGTGCGTTGAAATGGGTGATGAACGGACGGGCGCTTGCTCCGCCGGCGATGCTCTGAAGGGTCGGGGTCTCAACCTCGGTGTAGCCTGCCTCGTCGAGCACGCTACGAAGGGTGCGGAGCACGGTGGCGCGCTGAAGGAAAATGTCCTTGATGCCGTCGTTGACAATGAGGTCAACATAGCGCTGGCGGTAGCGTAGCTCCGGATCTTCGAAGGCGTCGTATGCCTTGCCGTCTTTCATCTTGACGATTGGAAGTGGTCGCAGCGACTTGCTGAGTAACTTGATGTTCTTGGCGTGAACGGTGATTTCGCCCATCTGTGTGCGGAACACAAATCCCTCGATGCCGACAATGTCGCCGATGTCGAGCAGTTTCTTGAAGAAAATGTTGTAGGTGTCCTTGTCTTCTCCCGGACAAAGGTCGTCGCGGCTGATGTAAACCTGGATACGGCCTTCGGAGTCCTGCAGTTCCATAAATGAGGCTTTGCCCATGATGCGGCGGCTCATGATGCGGCCGGCAATTCTCACTTCGCGTGGCTCGGCGTTGTCTTTGAAGTTTTCCTTAATCTCTTTTGTGTGTCCTGTAACTACATATTCCTCAGCGGGATAAGGCTCTATTCCCATCTTTCTGAGTTCGGCGAGACTGTTGCGTCTCACAATCTCTTGTTCGCTTAACTCCAATACGTTCATATATCTTTCAATTTGTTATTATCAAACGTTGTAAGCACACCTTATAAAGGGTTGCAGTTTGCAAAGTTACGCATAAACCGCTTGTTCTGCAAAAAAAGGTGTGATTTTTGGTTATTTCTTGTGCTTGCGATAGTAGGCAAGGCCGCGTTTCACGTTTTCTTTTATGGCGTTGCTCGAGTAGGTGGCGCCGCTGACGGCGTCTACTTTCTGTTTCGATGCCTCGCCGACTTGCTTGCCTGTCCATTTGCCGAACAGCCCTTTCTCGGCGCGCAGAAACACGTTGTGCGCCTCGCGGTTGGGAAGTGCCTCGATTTTCACAATGCGGTCGTTCTTGATGTGGATTTTCAGAGGAGTGGCGCCGGCATAGCCTTTGACGGTGGGCGCAAGTGTGGTGGTGTTGACCACGTAGGTGCCGTCGGCGCTGCGTGTCATCACATCGTCGGCGCTGCCGCCCGACGTCATCGCCACCGCAGCTGTTGTCACGGCTGCGGCGGTTAGAAGTAAATTCCTTATTTTCATAATCTTAGTCGTTGTTTTTTGTTCCGAATCTTAGTCTTCGCTTATCATGCCGAGGAGTTGTTTCACCTCATAGTGCGACAGCCGTCGGCTGTCTTTCAGATGTTGTGCAAACTCGTGCGCTATTTTGCGTACCGACGGGTTGCGGAACACCTGCTCCAGATAGTTGAACGTTTCCTGAAACATGCTTCTTATCTCATCGTCATCCAATTGGCAGGTGCGTTTGCCCTCATCTGCCACGGTGCTGAAAATCGCTTTCTTGGCGTCGGCGTATTGCGTCGGCTTGCCTGCCGGCAGATTGCGGCAGAACAAGTTGGCGATGAGCATGCCTACGGTCATCTGGTAGTGCTTGAGCGTGGCGTGCCATGACTCCACGGGCGACACTGCGGGATTGCCTGAGAAATAATAGTCGGGCGTAAACGAGATGTAGCCGTGCTCATCGTCGTCAATGTCGATTTGATAGAGCAAGTCCTCTCCGTTCCAGATTGAAATACCTATCGCCATTCCGGCGATGCCATAACATTTGTCTTCTTCGTCGTTATATTTCATCCTTTTTTTAAGTTTTTATTGACGGCGTCCTCCAGTTGGCGGAGCGCCTTTTCAAGCGTTGTGCGGCAGCAGCCCACGTTGAGCCGCATGTGGCATTCGCCTCCGGTGCCAAACATCTCGCCGTCGTTGAGGGCCAGGTGCGCCTTGTCGACAAACAGGTCGACCAAGTCCTTGCCCTTCAGTCCCAATGCCGAGCAGTCGAGCCATACGAGGAACGACGCCTGCGGGCGCATGGCGCGGATTTGCGGTATCCGCTCCGCCAGAAATTGCTCCGTGTAGCGGATGTTGTCCTCGATGTAGCGCAGCGCCTCGTCGAGCCATCCCGCCGCTTTGGTGTAGGCGGCTTCGGTGGCTACGGTCTGCACGAATGTGGGCACGTTGTATTCATTGACTGTCAGCCAGGTGAAGAACTTGCGGCGGAGTGCCGGATTTTTCACCACACACCACGAACTTACGATGCCGGCGATGTTGAATGTCTTCGACGGCGCGCCAAACGTGACGCTGCATTGCGCCGCTGCGTCGGAAACGGAGGCAAACGGAGTGTAGCGGTTGCCAAACAGCTCAAGGTCGCCGTGGATTTCGTCGCTCGCCACCAGCACGCCGTATTCGGTGCAGAGGTCGGCAAGACGTGCCAGCTCCTCGCGGCTCCATACAAATCCGCCGGGGTTGTGCGGATTGCAGAGAATCATCATGCGCGGACGCTCCTCGGCAAACTGGCGCTCGAGCAGCTCGAAGTCCATCTCTACGTGTCCGTCGTCGCAGAAGCGCAGCGGATTTCTGACCACCTTGCGGCAGTTGCCCTCGATGATGATGCGGAACGGGTGGTAGACGGGCTGTTGTATCAGCACCTTGTCGCCCTTGTCGGTAAACACCTGAAGAGCCATCGCAAGTCCGCGGACAATGCCGGGAATGAATGTAAGCTCGTCGCGTTCCACGCTGAATCCATGGCGGTTGAGCAGCCAGTCCTGTATCGACTGCCAATAACTGTCGGGTGCTATCGAATAGCCGAACACTTGGTGCTCCAGCCTGTGGCGCAGAGCGTCTGTGATGGCGGGACACACCTCGAAATCCATATCTGCCACCCAAAGCGGCAAAAGGTCGCTTCGACCGTAGTTTTGCTGCAGACCGTCGTATTTTACGCATCCGGTGTGCCAGCGGTTGATTGTCTTGTTGAAATCCATTGCGAGACGTTTTTTGCAAACTTACACAAAAAACATAAATTTCTGCAAATATAGAACGAAAAAAGTTTGTTTATTGTCATTGAATAATGACATTATAAAAGCTACGCTTTGAATATTGAGGAAATCTGAGTAATTTTGCATATTGATGTCGGGCTTGCCCGGCAGCAAAAAAGGAGGAAAGAAATGGAAGAGAAAAATCTTGAAAAGGTAGAGTCAAAGCCGGCGTTCAGGCACTCTATCCCGGTGCAGATGCGTTTTAACGACATCGATGTGCTCGGACACGTCAACAACTCTGTGTTTTTCACCTATTACGACCTCGGTAAATCGGCTTATTTCACCACCATCCGCAAAGGTCAGATGAACTGGACGCGGCCCGACGTGGTGATTGCCAACGTGAACTGCAACTTCTACGCCCCGATGCGATTCGGCGAGCCGGTGTCGGTCGTGACCCGTGTGGAGTCGATCCGCGAGAAGAGTTTCAAAGTGCACCAGCGCATCGTAAACACTGTCACGAAGGAGGTGAAGAGCGAATGCGCGACGGTGATGGTGGCGTTCGACGTGGATACGCAGGAATCGAAATGCCTTCCGGCTGCGTGGGTGAAAGCCATCTGCGAGTATGAAGGACGCAACTTGATTGAATCAAAAGACTGACAACAGATATGACAGACATCAAACAGTGTATGCGCGACATCCTCGCTCACGAAAGCCGTGCGGTGGCGGAAATCCCGGTGACCGACGGATATGAGCGTGCTGTAGGAATGATTGTGGAGCAGGTGTGGAACCGCCACGGAAAACTTATAACATCGGGCATGGGCAAGGCTGGACAGATTGCCATGAACATTGCAACGACTTTTGCGTCGACGGGAATCCCTGCCGTGTTCCTGCACCCGAGCGAGGCGCAGCATGGCGACTTGGGCGTGATGCAGGAGAACGACATCATGCTGCTGCTCTCGAATTCGGGTAAGACGCGCGAGATTGTGGAGCTGGTGACGCTTGCAAAGCGGTTGAATCCGCAGCTGCAGATTATCGTGATTACGGGAAATGCCGACAGTGAGCTGGCTCAGTCGGCGGATGTGTGCCTTTGGACGGGCAACGCTCCGGAGGTTTGTCCGCTCGGGCTGACTCCTACCACGTCGACAACGCTGATGACTGTCATTGGCGACGTGCTCGTTGTGGGAACGATGCGCACCACGGGATTCACAAAGGAGCAGTATGCGCTGCGCCATCATGGCGGATATCTCGGCAAGAAGAGCCGTGGTGAGGAAAAGGAGGAACAACGGTGAGCAAGGTTATTGCAGTGGGACAGGCTTGCCTCGACATCCTGCATGAGGAGGGGAGGCAGGTGTGTTCGTTTGTTGGCGGACGCATTGCAAACATGGCAATGGCGCTGAGCCACGATGGTGTGGAAGTGGAATTTGTAAGCGAATGTGCTACCGACGGCGTGGGCGACATGATTGTTGACACGCTGAAGAAAAACGGTGTGGGCGTGAAGTCGGTCGACCGGTTTACGGAAGGGCAGTCGCAGGTGTCGCTGATTTTCCGCGACAAGGAGGGCAACGAGCGTTTCTCGGAGTATGTGAAATACCCCGACTCGAGGTTTGACGTGCTGTGGCCGAAAATCGAGGAGAACGACATCGTGGTGTTCGGATCGTTTTTCTCTGTGGAGGAAAGCGTGCGCCAGCCGCTCTCTGAATTGTTGGCGTATGCTCAGGACCGCAAGGCGATAATCGTCTATCTGCCGGGTTTCAAGCCTGAGCTGTGCAGCCGCATAACGCGTGTGATGCCTGCTATCGTCGAAAATCTTGAGGTCGCCGATGTGGTTATCGCCCGCGAGAGCGATATGATGAAAATATTCGGAAAGGCAGATGCCCGCGCCTGCTACAACGAGCATATAAAATTTTATTGCAACAATTTCCTTTTTTCCGACAGCCGGCACAATGTGTCGCTGTTCACCAAAAGCGGTGTGCTGACGCGTGAGTCAGACGGGACGCCCGACGCCGCACATCGTCTGGAATGCGATGCGCGTCTGGTGGCTCGGTTTGTTGAGGGAATGCTGCGCCACGGGCTTACGCGCGACGGTCTTGACACGACAGGCGCGGACGAATGGGAAGATATAATGAAAAAATAGAACAAAGATATGTCTGTAGAAATCAGAGTTATACCGAAGGATAAGAAGTCACTGAAAAAGTTTGTGCAGTTTGGCACGGATATGTATAAAGGCAACGACTGCTTTGTGCCGCCGTTGCGCATGGACGATGTCAACACGCTGTCGCCCGACGTGAACCCTGCGTTTGAGTTGTGTGATGCCGAGTATTTTATGGCTTTCCGCGACGGCAAGCCTGTGGGACGCATCGCTGCAATCATCCATCGCCTCTCAAACGAGCAGCGAGGCAAGAAGGAGATGCGTTTCGGATTTGTGGAGTTTATCGATGACGAGGAAGTGTGCGACGCGCTTTTCAACGCTGCCATAGCATGGGGCAAGGAGCGCGGAATGGAAACGATTATTGGTCCGCTCGGATTTTCCGATATGGACTATGAGGGAATGCTTGTCGAGGGCTTCGATGAATTGTCGACGATGGCTACCATCTACAATTTCCCATACTATCCCAAGCACATGGAGCGCATGGGATTTGAAAAACGCGCCGACTGGGTGGAATTTCAGATGACCGTGCCCGACGCTATCCCTGAGAAGCATCAGCGCATCGCCGAGATAGTGAAGAAGAAATATGGGCTGCACGTGGAGAAATACACCAACCGCAAGAAGGTTGTCCGCGAGGTGGGACGTCCGTTCTTCGACCTTATCAACGAGGCTTATGCCGAGCTGTTTGAGTTTACCAAACTGACCGACCGTCAGATTGACTATTATGTGAAGATTTATCTGCCCCTGTTGCGCCTCGACCTGCTCTGTGTGATAAAAGACTCCAACAACGAGGTTATCGGTGTGGGCGTGGCTTTGCCGTCGTTGTCGCGGGCGCTGCAGAAGTCGCATGGACGAATGTTGCCGTTCGGATGGTGGCATCTGATGCGCGCCATGTATTTCAACGTGACCGACACGGTCGACCTTCTGCTTGTGGCTATCAAGCCGGAATATCAGAGCAAGGGCGTAAACGCATTGCTGTTCACCGACTTGATTCCGTATTTCCAAAAATATGGCTTCAAATATGCCGAGAGCAACCTGGAGTTGGAGCTGAACACGAAGGTGCAGTCGCAGTGGCAATATTTCGAGACGCGCCAGCACAAGCGCCGTCGTGCTTTTGGAAAGAAAATATAGAACGTAGGTCTAAGAAAGAAACAATCGGCGGCGGATGCTCAATATTGCGGGTCTCGCCGCCGATGTTTTTAGCTGGTCGACTTTGGACGCTTTTGTTGTCTATGCTCGCAATAATGTATACCTTTGCAACCATAATAATGATAAAAAACAGAGAATAATGGCTGGATTAAAATCATTGGTAAAAGACACTGCCATCTATGGTGTCAGTTCTATCGTAGGGCGATTTCTAAACTATCTTCTTGTGCCTATCTACGTCACGGCGATGTCGGCACGTTCGGGTGGCTATGGCGTTGTCACCGAGGTGTATGCGTGGGTAGCGTTGCTGATGGTGATTCTCACCTATGGAATGGAAACCACATTTTTCCGCTATGTGAACAAGGCGGAGGAGAATCCGCGCAGGGTCTATTCAACAACGCTGATTATGGTGGGGTCCACGTCGCTGCTGTTTGTGGCGCTCGGACTGGCGTTTCTGCCGCAGATTGCTGGTGCCATGGGCTATGCTGACCATCCTTCGTATATAGGTATGATGATGGGTGTTGTGGCGATGGACGCTTTCCAATGCATCCCGTTCGCTTATCTGCGCTACCGCAAGCGCCCGTTTCACTTCGTGGCGTTGAAGCTGCTCTTCATTGTGCTCAACATAGCGTTAAACATTGTCTACTACGTGTTTCTCGGAGGCAGCGATGTGGCTTATGCCTTCCTGTTCAACCTTGTCTGCACCGGCACGATAATGCTGCTGATGCTGCCGCTCATAAAGCTTGGCGGCGGTTTCGACTGGCAGTTGGCGAAGCGTATGCTCAACTATTCTTATCCGATACTGATTCTTGGTATTGCTGGAATCCTTAATCAGGTGGCTGACAAGATTATATTCAGCCATGTCTATGTTGGCAGCGATGCAAAGATGCAGCTCGGCATCTACGGCGCGGCGAGCAAGATTGCCATGATTATGGCTTTGCTGACACAGGCTTTCCGCTATGCCTACGAGCCGATTGTGTTCAGCAAGAGCCGCGACAAGGACAGCAAGGAGTTTTACGCCAAGGCGATGAAATATTTCGTGATCTTCACGCTGCTGGCATTCCTTTGCGTGGTGTTCTACATCGATGTGCTCAAACACGTCATTGCCCCGAATCCGGAATATTGGGCTGGATTGCGTGTGGTGCCGATTGTGATGGCGGCGGAAATTCTGATGGGCGTTTATTTCAACTTGTCGTTCTGGTACAAGCTCATCGACAAGACGCTTTGGGGCGCGTTGTTCTCTTTTGTGGGATGCGCCGTGCTGATTGCCATGAATGTGCTGCTTGTGCCCAAGTTCGGATATATGGCATGCGCCTGGGCTGGCGTGGCCGGCTATGGCGTGGCTATGGTGATGTCTTATATTGTAGGACAGAAGAAAAATCCTATCGACTACGATTTGAAGTCGATTCTCTCATACGTAGCCGTGGCTGCGGTGCTTTATTTTGTGGCTGAATATCTGAAAGTTGGCAACACGATGCTGCAACTTGTGGTCAACACCGCAATGCTTTGTGTGTTTGCCATGATGATTGTTAAAAAAGAGCATCTCAACATCGGTGCGATGCTGCGGAGGGGACGCAAATGAAGGTGGTGATTCTCAACACTGCCGACGCCCATGGCGGCGCGGCTATTGCCAGCTGGAGGCTTCTGCACGCCCTTGTTGGGGAGGGTGTTGATGCCCGTATGCTTGTTGTCGATCGCACTACGGCCGACCCGCTTGTCGATGTGGCGGGAACAGCGGAGCAGCGCCGTTGGGCTTTCCTGCGCGAGCGCATAGGCATCTTCGCCGCAAACGGCTTGAACCGCCGCGACCTGTTTAAGGTGTCGACGGCGCGCTATGGTGTCGATGTGCTGTCGCATCCGTGGCTGCGTTCAGCCGATGTGGTGTGTCTCAATTGGATAAACCAGGGGATGCTGTCGCTCACCGACGTAGGGCGACTTGCCGCAATGGGTAAGCGGTTGGTGTGGACGCTGCACGATATGTGGTGCATGACGGGAATCTGCCACCATGCCTATGGTTGCGACGGCTATGAGCGCGAGTGCGGACATTGCAAGTTTATGCGTTTCCCTTATGGCAACGACCTGTCGCACCGTGTGTGGAAGCGGAAAAAACGCATATACGACAATGCCGACATCCATTTTGTGGCTGTCAGCGGATGGCTTGCCGATTGTTGCCGCCGCAGCGCGCTGCTTGAGGGCAGGGCGGTGTCGGTGATCCACAATGCGATGGCGGTCGACAGCTACAGTTGGCAGCGTACAGGAAACAAGGACAAGAAGGTGGTGACGATGGGCGCGGCGCGGCTTGACGACCCCGTGAAAGGGTTCGGACTGCTCATCGAGGCGGCAAATGTCATAGCCGACAGTCATCCTGACTGCAACATCGAGTTGCAGCTTTTCGGCTCTATCCGCGACGAGTCGCTGCTCGGACAGATACGACTGCCTTACCGGTGGGTTGGCGCGGTGGCTTCTGAAAAGGTGGCAGACCTGATGGCGGCAGGCGATGTGGTTGTGTCGTCATCACATTTCGAGACGTTTGGCATGACGCTTGCCGAGGGACAGGCTGCCGGATGCCTTGCCGTGGCGTTTGACCACGGAGGCCAGTCGGACATAATCACGCATCGGCGCGACGGATGGCTCGCCGCCTATCCCGACGCCGACAGCCTTGCCGAGGGCATCTTGTGGGCGGTGTCGCAGAGTGTCGACCGCAAGGCTCTCCACGACAGCGTGGCGGCGCGGTTTTCATACGGCGCGGTGGCGCGTAAGTATATAGATTTGTTCAACGAATTATTGAGAAAGGAATAGAAATATGGTGACAATACTGTTTCACGACACGATTTTCGGACCAATCCACAGCCGCAGGCTCGGCACGTCGCTCGGCGTTAACTTGATGCCAAACGATGGTAAAATCTGCTCGTTTGACTGCCTGTACTGCGAGGCTGGCTACAATGCCCAGGGCGCAGGAACGGCTGGTATAAGCACCCGCGAGGAGGTGCGTGCGGCTCTGGAAGAAAAACTGAAGGCGATGTATGCCGCCGGCGACCGTCTTGACGTAATCACTTTCTCAGGCAACGGCGAACCAACGTTGCACCCTGACTTCGGAGGTGTGGTCGACGATGTGATAGCATTGCGCAACAAGTATTACCCTTCGGTGAAAATCAGCGTTTTGTCAAATTCCACGATGATTGACCGTCCGGCTGTTGCCGAGGCGCTTCTGAAGGTGGACAACAACATTCTGAAACTTGATTCAGCAGTTGACGCCACGATGCGACTTATCGACCGTCCGGCAAACAAGGAGTTTACGGTGGAGCACGTGGTTGGACATCTTAAAAAATTCCGCCATCAGTGCATCGTCCAGACCATGATGGTGCGTGGCGAGCACGACGGCGTGCGCATCGACAACACCACCGACGCCGAGATTCAGGCGTTGCTGAAGGCTTATCTTGAGATTGAGCCGGCAGAGGTGATGCTCTACTCGCTTGATCGCCCCACACCGGAGCAGCGCCTGCAGAAAGTGGAGCGCGACGAGTTGGAGCGCATCGCAGAAGTGTTCCGTCAGAAAGGTATTAAAGTACAAGTAAATTAAGACAATATGATATATCCAAAGCCATTGAGACAAGGCGATGCCGTGGCGATTCTCTCGCCGGCAAGTGCAATCAAACCGGAGCTGGTCGACAGCGCATGCCGGACAATCGAGAGTTGGGGATTCCGCCCCGTAGTGAGTCGGCACTGCAAAGGCGTGAACGGTTCGTACAGCGGAACGGCGGAAGAGCGTATAGCCGACATCCGTCAGGCAGTCGCCGACCCGTCGGTGCGGGCCATTATGTGCAGCCGTGGCGGATACGGTGTGGTGCATCTGCTTGAGCATTTCGAGCCGGGATTGTGGAGCCGCGACCCTAAATGGGTGATGGGATTCAGCGACATCTCGGCCTTCCATGCAGCGTTGGCCCGCGATGGCGTGGCAAGCATACACTCGCTGATGTGCAAGCATCTGACCGAACGTCCCGACGACGAATGCAGCCGCGCGCTCCGCGACATCCTTACCGGCACCATGCCCGACTATGAAGTGGCGGCCGACCCTCACAACCGTCTTGGCGAGGCTGAAGGCAGAATTTACGGAGGCAATATCGCCGTGCTGAGCGGACTGCTGTCCACACCGTTCAACTTGCTCCGCAAGGACCACATCCTCTTCATTGAGGACATCGACGAGGCTATCTACAGCATAGAGCGTATGCTCTACCATCTGCGTCTTAACGGCACGCTTGCCTCTACGCGTGCGTTGATTGTTGGGCAGTTCACCGAATACAAGCCGTCGAAGGACTTCGACAATATGTACGATATGGTGCAGCGGATGGTTGCCGACTACGATTTCCCGGTGGCTTACAACTTCCCGGTGGGGCATGTCGACTACAACCTTCCAATCATAGAAGGCGCCAATGCCCGCCTTGTCGTAACCCCCGACAAAGTGCGCCTCACGCTGTCAAAATAACATGACCAAATCGCCAAGCAAAACATGGCCAAATCGCCAAGTGAAACATGGCCAAATCGCCAAGTGAAACATGGCCAAATCGCCAAGTGAAATATGGCCAAATCGCCAAGTGAAATATGGCCAAATCGCCAAATAAGATTCGTAAATATTTGTTTATGTGGAAATTAAAAAATATCTTTGCATAAACAAAAATACGAACAAAAATGAGCGAATATAAGCCGCGGATAGCAGACGGAATATTGCGAGAGAAGTTGGAGGCAATTGGAGCTGTTTTGGTGGAGGGTCCAAAAGCGTGTGGTAAGACCACGACTGCCGAGCAGCAAGCCAAGAGTGTGCTTTATATGAACGATCCGATGAGGCGGATGCAGTATATGCAAATGGTTGAGACCGATATCAATGCTTTGCTTGACGGTGCTGTGCCTCGACTTATTGATGAGTGGCAGACGGCTCCGCAGTTTTGGGATGCCATTCGTTTCACTGTTGACCACAGAGATGGCGATGGTCAGTTTATCCTTACCGGTTCAGCTGTTCCAGTGATAAACAATGGGCAGATAGAACACACAGGGACCGGCCGTTTTGGCTGGGTTAAGATGCGTCCGATGAGTCTTTGGGAGTCTGGAGAATCCAATGGCGGCGTAAGTCTTTCTGAGCTGTTTGAGTCGCCAGAAAGCATTGGCGCTACAAGCACATTGTCATTGTCGCAACTTGCATTTGCAGTGTGTCGCGGCGGTTGGCCGAGGGCGGTGTCAAAGCAAACAGAAAAAGCGGCGTTGCTTCAGGTCGAGGAATATCTTGAGTCGGTGACGCGTTCTGACATTTCTCGTGTTGACAATGTAAACAGAGATTCAGATCTTGCAAAGAGGCTGCTTCGTTCGTACGCGCGCCATCAAGGCGCACAGGCAAGTGTTCCGACTATACGTAAGGATATCGCTGTCAACGAATCGGATTCGGTGAGCGACGTTACTGTTGAGTCGTATCTGTTGGCTCTCCGCAAGATTTTTGTCATAGAGGATATGCCTGCGTGGAATCCAAATTTGAGAAGCAAAACAGCGATACGGACATCTGATACAAGATATTTTGTTGACTCTTCGATAGCTGCTGCAGCATTGGGCATTGGGCCGAAAGATTTGATTGAGGATTTAAACACATTCGGATTGTTGTTTGAAACATTGTGTGTGCGCGATTTGCGTGTGTTTGCAGATGCTCTTGGCGGTACCGTTTATCATTTCCGTGACAAAAACGGCCTGGAGTGCGATGCTGTCATTCATTTGAAGAATGGAAATTACGGACTCGTCGAAATAAAATTGGGTGGTGACACATTGATTGAGGCGGGGGCGTTGACTTTGACATCGCTGGCTGGCAAAATCGACACCACAAAAATGAAGAAGCCGGCGTTTTTGATGGTTCTGACCGGTGTCGGTGATTTCGCTTACCGTCGTAAAGACGGCATTTATGTTGTGCCGATAGGGTGTTTGAAAGATTAGTATGGTTGACACAATGACAGCCGAGCAACGGCATCGCTGCATGTCGCACATCCGCAGCCGCGACACGCGTCCGGAAACGATGGTGCGCCACTACCTGTTTTCCCGTGGATTCCGCTATCGCAAGAACGTGCGCGCTCTGCCGGGCACGCCCGACATTGTGCTTGGCCGCTACCGTACGGTGATTTTCGTAAACGGATGTTTCTGGCATGGGCATGAGGGGTGCCGCTATTTCCGCTTGCCGAAGACAAATGCCGGCTTCTGGCAGCAGAAGATTGAGCGCAATCAGGCGCGCGATGCCCGGGACCGGATGGAGTTGAGGCGTATGGGCTGGCACGTGATCCAGGTGTGGGAATGCCAGCTGAAGCCTCGCGAACGGGCCGCTACGTTGCGCAGCATCGAGCAGACGCTCTGTGGCATCTATCTCGACGACAATGCAGTGGAGCGAACCGACATTTCCCTTGCCGCCGAGGATGAAACGCCGTATAATAATTCTCTCCACAATAAATGAGTTATTTTATTTTGCATTACCTTTGTAGAGCGAAACAAAAAAACGTACATACTATGTCAACAGAATTGAGAGCCCAGGAAGGGCATAAGGCTAATTTGCCAAAATTGGACGGTTTCAGCGTCGGAATTGTCGTGGCTGAGTGGAATCCACAAGTGACGGAGGCTTTGTTGAAGGGCGCGCTCGACGTGTTTCACGCCGAGGGCTACACTGACGACAATATCCTCGTTGAGCATGTGCCGGGCACGGTGGAGCTTACTTATGGCGCGGCGTGCATGATCGACAATGTCAATGTCGAGGCTGTGATTGTGATTGGCTGCGTGATTCGTGGCGGCACACCGCATTTCGACTATGTTTGCGACAGTGTGACTCAAGGCGTGGCTCAGTTGAATGCAAACGGCGAGGTGCCGGTTGTGTTTGGCGTGCTTACCACCGACAATGAGGAGCAGGCTCTTGAGCGTGCCGGCGGTGCGCTTGGCAACAAGGGCGCGGAGGCTGCCGAGGTGGCTATAAAAATGGCTGACTTCACTCGCCGCATGCGTCAGGAATAAGCGGAAGTGACAAAGAATTTAACGAGGCGGAGGCTCATTTTTACGGGCTGCCGTCTCGTTTTTGTTTTCAGTGGAAAACGATGTCGGAGATGACGTCGGCTCCTGTGATTTCATTCAGGCGTTTCACCAAATGGCTGCGGTTGAGCATCAGCTCGTTGCGCAGAGGAGCGGAAACGATGACCACATGCAGCACGCGGTCTTTTATCCAGCGGCGCACCGTCTGCCGGTTGATGTATTCGCCCACCACATCAGGCCAGAAGGCTACAAGGCGTTGCTGGTTGGCATTGTCGTCGAGAGCCGCAGGGTCGAGAAACTGGCGCATCACGTCGCCTAAGAGCACGGGGTCGCGGCGTTTCATTGCATGCCTCCTTCCTGTCGGCACACACCGTTGTCGACCGTGAAAATGCGGTAGTCGCTACCCACCGCCTCCACAGTCTCGTCGAGGTGCTGGCGGTTGGTGTCTGACACAAAAATCTGCCCGAAAGCCGGTTCCGACACGATGCGCATAATGTTTGCCACGCGGTTTGCGTCAAGTTTGTCAAAAATATCGTCAAGCAGCAGGATTGGAGTCTGTCCGCATTCCGTTTTCAGAAAGTCGAACTGGGCGAGGCGCAGCGCGATTGTGTAGGTCTTGCACTGTCCCTGCGAGCCCGTGCGGCGCATCAGCTCGTCGCCGAGCATCAGCTCGATGTCGTCGCGGTGCACGCCCATCGACGTGTGTCCAAGCACGCGGTCGCGTTCCAGATTCTGACGCAGCACTTCCGCCATTGTCTGAGTGTTGAGCACGCTGCGGTAGTCGAGCCTCACCTGCTCGTTGCTGTCGGAGATGGTGTTGTAGTAGCGCATGAAGATTGGAGTGAACCTTTCAATCCATTGCTGGCGAGCCTTGTGGATGGCTGCCGCCGCCTGGCAAAGGAAAGTGTCGACGGTCTCGAGCAACAGAGGGTCGGCGATGCCCTGTTTCAGCATCGCGTTGCGCTGTTCGAGCGCACGGTTGTAGCCAATCAGCTGCTCCAGATATTCGTGGTTTCCCTGTGATATTATCCGGTCGATCAGTCGTCGCCGCTCCTCGCTGCCGCCGGCGATAAGATTCCAGTCGCTCGGAGTGACCATCACAAGCGGGAGCAGCCCGATGTGTTCGCTCTGCCGGCGGTATTCCTTCCCGTTGCGTTTCACGGATTTCTTCTTTCCGCGCTGCAGCGCGCACGAAATCTGCTCCGTTTTTCCGCTCCGCACATACTCGCCCTGCAGCAGCATGAACTCTTCGCCGTAGCGCACGGTTGTCGCGTCGGTTCGCGCGAGGCTGCTTTGACAGAAACTGAGATAGAAAATCGCGTCGAGCACGTTGGTTTTGCCCATACCGTTGTTGCCCAGCAGGCAATTCACCTTCGGGGAAAAATTGAGTGTTGCCTCGGCGATGTTCTTATAGTTCAATATCGACAGTTTCGACAGTATCATAAGTGCAAAAATAACGATTTTTCCGCAACTGTCTGCAATGCCGTGTCGTTTTTAAATTGATTTTGACTGTGGAAAGCGAAAAAAAAGTTATCTTTGTCATATGGAAAGTTATATAGTATCGGCAAGAAAATACCGCCCTTCGACGTTCAAGTCGGTGGTGGGTCAACACGCTCTCGTCAACACGTTGAAAAACGCCGTCAAGTCGGGACGTCTGGCGCATTCCTACCTGTTCTGCGGGCAGCGCGGTGTGGGCAAGACAACGATGGCACGCATCTTTGCGAAAGCCATCAACTGTGAGCATCTGACGGCCGACGGCGAGCCTTGCAACGAGTGCGAGTCGTGTCGCGCGTTCAATGAGCAGCGGTCGCTCAACATCATTGAGCTCGACGCCGCGTCAAACAACAGCGTCGACGACATCCGCCAGCTTACCGACCAAGTGCTGGTGCCGCCAGTCACGGGCCGCTACCGCGTGTTTATCGTCGATGAGGTCCACATGCTTTCCGCTGCGGCGTTCAACGCCTTTTTGAAGACGCTTGAGGAGCCGCCTAAATACGTGATTTTCATTCTTGCCACCACGGAACGGCAGAAAATTCTGCCAACGATTCTTTCTCGATGCCAGAAATATGACTTCCAGCGCATCACGCCCTCCGACATAGCCGAGCAGCTGAAATATGTTGCCGACCATGAGGGTTACACAACCGAGCCGGAGGCTCTTAACGTGATAGCGCAGAAAGCCGACGGCGCTATGCGCGACGCCCTGTCGATATTCGACCAGGTGGCAGCCGCATCGATGGGCAACATCACCTATCGTGCCGCCATCGACAATCTCAACGTCCTTGACTACGACTATTATTTCCGTCTTGTCGACGCTTTTGCCGACAACAATGTCGAGCAGTCGCTCCTCGTCTACAAAGACGTGCGCGACCACGGTTTTGACTCGAGGGTGTTTATCAACGGTGTTGCGGCGCATCTGCGCGAACTTGTTGTGGCCCACTCGCCGGAACTGGTGCCGCTGATGGAAGTGACAGGCGAGATAGCGGAACGCTACAAGCAGCAGGCGGCACGCTGTCCGCTCGGCAAGCTGTATCATGCGATGGATCTCTGCAACACGTGCGACCTTAACTATATCAATGCAACCAACAAGCGTTTCATTGTCGAACTTACGCTTATCAAGATATGCCAACTCTTTGGCGGAGAGACAGCCGCTCCGACCGCTCCGCAACCGCTGAGAAAGGTTGCTCCGGCAGCCCCTGCTGCACCGGCACCGCAGCGCCAGGCAGCTCCCGCGCCAGCGCCGCAACCGGTTCAGGCGGCTCCGCAACCGCAGGCGCCTGTCGCGCAGCCCGTGCGTCCGGTGCGGCCAGCACCGGTACCACGCCCTCAGGCAACGCCCGGCGGCAAGGTGGCAGGCTTGTCGTCGGTGTCGATAAAGGCACCTATTTCCGGCACTGCTGTGCCACAAAGTCAGCAGCCGGCAGGCAGCAATGCCGCCGAGACTGAAAAAAAAAATGACATCCGGCCGCTGAATTCTCCGCGCAGTGAGGCTTATACCGACGACGCTTTTCGGGAAGGATGGCGCGAGTTTGTGCGTCAGCATGAAAAAGAGGCGATGCTATACAACGCTATGATCAAGGGATTTCCGAGTGCCACAGGCGAGCCTTTCCATTATGAGTTTGTTGTCGACAATCCGGCGCAGAAGGATAAAATCGAGTCGTTTATGCCCGACATTCTCCAGTCGCTCCGCAACTTCGTGAGCAATGACAGCGTCATGCTCTCGGTGAAGGTGAGAGAGCGTCAGCCTGGCGAAAAAATCTGGAATCAGACAGAGCTTATGAAAGAGGCTGCGGAACGCAACCCCAAAGTGCTCGAGTTTATAAAGAAATATCAACTAAGCCTCGCCTAATCGATGGCGCGGCGGCAAACAACATAGAATGACAAAAAAGGTATTGGTCACAGGCGCCGGCGGATTTATCGGCGGATTTATTGTCGAGGAGGCGTTGAGGCGCGGCTACGACGTGTGGGCGGCGGTCAGAGCCACCACATCGCGTGAGTTTCTGAAAGACAGCCGCATCAATTTCGTGGAACTCGACTTTACCGACGGGGATAAATTCAAATCCACCATCGAAGCCCAATTGCGGCAGCATGGCACGTGGGACTATGTGGTGCACAATCTCGGCGCTACCAAATGTGTCAATTTCAACGACTTCAACCGTGTGAACTACGGTTGTCTGCGGCTGCTTGTCGACACGTTGCGCTCGCTCGATGCCGTGCCCGACGGATTCGTGATGATGAGTTCGATGGGAGTGCTCGGTGTGGGCGATGAGAAAGGCTACACGCCCTTCACGGCTGACAGCATACCGATGGCAAATACAAAATACGGCTTGTCGAAACTCAAAGCCGAGACCTATCTGCAGTCGATAGCCGGCTTTCCGTATATAGCCATGCGTCCTACGGGAGTCTACGGTCCGCACGAGCGTGATTATTATCTGATGGTTAAGTCGATAGCGCAAGGCTTTGACTTCAGCGTAGGCTACCGTCGCCAACTGCTCACGTTTGTCTATGTCAAGGATCTTGCGTCGGCGGTGTTTGACGCGCTGGAATCCGGCGTGCGCCGCAAGTCGTATCTGCTCACCGACGGCAAAACATACACCCAGAGCGAATTCCGCAGCATCGTCAAGCATCTGCTTGGCAAGCGGTTTGTGGTCCCCGTGAAAGCCCCGTTGTGGATTGTCGGGATAGTATGCGCCATTGCCGAGCGCATTGCCGCTGCAAAGGGCAAGGCAAGCACACTCAACCGCGACAAATATAAAATCCTGCGCCAGCGCAACTGGACGTGTGACATCACGCCCGCTGTCAACGACTTCGGCTACCATCCGCGCTACGACCTGCGTCAGGGTCTGGAAGAAACCATACGCTGGTATCGCGACAACGGCTGGCTGTAGACACTCAATCGACTTTTGCCATGGAAATGCTGATGCAATATATGTGGGAACACCGTCTGTGGGGCGCGCGCGAGCTCGCCACCAATGACGGACGCCGTGTGCGTGTCATCGACCCGGGCAGGCGTAACACAGATGCCGGCCCCGACTTCTTCAATGCCAAGGTGGAGATTGATGGCTGTCTGTGGGCGGGAAACGTGGAAATCCACTATCGCGCCTCCGACTGGCACCGCCATGGGCACGACGATGATCCGGCATACGATACCGTTGTGCTGCACGTCGTGGCAAAAGACGACGCTCCGGTGGTGCGCGCCAACGGCGAGCGCATCCCGCAAATGGTGATGGAATGCACCGCAGAAATCGCCGACCGCTATGCCGCGCTCGTGAATTCCACCGTGGAATTGCCATGCCGCCAGGTGATACGCGAAATGACAAGTCTCGATGTGGCGGAATGGGTGCAGTCGCTCATCTTCGAGCGGCTTGCCGACAAGAGCCGCCGCGTGAAGGGCTTGCTGGACCGTTTCCACGGCAGTTGGGAAGACACCTGCTACGTCACGCTCGCACGCACCATCGGATTCGGCACCAACAGCGATGCCTTCGAACTGCTTGCCAAAAGCCTTCCGCTCAACCTGCTGCACAAGCACGCCGACTCATTGCTGCAGCTTGAAGCGCTGTTTTTCGGGCAGGCAGGACTGCTCGACCGTCCAGCCACCGACCGCTATCAAGAGCAATTGCAGCGCGAATATGCGTTTCTCAGCACCAAATTCTCACTGCGCCGCCCTGAAGGACTTGTGTGGAAGGCATTCCGTATGCGTCCGCAGAACTTCCCGTGGCGCCGCATCGCCCTGCTTGCCCATTTTGTGCACGACGGCTTCCGCCTGATGGCGGATCTGCTCGATGCCAAAGGCGACGAGCAGCGCCTACGCGAGCTCTTCAGCGTGACGCTCACAGGCTATTGGAGCAACCATTACACGTTCGGTCGTGAGAGTCAGGAGACGCAGGCAGCCCTTGGGCGCAGCAGCGTCGACATCGTGCTAATCAACACCGTCGCACCGCTCTACTACACGTATGCCGAAACCGCCGACGACTACGATTGGACGGAACGAGCCGTTGCCTTGCTTGAGAATCTAAAACCAGAACACAACCATGTCACCACAATGTTTGGCAACGCCGGCATGAAGATTGACAATGCCATGGTGTCGCAGGCGGTGATACAGCTGCGCAACGCCTATTGTCTGCCCCACAAATGCCTCTATTGCCTCGCCGGACACAAGATGCTGGCCGCAAAATAGTCGATTAGTCGTATTTCTTGGCATATTGGTCTTTTGGCGCTGAACAAAAAAGCCAGTGGGATGTTCTTTGGACATAAGACCAAACTAAAACAAAATTTTATGAAAAAATTTATCTTATCAGCGATTTTAATCGTAAGTGCAGTGATTGGAATGAACGCGCAGGATGTTGCGTTGAGTATAAATGCCGGAGTAGGCACATCAACATGGGTTGGCGACCACTCATCAGGCACATCTCCACGTTTCGCCTATCGTGTTGGCCTTGGCGTGGATATGCCGATTCAGGGACGCTTCGGCTTCCGCACAGGTGTGAACTTCGAACAGATAGGAACAAATGTTGATACAAAGGACATTGCCAAAGATCTTGACACACACGTAAACCAGATGTATCTTGAGGTGCCATTGATGGGAACAATGCGTTTCGGTTTGAAGAACGCCGATGTGGTGTTTAATGCCGGTCCGTATCTCGCAGTCGGTGTAGGCGGCAAGACAAAAGCGTCTTATCGTGGTGAAAGTGTGTCGGAAAAAACATTCGGCGACGACGGTTTGAACCGATTTGATATGGGAATGGGCATCGGTCTCGGTCTGGAGTTCGACCGTTTCCTCGTAGGACTTGACACCCGCTACGGCTTCCTGCATATTGCAGACAACACAAAGGCTTACAACATTGCCTTGTTTTTCAACGTAGGATATAAATTCTAAAAATAAAGACATAACTTTTTCCCGGGTGGACAGGAGCCTGTCTGCCCGATTTTTTTATGCCTACGGCTGGCGTTTTTGCCAACTGAGGAAACGAAAACGCGCCAACTGAGGAAATGAAAATGCGCCAACTGAGGAAACAAAAATGCGCCAACTGAGGAAACGAAAACGCGCCAACTGAGGAAACGAAAATGCGCCAACTGAGGAAATGCGGTTGGTTTGTGGTTGATAATCAGATGTTTGCATTTTGATGGAAAATAGTGGCAAAAACTGAAATTTTGACTGTTTTTTTGTGGCTGATTTTGACCGCGAGTGCGCCGGGTTACGACAAAGAGTCATCGCTTCGCGGCGATAGCCAACGTTGCCATTGTTTCAAAGCGCAAAATACGGCATATTCCGTCTAAATGATAAGAATGGCGGCGGTTCGGGAAAACATTTTCAAACAAGTTTGAATGTTTTTCCGAACCTTGCACTATCTTTGTACTTGAAAAAACAAGAAATATGAATAACGAATTGTTAGGTCTTTTGGGAGGTATTGGCAGCGGTGAGGTTATAATCATCGCGTTGGTAGTTCTTCTTTTGTTCGGAGGACGTAAGATTCCGGAACTGATGCGCGGCATCGGAAAAGGTATCCGTTCCTTCAAGGATGGAATGAACGAAGTGAAGGAAGAAATCGACAAGCCAGTCGACAATAATACCGATAAGAAGAAATAACAGGCTCGCCTATGGCGGAGACTGACAAAAGTTTTTGGGGACATCTTGACGACCTGCGTAAGGTGCTGTTCAAGATGGCTGGAGTGCTTGCCGTTTTTATGGCCGGCTTCTTTTATTTTATGCCGTGGCTTTTCGACAATGTCATAATGGCGCCATGCCACGGCGATTTTGCCCTTTATCGTCTGTTTGCCGACATTACGGGCAGCATTCCCGGACTTGAGGCGTTTTCGACCAGCGATTTCAACGTTGAAATCATCAACTATAATCTGACGGCTCAGTTTTTCACACACATCAATCTGTCGTTGTGGCTTGCCGTTGTTTTTGCGTTTCCCGTGCTGCTTTATCTGCTGTGGACGTTTGTCCGACCGGCACTTTACGAGAAGGAGGTGCGCGGAGCGCGAATCGCGTTCGCGCTTGGCACGGTGATGTTTTATCTTGGTGTTGCGGTGGGCTATTTCCTCGTGTTTCCCATCACGATGCGCTTCCTCTTCACATATCAGTTGAGCAGCACGATCCACAATCAGCTGTCGCTCGACTCTTATATGGACAATTTCTTGATGCTCAACCTTGTCATGGGACTTGTTTTTGAGCTACCGCTGCTGGCATGGACCCTGTCGGCCATCGGCATCCTTCGTCGTAAATTTTTCAGCCGCTACCGCCGCCACGCCGTCGTGGTGCTGCTTGTGCTTGCCGCCGTGATAACGCCAACCGGCGACCCGTTCACGCTGATGATAGTGTTCTTGCCTCTGTATCTGCTGTTTGAGGTCAGCGCGCTGATTGTAAAGAAATAGAATTATGACAAAAAAGACACTATATATATCAGACCTTGACGGGACACTGCTCAACAGCCAGTCGCAAGTGTCGGCAGCAAGCCGCGACATGCTCAACCGTCTCATCGCCGACAATGGCATCAATTTCTCAATCGCCACCGCGCGCACCCCTGCCACCGTGGTGCAGCTGATGCACGGCATCGACAGCCGTCTGCCGTATATCGTGATGACCGGAGCCGCCATGTGGCAGGATGGGCTTATCAACCAGACTTATCTGCGTCCGGAGGATGTTGAATGCCTGTCGGAGTTGAGCCGGAAGTATGGTATCCGTCCGTTTTTCTACACGTATAACGGCAGGGTGATAGAATCCTACCATCTGCCGACGATGGACGACTATGAGCGACGTTTTGTGAGCCAGCGCCGCAACTCTCCATACAAGCGTTTCCTTTTTCAGAACTCAATGCCTGTAGCCAAAAAGGAGCATACGATGCTCGTTTTTGTAGCCGGCGACTATGAGAAGATGGGAAATGTGTACAACGAAGCCAAAAGCCGGCTGAAATGCGAGATGACTTATTATCGCGACATCTTCAACTCTAAGGTGGGATTTCTTGAGGTGATGGCAGAAGGCGTGTCGAAGGCACGCGCTGTAGAGCGGTTGAAGCAGCAGGTCGGCGCCGACCGGGTCGTCGTGTTCGGCGACAGTCCCAACGATTTGTCGATGCGCAAGGTTGCCGACTTGTTTATCGCTCCGTCGAACGCGGTCGAGGAGGTTCGCCATGTAGCCGACGAGGTGACGCAGAGCAACGATGACGACTGCGTGGCTCGCTGGATAGAGAAAGACGTCGCAGCCCGGCAGTAACTAATAAAACAAAAAGCGAAGGCTGCTCCTGGCGGGGCAGCCTTCGCTGTGTATTGACGTGAGTGTCAGAATGCTATTTTGCAATAATCTTGCTGATCGTGCGGTTGCCGTCGGCACCTGTAGCCACAACGATGAGCAGACCTTTTGCGTCGACGCTCAGACGGTCGGCACGAGCCGAGCCAACGAGCGCGCCCGTAGTGGAGAATGCGTCGATGCGTGCAGCGCCATCAGCCGTCACAACACCGTCGGCGTAGCGGATAGCCAACGCGTCGGCGTCAATGCTTCCAACCGAGGCGTCGCCAGTTACAATCACCTGGCAGGTTGCAGTCTGACCACCGAAAGCCACAGTGATTGTAGCCTTGCCCGGTTTCAACGCAGTCAGTTCGATTTCCGCATAGTTGTCCTCGATTTCAGGCTCGCTTACGCTTACGGTCTCAGGGTCGGACGAAGTGAACGTAATGCCGGTTATGTCGTCAGCGCCGAACACTTCAACTTCAAGGGTAACATATTTGTCGTCGACACCCATAAGGATTTCATGCGAGTCGAGCGATACGACGCACTCTGAATTCTGGAAGTAAAGTTTCGGAAGAGCTTCAGTCTGTGCAACCCATGGAGAGTCGGCGTTTGCACCGAATTTGAATCCGATACCTGACAGGAATGCCTCGGTCAGCGCATCGGCGGTTACGGTTTCGCCATTGACAGTGGTGGCGCCGGAGGTCTCCGCCGCATCGACAAGAGGGAAGGCAGCATAGTTGCTTGCCAGCCCAGTCTCAGTCTTGCCAGCAGCCTCAGCATCGTCGGCCATGGTTGATCCGATGATGCGGTGTGCGCCTTTGTGAGAGTTCTCAGCTTTGTCAAGGAAGATGAACGAGCAGTCATTTCCGGCAACGTTACCCGATATAATCACTTTGTTGGCATTAGCCCAGTCTGGTTCCAAATATCCGGCTATGGCACCGAGTGAAACGAGATTTGTCCACTGGTTCGGTTCCGATACTGAAAGCTCAGCGTTGTTCACATAGCAATTCGTAATCAAGCTGCGTCCTGCGCTTCCAACAATACCACCAACGGTGTTTTTTCCGCCAACCGAGCCGTTGTAGTAAGCGTTGGTGATGTTGCTCGTATTGGAGTCGGTGGTTCCGGCGATGCCTCCAACAGCGGAAAGACCGCGGATTGTGCCGTTGACAACGCTTGACGCATTGATTGTAGACGAAGTAGACAGGTTGCCGACAAGACCGCCCACATTGCTTGCTTGCTCAGCGTCAAGATAGAGCTTGTCGATGTCGGTCGACGTGATTGACGAGTAGAGCGAAGCCTCTCCCACGATTCCGCCAAAAGGAGCATCAACAGAGTTGCCGTAAATATCGGCGCCGTAGACGTGCACATTGTCGATAGCCACAGCCATAGCGCTTCCCGCCAAAACCCCGGCATTGCGTGTTTTTGCCGAAGCGACGATAGTCGGCTTGACAAAGGACAAGTTTTTCACCTCGGCGCGGTCGGTCTCGCCAGTTCCGATGATTTGTCCGAACAGACCGATATGCGCGGCACTGCTGACCGGTTCAAGGTTAAGCAGTTTGTGGTTTTTGCCATCGAAATGGCCAGAGAATGTAGCAATCGGCGACCACTCAACGTTCGACATATCGATGTCGTTCACGAGCTCGTAGTATGCCGACGGATTTTGAGCAATCATCATCAAGTCGCCCACGGTTGAAACCTTGTAAGGCGAAGCGGCTGTACCCTCGCCGCCTTTTTCAAACTTCTCGAACGGCAGGTTGTAGAAGTCGACCGAGGATGTTCCCTTAGCCTGGTTTGCGAAGCTGACAACCAAGCGGTTGTCGAGCACATCGCATACGCTCATGTCGCCCTTCGTGTCGTCGCCCTTGAATTTTCGCAGCACCTCGCCGTTTTCGTTTGCCACCCAAAGTTCGGTAGCGATGATACCCGTTTGCTGATTCTTGATTTTTGCAAGGAACAGGTATTCGTGCAGGTTGTCGGTGTTGAAAAGATAAGGGTTGAGGACAGTGCCGTTGACAAGCGGCATGAAGTTTTCGCCGTCCTGTCCGATGTTGAAACTAACAAAATGGTCGACCGAGCAGTCCTTGTTGAACCAGCCGATGCGCGAGATGACGTTTTTCTGCTCGTCGTAAAGACCGTTTCCGATGCCGAACACATATTGATATTCATCGCCCACAGGGTAGCGGTCGAAGTTGTCAGACAGCTGAGCGTCGCCCACCATAGCCGAGAATGTAGCCGCCACATCGCACGACGGGATGTTGACCATCTCGATAGCCTCCGACGAACCGCCGGTTATTATAAACCCATATTGCGACTTGTGGCCAGGGATGTCAGACAGTTTCTGCCACGACGACACCGCCTGGTTGATGACCGCAATCTTTTGCGAATCCTCGTTGTAGACCTCGAAAGTATAGGTGTAATCATCGTTTGCAACAGTGTAGTTCTGGTTTGTCACGATGAAATTCATCTTGTCGTCGCCCGAGAACGTGCCCTTGCACATGTCGGAAGCATCGTCGGAGAATAGACCGAAAGAGCGCATACCGTAGAGCGCGCCCTGTTCGGCTGCGACAGGCACCGATAAGGTGTTTATCTGGTTGAACTTCTTGTCGTACACCTCAAGGATGAAATGGTTGTCGGACGTAGCGATAGGGTCGTCGACCGTTTCATCGACAAAGAACGGTTTCTCATAGTGAGAGAACACGAAATACGGGTTGCCGTCGATGTTGAACGAGTTGAAGTAGGAGCCGGCGCTATAGTTTAGCAGCGTTGACGGCACGCTGAGCGTCTTTTCGACAGTCGGAGCTTCGTTCCAACCGCAAGGCTGCATAACAGAAATCTGAGTTTTTGCCACCCCATCTTCTTCAACAGCCTTCACCAGCGCGATGCGCTGATAAGAGTTGAACCCCTCCGAATAGTCGACAAACAAAGCGTTGTCGGCGTCGTATGTGCGCACAATCTCGCCGTTCTGGTTGTAAACACGGAATTCGCCATACTGCTTGTAAGAAGCGTCGTAGCTATGGATGAACACCATCACCTCCCACGTCTTCTCATCGCGGTCGAAGAATTTTTTTGTCACCGACCCGAACGGCTCGATTACATTCACATTCTTGTCGTCTGGAATATCCACCTTGATAGTTGCCAACGTCTCGTTGTCGGCATTCATCACCGAGAATTCCGAGCCGGTGTATGTGTGGCGTTTCGGGTCGACAGAGAATTTCTGATAGTAAAACCACGATTTACCATCGGTTCCGGTGAGCAGTCCCCACCCCTCAGTGTTGCTGATGGCAGCGTCTGGCTCAGAGTTTGCCAGCGCCGCGCCCTTAGGCGAATTGCACACGCTTGACATTGTCAGTGCGCTCTGCTTTTTAGCGACAGCCGCAGAGAATGCGTCAGGCGAAGCCAATGCGCGGAACTTCTTGGCGGAAGCCATTCCCGTCGCGCCCGCTCCGGCGAGCATTGCCGCGAGAGTCAGATAGTAGATTTTTTTCATTTTCAGAATATTTTGGTGAATAATTTTTCGTAATCCCATCAAAGCGTTCTCCCAGTTGTGAATGATAAAAACGACACATAAATCGTTTTAATGCTATCAAAATAGCCTATTAACCGCAAAAGTATTATTTATTTCTATCAAAAGCAACTATTTTAGAGTATTTTAATAACCTCGAGCATTCCCGTCGTGTTTCCGGCGCGGGAATTTATGATATGCCAGACGGCAAGAAAGTTTGCAGTAAAAGCGAGTTTGTTTTGGAAAATTGCGGAAAAATGCCGAATATTGCAAATTGAATATGGAAAGTACAAGACAAGCAAAGATTGCACGACTGCTGCAAAAGGAATTGAGTGAATTGTTCCGTCGCCAGACCGCCGCTATGGGCGGAGTGTTGGTGTCGGTCAGTGGAGTTAGAGTGTCGCCCGACTTGAGCGTTGCCCGCGGATATCTGAGCATATTCCCTTCGGACAAGGCTCAGGACATCTTGGCGAATATCAATAAAAGTGCGAAAAGCATCCGTTATGAGCTGGCAAAGACGTTGCGCTATCAGTTGCGCAAGACCCCGGAGTTGTCGTTTTTCATCGATGACTCACTCGACTATATAGAGCATATCGACAACATCCTGAAACAAGACACCGCCCTTCACCGCAACGAAGGAGGCGAAGAAGAGGAATAATCAGAAATGAGACTGCTGCCGCTGAGAATAGCATTGCGCTACCTTGTGTCGAAGAAGTCGCACACGGCGGTCAGTGTGATATCCACCATTGCCGTGTGTGCCGTGGCAGTCACAGCACTGGCGATGATTTGTGTGTTGTCGGTGTTCAACGGCTTTCACCAGCTTGTCGACAGCAAGATGTCGAGCATGGAGCCGGCAGTCAAGGTTTCGGCAAAGCGGGGTGTGATAGTCGACGCATCGGCGTTGATAGGGAAGATACAGAAGGTTGAAGGCGTTGAAGTCGCCGTGCCGACGGTTACTGAGAGCGCACTCGTGATTTATGGCAACCGTCAGATACCGATAGTGCTTAAAGGCATCACCGACGACTATGACCGTCTGACAAATCTGAAAAAACTGATAAAGCCCGACGGCAGGTTTCTGCTGACTGACGGCAACAGCGACTATTGCATAATGAGCATCGGAGCCGCCTTGACGCTCGACGCCCGGCCTGGGTTCGAGCCGATATGCTATATCTATGCTCCACGGCGTGTTGGGGCAGTCAATGTGGCGAATCCCGCCACAGCGTTCCAGCGCGTGCCCACATTTGTCAGCGGAGTGTTTGAGGTGCGCCAGGGAGCCTACGATCAGAATTATGTGTTCACGTCGCTTGCCGCCGCCCGAACGCTGCTCGACTATACCACCGAGGCGACAGCCATTGAGGTGGGTCTGCGTCAAGGCGCAGATGAAGGGACCGTCATGTCGGCGATAAGCAAAGTCGTAGGCGACGGCTACAAGGTTGAAAACCGGCTAATGCAGCACAGTCAGTCTCTGAAGATGATCAACGTTGAGAAATGGATTTCGCTGCTGTTGTTATCGCTCATCCTTGTTGTTGCGTCGTTCAACGTCATCAGCACGCTCGCCATCCTCATACTTGAGAAAGACGAGAGCATCCGTACGCTTCACAGCCTTGGCGCCGACAACCGTATGGTGGAACAGATATTTGTGGCGGAGGGATGGCTGATATCGATAGTCGGCGCCGTTGCCGGATTGGCAGTCGGAGTCGTCTTGTGCGTACTGCAACAGCATTTCGGGTTTATCCGGCTGAGTGCCGATGCGAGCAACCTTGTAGTCAACACCTATCCGGTTGCAGTCAGCGTTGGCGATGTCGCGATGATTCTCGGCATAGTGGCAGTTGTCGGACTTCTTGCCTCGTTGGCTACGACAAGGGCGATGCGCGGATATTTGTTCAGAAAATAGTGGTATGGGCATTGATGTTGCCCACGCAGGTTAATTAAGACTTATGTGAAGCATTTTGTGTGGCGGATTTTGTAGACTATATGAAACAATCCGTACATTTGCAATGTGTTTTTCATGGTATTAGATTTAAGGTTAACAAGATTGGTTGTCGTGAGACAATCAATTTTTTTTATCCTTAGTGGGATTTTTGGAATTTTATATATTTGCAGATAGGGCTGTGTCGATAGACACAGCCCATTTAGTTTGTTGCGGAAGTGGCGTGCCTCCGTCACGCTCCGCTTACGAAAGGGAACGCCGAAGGAGTGGGGAAGTAGCGCATCTTCGAAGCGCCCGGTCTGTGTGGGAGCATCTGCCCCCATGCGCCCTCCGCTGGCGCGTCGTGCGGATGGGGTTATGATGTAGTAATGCGCCTCTGGCGCATCGTCGACACGCTGATGGTGGCATGCCAAGACCACGTCACGCTCTGCGGCGCATCGTCGACATGCTTATGGTGGCATGCCAAGACCCTGCCACGCTCCGCAGGCGCATCGTCGACATGCTGGATAAAAATGATTGCTACCTGAATTCTATAGAGGAAGTTTGTGGATAATTGTGAGTCCGTCGCGAAGAGGTATTATAACCTTTTCCACACGCTCGTCGGCAGCAACAAAATCGTTGAACTCAAGTATTCCCGCTGTCTGAGCGTCGAGTTTCTTTCCGTAGTCGACCACTTTTCCGTCCCACAGCGTGTTGTCGGCAATAATGAACCCGTCGGGGTTCACATAGTCGAACACCAAGTTGTAGTATTCCAGATACTGTCTTTTATTGGCATCCATAAACACGAGGTCGAACTTTCCACCCACCTGAGGTATTATGTCGCGAGCGTCGCCGATGTGCAGGTGGATGTTTTTCCCCTGTTGCGCCTGGCAGAAATGCTCTCTGATGAAATCCTCCAGCTCGTCGTCGATTTCGATTGTGTGCAGCTCCGCCCCCGGCACCAGACCTTCCGCCATTGCCAAGGCGGAATATCCGGTAAACGTGCCGAGTTCGAGAATCCGCTTAGGGCGGATCATTCTTACGAACATCTTCAGCAGTTTTCCCTGTAGGTGCCCGGAACACATCCTCGGTCGCAGATGGTATAGGTGAGTCTCCCGGTCGAGCCGGCTCAGCGTTTCGCCCTCCTTGTCGATGTGGCGCAGGATATATTCTTCAAGTTCTTCGGTCATTATTTCTCTGGGTTTTCGAGGTTTGGCAAGTCGTAATGGTCATAGTTTTCGAGCACGTCAGCCACACGGTTGATTTCAAGGAACGTGGTGCCCTTACCCTCGCCGAAACCACCGCCGAGGTATGCGATTTTGTCGTCGAGCGTAATGATGTTCAGTTCGATGAGGTGTTCCAGTCCGTTGTACAGATATGCGCGCGACGACGTTTCCTTTTTCTGATACATCGGGTACACACCGTAGCTCAGCGCCAACAGTCGCGGCACGTTCGGGCGGTAGCATATAGCGAGCGTAGGCGATATGCCACGGAAAGAAGCAATGTAGCGCGCAGTGCGTCCGGTGTAGCTGTCGGTCACGATAGCCTTCGCCCCGATTTCGTATTGCGCATCGACGGCACCGTGGGCAAGGAAAGTTGTCACATCGGCAGTGTCGTGGCAGAACAGCGTGTGGTTTACCGCGTCTTTCCGGCTTGACAGCGACAGCTCCGTCTCCTTTATGATTTTCGACATTGTTGAAATCGCCTCTACAGGATATTTTCCATAAGCAGTTTCACCGCTGAGCATCAGCGCATCAGCTCTTTGAAACACCGCGTTTGCGATGTCGGACACCTCCGCGCGAGTAGGGCGCGGGTTGCTGATCATCGTGTGGAGCATCTGAGTAGCGACAATGACCGGCTTGTGAGCGTTTACACACTTGCTAATCAGCTGTCGTTGCAGCACCGGGATTCTCTCCGCCGGCACTTCAATTCCGAGGTCGCCACGAGCAATCATGATTCCGTAAGACACCTCGAGAATCTCGTCGATATTGTCGATACCCTCCTGGTTTTCGATTTTAGATATGATTTTAATCGGGCTGTTGTTAGCGTCGAGAATTTTCTGGATGTCGAGCACATCCTGTCTTGATCGGACAAACGAGTGAGCGATGAAGTCGACCCCCATCTCGATAGCATATCCGATGTTCTGAATGTCGCGTTGTGTCAGCGACGGCAGTTTGATGCTTGCGCCAGGGATGTTCACGCTCTTTCTCGAACCGAGTTCGCCATCGTTCAATGCCGTGCAACACAGCGTTTTCCCGTCGATGCTGTCGATTAAGAAGTCGAGCTCGCCATCGTCGATGAGCAGGTGCATGCCCGCTTTGACGTCATTGGCAATGTCGGGGTATGACAGATGTATGTTCTGCTTGTCGCTAAGTTCGTCGGGCGCTCCGGTCACACAGACCTTGTCTCCGGCAGAGAACGACAGGTTTTCGTCGTCGACATTAGTCGTTGTTCTGATTTCCGGACCCTTTGTGTCCATAAGAATTCCTATTCTGTCGCTGACCGCGCGCACGTTGTTGACAATTCTTTGGAAACCTTCGCGTTGAATGTGTGCAGAGTTCATGCGCACCACGTTCAAGCCGTTTTCCGCCAACTGTTTTATAAAGTCCACGTCACAACGACGATCGGAGACAGTTGCGACAATTTTCGTAAATTTAGTCTTCATCTTGTACTTTTGGGCTTATAAAAATATATCTGTTTTTTTGTAAGACAGTGAATCTCAAGCGTTCATCAGAGCCATAACCGCCAGGCGGTAACTGTTGAGACCGAATCCGGCAATCACACCCCGGCATGCCCCGGCAATCATCGACACGTGGCGGTATTCCTCACGAGCGTGCACGTTTGAGATGTGGACCTCAACCACCGGCGCTTTCACCGCACGGATAGCGTCGCCGATAGCGATTGACGTGTGGGTGTAAGCACCCGCGTTGAGGACAATGCCGTCCACATCGAACCCCCGGTCGTGGATTTTATCGATAATCGCACCTTCGTGGTTGCTTTGGAAATATTCAAATTCTATGTCGGGGAAATCCGCAGTCAGCGTGTTGAAGAAAGTCTCAAACGAAGAATCGCCATAAATGCTTTTCTCTCTGACTCCCAACAAATTCAAGTTTGGTCCGTTGATAATAAGAATTTTCATAATCGCTTAGTCTTGGGGTTATCGAGGTTTTTCCGGCGGAATTGCTTACCTTTGTTGCAGCAGGATTCTCCCGGAACATCTGCAAAATTAATAAAACTATCCGTATTTTTCAACACCGCTATGACAGAATTACCCGACAACGCGACATTGGTAGAACTTTTCAACGCCCATTTGTCGTTGGAGAAAGGCTTGTCGGCCAACACGGTGGCATCGTATGACAACGACGTCCAGAAACTGCTGCAGTTTTTGGACGAGAAAAACGAGAGACTGCCGTCGGTCACCGAACCGTTGCTCCATGAGTTTCTCTCCGTGCTCCACGACATCGGCATCCATCCCCGGTCGCAGGCACGCATCGTGTCGGGCATCCGGGTGTTTTTCCAGTTTCTGAAAACAAGTGGATACACCGACCACAATCCCGCCACACTGCTTGAGTTGCCCCGTCTCGGGCGTCAGCTGCCCGACATCCTGGCCGTAGATGAGATCGACGCCATGGAGGCAGCGTGCGATGATTCGACCTATGAGGGCTGCCGCAACCGCGCCATCATCGAAACCACGTATTGCTGCGGACTTCGCGTGTCGGAACTTGTCGGACTGCAGATGTCGAAGGTGGACATCGACGAAGGGTATGTCACCGTAGACGGAAAAGGCAGCAAACAGCGCATCGTCCCCATCGCCTCATCGGCAGTCGACGCCATCCGCGCCTATCTGCCCCTTCGGTCAAACCTGACGCCCAAACGCGGCAGCGAGGACATCCTTTTCCTCAACCGCCGCGGCGGGCAGCTAACCCGCACAATGATATTCTACATCGTAAAGAAACTCTGCGGCGAGTGCGGCATAAAGAAAAACATCAGTCCGCACACCCTCCGTCATTCCTTTGCCACGCATCTTCTCGAGGGCGGCGCCAATCTGCGCGCCATACAGGAAATGCTCGGACATGAGAGCATCACCACCACCGAAATCTACGTGCATATCGACCGCTCGTTCCTTCGGCAGGAAGTGGCAAACTGCCATCCCCGCAGCAGGAAGAAATAGGAAAAATCATTACCTTTGCAAAAATAAGCAGACACATTATGGCAAAAAGTAAGATATACGTTGTGTACGTTGGGCGTCAGCCAGGACTTTATGAGACATGGGATGAATGTCGAGCCGAGGTAGAAGGCTACCCCGGCGCCCGCTACAAATCGTTTTATTCCAAGGAAGAAGCCGTAATGTCGATGCGAGAGAGCGACGCATCGGCATCGATGGCGTTGCGCCAGATAGCCCGCCACCTTCAGGAGGACACCCCCGAGGTTGTAGCTCCCCGCACCAAAAAAGCGTCGCCGTCGGTCTATCCCCCCGATGTGATACTCAACAGTCTTGCTGTAGACGCCGGCTGTATGGGCAATCCAGGGATAATGGAGTATCGCGGCGTTTATGTCCAGACCGGACAGGAAGTATTCAAAGTGGGGCCCTATCACGACGGCACCAACAATATCGGAGAGTTTCTCGCCATTGTCCACGGACTGGCGTTGTTGAAGCAAAAAGGCAGCAACATCCCCATCTACAGCGATAGCAAGATAGCCCAGAAATGGGTGCGCGACGGCAAATGCCGCACCACGCTCGCCCCCACATCCCGCAACGCCGAGCTGCTCGGGCTCGTGGCGCGCGCCGAGAAGTGGCTTGCCACCAACACTTATACGAATCCCATCATCAAGTGGGAAACCAAGCAGTGGGGCGAGATACCAGCCGACTTCGGCAGAAAAGGATAGTCCCACAGAAGAATTTCCGGCAAAAAAGAACCAACGCAGGTGTCTTTTCCCCTTTTTACGGGAATCCAGACACGCTGCGTTTTATTTTTGCGGAAAAACACAAAAGCAATGAAAAACACAAAAAAGATTGAATTCAAGCCATTGACACCAATTGATGGCAACCGGGCAGAGGCCGTCAACGTGCGCCGCCGCGGAGACTGGATGGAAGTGACCGGCACCCCCGCCGCCGTGTGCCCGAAAACCACCGACGACCGTTTTCTCGGCGCCGACCGTCGCGGCAGCCGCACATACTACTTCATGCAGCGCAACGGAAAAGACGTAATAATGTCAGGCTACAGGCAGGACGGAACGTTTACCGCCGTTCAGCGCACCCTGTTTGCCGACGGCGGCAGCGTGACAGGATTTGCCGTCAGCGGAGAGTTTGTAGTGATGTCAACATCCGCCGGACTCCGCTATCTGCATTTCAACGGGTCGGGCTACGACAGCCTCGGCGGTATGGTAGAGATGCCGGAATTTGCGTTCGGCACCATCATGTCGGCAACGATAAGCACCGACATAGCAGGCATCACCCTCAAGGGGTCGTATCCGCAATGGAAAGGCACGTTGGCAGCATCCGACCGCAGTGGCGTGGAGCGCGCGTTCCGGTCAGCTATAAGCGAGTTGCAGACCGTCGCTTCGGCGGGAGGCTGCTGCCTGCAGCCAGTCGTGCTTCGCGTGGCATTGCGCTTGTGGGACGACAGTCTGCTTTGGAGCGGCGCAGCAGCATGCGTAGGCCATGCGTGGCAGCCCGAAACCCTTGCCGATGCAACGCCCGGCACCGTCAGCACCATAGACGGCACCACCCTCAGCGCAACGATGTGGCAGCCCACGCTGCACCTTGTCTCGTCGGGACTCGGACACTGGCGGCCGTTTGTCAAAGCCGTTGAAATCTATGCCACCGAAGAGACCTCCGACTTCTCCACAATGCGCTTCCGCTGCGAGCAGAGTCAGACCGGTCAGAAAACCTACCATCTGCGAATGCGGGCAGAGAACGACACCTCCGCACAGCTCCGCCAATCAGCCGAGGCACAGGAAATGCGTCTTGTGGCATCTATCACCGACACGAAAGCACTTGCGGAAGGCACAGTGGCAGGCAGCAACCTCACAGATATAGGCGGCGGCAAGGTGGCTGTGGCAGTGATCCGCCAATCGACAGCCGTAGCCTGGCAGCCGACACCATCCAGATTCACGGCAAACACCCTCGATACCGTAGGCACCAGCCTGTTTGCCGGCAACCTTGTGCGCCATTTGCCCACCGCACCCCACTTCCTTTCCGTGGTCGACGCCACAACACTCAAAAACGGAGTGGCAAGCACCTATGTCAGTGTCGACATCGCCACCGAAGCCGGAAATGCAACCATCACCCGTTCAGCCCTGTTGGAACAATACAGCCTTCAGACCACCAACCTTGTGTCCTATCCCGACAGCCGAGCCCGCCGGCTGACACTGATTGTCGTGGCAGGCGGACAACGCTACAGCCGAACCATTCCCCTCACGCCGTCGGCCACCGGCAACTATGCCTACGCCACGCGTCCAGGCGGCTTCGCCATCCAGCCCGATACCTCCTCCTCAGTTCCGCCGACCACCGCCCGCTCCGTCGCCCAGCCAACCATACTGCTCCACAGCACCGGCAACCCACTGCAATGGACAGAATGCACTCGCGCCGACAATGCCGGAGTGCATGGCGTGATGCCAACGCTGCGCTACGGCGCGACGTGGATTATCGGCAGATCGCCAGTGTGTCTTCTCAGCGCCGACGGCATCCGCCTGCTGTCGTTTGACACCTCCGGACGTTGCACCGCCTCCACTCGAATCTCCCAACGGATTGTAGCCTCGTCGCGTCTTGCTGCCGTCACAGAAAACGGATTGGCATTTATCGACAGCAACGGACAGCTCTGCCGCTATGAAGGCACGCGCGTCACGTCGACCGGCGTCACAGTCCCGTCGGCAGAAGGTCTTGTCTATTCCGCCAGCCACGGCGAGTTGCTCGTGTATGGCGGCGGCAAGACAATGGCAGTGGCCCCCGACAACACCTTCACCCACCGCACGTCACGCTACCAAAGCCACGCATCCGGACTCCTGAGCGACAGCGACAACGTGTATGATCCCGACATAGAAGAGAAAAGCGCGCAAGCCGTCGACCTGCGCACCGACCAGACAGAATTGCCGTTCCGTCTGCGTCTGGCACAGTGGCATATAGACGCGTCTGACGCCGACGTAAGGCTCACCGTCTATGCCGAAAACGGCTACAGCTGTCACGGCGAGATGGTGTCAAGCCAGCGGTTGCGCGGTGCCGTCAGAGCCGTTGTCAGACAGCGCGTAGCCATGCCACGCAGCCGCACCGTCAGGTTCGGGCTTCAAGGTACGTTGCCTTCAGGAACAAGAATCTGCAATATAAATATGTCGTAAAACATATTTTGGGGCCGTGAATAAAAAAAATTGCGTGTCGGCGTAAAAAAAATGAAGAAAAATAGTTGAAAAAAAATGAAACAATTTATCTTTGCGTGTATCTAACAAAGAATCATAATTCAATCTGTGTAAAAAACAAGGAAATGAAAAAACACAGCGACAATAACCCAAACCAGGAAACACAGAGACCGCCTCTGTGGGTTGTCATAATTGTGATAGCCAGCATCCTGCCGGTATTGCTTTGGCCGGTGTATATGTCGCGCTATGGTCTTCAACAAGGAGGTCAGACCGCCTTTCTTGCCGCCGCCTTTCCGATTTATATAGTGCTGTGCGGATACCTTGCATATAAATGCTATCAGTATAGAAGAGAAGTCACCTACGTGCTTCTCGTGATAATGTGGCTCTCCTACGGCGCCGCAGTTTTCCTATAAAAACCCTAATCTTAATAAAAAATACAAGACTATGATTATTGGAATTCCTAAAGAAATTAAGAACAACGAAAGCCGCGTGTCGATGACCCCGGCAGGTGTTCACGAGTTGGTTAAGCACGGTCATACAGTGTATGTGCAGAAAACGGCAGGCGAAGGCAGCGGATTCAGCGATGCCGACTACGAAGCCGTAGGCGCGGTGATGAGTCCAACGATAGAGGATGTCTACGCCAAGGCGGAGATGATAATCAAAGTAAAGGAACCAATAGAACCTGAGTACAAATTGGTGCGCAAGGGACAGTTGCTGTTCACGTATCTACACTTTGCCAGCAGCGAGCCACTGACCAAAGCAATGGTAGAGAGCGGCGCCGTCTGCCTTGCTTACGAAACCGTCCGTATGTCCGACAACTCGTTGCCGTTGCTGATACCGATGTCGGAGGTGGCAGGACGAATGTCGGTACAAGAAGGAATGTATTTTCTTGAGCGTCCGCACGGAGGCAAAGGCGTGCTTCTCGGCGGCGTTCCAGGCGTAAAACCGGCGAAAGTGTTTGTGATAGGAGGAGGCGTTGTCGGCACAGCTGCCGCAATGACCGCCGCCGGCACAGGCGCCGATGTTACAATCTGCGACATCTCGATACGTCGCCTCGCGTATCTTGCGGATGTTATGCCCAAGAACATCAAGACGCTAATGAGCAATGAATACAATATCCGTCAGGAGCTTGCCGACGCCGATCTTGTTATCGGATCAGTGCTTATCCCAGGCGCCAAAGCGCCTAAACTCGTCACCCGCGATATGCTGAAGCTGATGAAGAAAGGCACAGTGCTTGTAGACGTGGCTATCGACCAGGGCGGCTGCTTCGAGACCTCGCATCCTACCACCCATCAGGATCCAGTGTATGAGATTGACGGCATAGTTCACTATGCTGTGGCAAATATCCCGGGAGCCGTGGCACGCACATCGACGTTCGCGCTCACCAACGCCACAATTCCTTATGCTCTGAAACTTGCCGACAAGGGCTGGAAACAGGCATGCAAGGAAAATCACGACCTTCTTGAGGGCTTGAACATTGTTGACGGCAAGGTGGTGTATAAGGGCGTTGCCGACGCATGGGGCTTGCCTTACACACCGGTTGAGGAAGTGTTGTAGAGAAACACATATAGATAAGAAGACAGGCGCGTTTCGAAATGCGCCTGTCTTCTTTTTGAGATGTTGAAGTGGCGTACCTCCGGCACGCTGCGCTCCGCGGCGAAGGGAATGTCGCTATGTCGGCCAGCAAAACTGCCGTATAATCAGCTAAATCTATCAAAAAAAGACACATTTAGCTGAATAAAGCGTAGTTTTTCGAGGGAGTGGCGTACCTCCGGCACGCTGATGGCGGATGCTGGCAGAGATCCCGGCACGCTGCGCTGCGCGTACCGGGTTACTGCAGAGTTTCGTCGCTCCGCGACGGAATGCGTTGGTGTGGATTAGTAGCGCATCTTCGAAGCGCGAGAGCAGCGACGAGCGTCTGTCTTCATGCGCCTTCCGCTGACGCGTCGTGCGAATGGGGTTACTATTGAGTAATGCGCCGCTGGCGCAAATCTGCTGACACAAAACGGCTTACTGCGCTCCGCGGCGAAGGGAATGTCGCTATGTCGGCCAGCAAAACTGCCGTATAATCAGCTAAATCTATCAAAAAAAGCCACATTTAGCTGAATAAAGCGTAGTTTTCGGGGGAGTGGCGTACCTCCGGCACGCTGCGCTACGCTCCGCGTACCGGGTTACTGCAGAGTGTCGTCGCTCCGCGACGAAGGGGGATAAAAAAACAGGCGTGGTTTAGAAGCACGCCTGTTCTTATTGATATGAGGTCTGTTTTATTTCACTTCCCAAGTTTCACCAGCCATAATCATGTCGCGCAGCGAACCGAAATGTTTGCGCTCCTCGACATTGTGAGTCTGTTTGTCGACCTCTTCCTCATAGACCGGTGCTTCGACGTCGCGTATAACGCCGATTGCCAAAGGCAACGACTTTCCGTCCATCATAGCAAGCTGCTGATGGAGGAAGTTGGACTGGCAGTGAGCATCGTGAGTAAGCACGTCGTCGATAGTGTATCCGTCCTCACCGATTGTCACCGCCTTCAAAAGGAATCCGTCTTGAACCAACCCCTTGTTCATCTCCTTGCCGAAGAGCATTTTCTCGCCGTGGCGCAAGTGGATGGTGTGGTCAGGGCGCAATTCGCGGTCGCTGACGAAGCTGTAGATGCCTTGATTGAAGATTACGCAGTTTTGGAGCATTTCAACAACCGACGCGCCGCGATGGCGTGCGGCTGCAACCAAGACCTCTTGCGACGTTTTCAGTTCAACGTCGAGGCTTCTGCCGAAGAAAGTGCCTCTCGCTCCAAACACGAGTTCAGCCGGGATGAACGGATCCTCCGTAGTGCCGTAAGGCGAAGACTTAGATACGAATCCTCGTTCAGACGTAGGCGAATACTGACCCTTTGTCAAACCGTAGATACGGTTGTTGAGCAGAATCATATTCATGTTTACGTTTCGTCTGACAGCGTGGATGAAGTGGTTTCCGCCGATTGCCAGACCGTCGCCGTCGCCGGAGATTTGCCAAACGGTCATGTCGGGGCGTGCCACTTTGAAACCAGTGGCGATAGCCGCCGCACGTCCGTGGATGGTGTGGAAACCGTAAGTGTTCATATAGTAAGGCAGACGCGAGCTGCAGCCGATACCAGAAATCACGGCAGTTTTTTCAGGAGCAACGCCGAGTTCCGCCATTGCTTTGTGCAGCACGTTCAGGATGGCGTGGTCGCCGCAACCGGGACACCAGCGCACGTATTGGTCGCTCTTGAAATCAGAGGCTTGATATTTCTTTTCTTCCATGATTCTTATTCCTCCATAATTTTAGTTACACCATCGACAAGCTCCTGCACAAGGAACGGTTGTCCCTGCACCTTGTTGATGCGTCTGATCAGAACGTTCGGGAATTTTGCCTGCAGGAAGTCGGCAAACTGTCCGAGGTTGAGTTCGGCAACGACAACGTGTTTGTATCTGGCGAGCACCTCCCCGGTGTTTTTAGGCAGCGGGTTGATGTAGCGGAAATGAGCCATAGCCACTTTTTTGCCGGCAGCCCTCAGATCGTCGACAGCCTCATGGATATGACCGAACGTGCCGCCCCATCCGATGACAAGCGTATCAGCGTCAGCATCGCCGTAAGGCTCTACGTCGGGGATGTCGAAAGCCACGCGGTCTACTTTCTCCTGTCGCAGGAGCACCATTTTCTCGTGGTTTTCCGGGTCGGTCGAGATGGCACCAGTTTTGGAATCCTTCTCCAAGCCGCCGAGGCGGTGAGTCAGACCAGGAGTTCCCGGAATAGCCCAGTAGCGCGCTTTGGTATTCTCGTCGCGGTCGTAAGGATGCCAGTCGGATTTGCCTTCCGGCACGAAACGCGGTTTGATTTCAGGATATTCTCCCTCTTCCGGCAGTCTGAACGCCGACGAACCGTTTCCGATGAAAGCGTCGGATAGAAGCACAACCGGCGTCATGTGCTCGATTGCAATTCTTGCAGCTTCGAAAGCCATGTGGAAGCAGTCGACAGGAGAAGCGGCAGCCAAAACCACGATAGGGCATTCACCGTTGCGGCCGTAGATAGCCTGACGAAGGTCGGTTTGTTCGGTTTTTGTAGGCAGACCCGTAGACGGGCCACCACGCTGCACGTCGACGATTACAAGCGGAAGTTCAGCCATCACAGCCAGACCTATACCCTCGCTCTTCAGCGCCAAACCAGGTCCTGATGTTGTCGTCACCGCCAAATCGCCGGCAAAAGCCGCGCCGATAGCAGAGCAGACGCCTGCAATCTCGTCCTCCATCTGGCAAGCCTTCACCCCGAGGTCCTTGCGTTTTGCAAGTTCGTGAAGGATATCGGTAGCAGGAGTGATAGGGTAGCTTCCGAGATACAATGGTCGTCCCGACTTTTCAGAAGCGTATATAAGTCCCCAAGCAGTGGCCGTGTTTCCGTTTACATCGGTGTATGTCCCAGGACGAGTGTCGCCGGTTTCGATACGGTATGTTGAAACAGAAGCATGGATATTGTGTCCATAGTCGTATCCAGCGTTGAGCACTTTAGCGTTAGCCTCGTAAACAGCAGGCTTTTTTGCGAATTTGTTTTTCAGGAGGTGCAAAGCGGATTCAAGCGGGCGGTCGAACAGCCAGCAAACCAATCCGAGCGCGAAGATGTTGCGGCATCGCAGCATTGACTTCAGGTCGAGACCAGATTCGGCGAGAGCGTTTTTCACCATCGAAGTCACCGGCACTTCAACGATTTGTGCAGTGTTGTCGATTCCGATTTCGTGGAAAGGCTCGTTGGTTTCGTAGAGCGCTTTTTTGAGGTCAGACTCCTTGAATGAGTCGATGTCGACGATTGCGACACCTCCTTTTTTCAGGAAGCAGGCATGGCGTTTCAGCGCCGCAGGGTTCATAGCCACCAGGACGTCGGCGAGGTCGCCCGGCGTATGCACGCCCTTGCCAATGTGCACTTGAAATCCAGAGACACCGCTCAGAGTGCCTTGCGGAGCGCGGATTTCAGCAGGATAGTCGGGGAAAGTGGAGATTTGGTCGCCCACGCCCGCCGACACGTTAGTGAAAATGTTGCCGGCGAGCTGCATACCGTCGCCAGAGTCGCCCGAAAAGCGGACCACTACATTCTCCAAGGTCTTAACGTTTGTCTTTTCTAACATTTTTATTTAGGTTTGTTTTGCTAACAGCAAATTATGTTGTTTTCACGTCACAAATGTAGTGTTTTTTCCAAACTTAACGCCTCTGCCAATCAAAAAAATACTAACAATTTGAATATAACATTCAAATTGTTGGGTTTCTTCGTAGCGGAGTCAAAATCCGGCAAACTCAATACTTCGGAAACGGGCCAATCTCTTTAATCACGTCGATGGTTTGGCTGTCGGAAGTGTAGCATCCGACGATGCCAACTCCGCCGTCGACGTTGCTGAATATTTTGACAGGGTCTGCCAATCCGAGGTCAATGAGTCCGCCTTGTATGCCTTTGTTGTCGGTGCGGTTTATTATAGAGCTGACAAGATAGTCGTAGTATGGCTTCGAGATTGCATACAGCCAGAACTTGCGCGCCATCCGTTTTTGCCGCCAAGTGCCTGACGACAGTTGTATAATCTCTCTCACTTCGATGGTGCGCTTTTGCCCGTCGAAACCCTTGTCGGAGAAAGGCAGGCCGTATGGCGAATATGGCTTCCAACCAGGCAACGTAGAATGAATCTGGTTGGCAAGCTGTTGGAATACGTATTCGTGCGTGAAGTTGCGTTCGCCCATCGAGAAGCCTCGGAGGCCATCGGCGTTGTCCCATTGCAGGAAGTAGTAGCTGTCGCCGGGCTTGTCGGTGAACGTCAGATTGTAGTAGACCACGCAGTCGGCGTCGGTGTAGATTTGCATCGGACCTTGTCGGCTTACGGTGATTCCTTCGATGACGACAGGCTCCGGCATCACGTCGGTTGCCTTGACTGTCTTGTCGCGGTAGCGGGTGCTGACGGTGACGCTCTCGCCGGGAATCACTTTCGTGTTGGAGACGTAGAGGTGTCGGTCGGCGTCATACGTCATATGCTCTTTTTCCTCGCCGTTTATGCTTACGGCAATGTCGAGGTCGGTCACGAACGTGCGGCCTTTATGCACGTCGGAGAAGAAGTAGGGCTTTGTGGCTGCCACCTGCACTGTCGAATCCGCACTGACCAACGAGTTGAGCGTGAGCATGTTCGACAGCTCGTCGTTTCTGTATTGGTCGAGGTCCTGCTCCCGATAGCATGAGGCGAGGACAAAGATTAGGAGCGTTGCCAGAATGTATTTTCGGAGATGCATAAGCTTAGAAATAATAAGTGTAAGAAAAAGAAGGAATAATAGGGATGAAACTCAGCGTTTTGAATGCCCGGTGCCAATTCTCTTTATCAGGATTGAAGAACACATCGTTGATGTTGTCCTTCTTTATCGTGATGGCGTTCATATGGCAGTAAGCATTGTAAATGCTGATGTTCCACATCCCGGCATGCCCGTTCTTGTGGCGGACGTGTATCGTCATTCCGAGATCGAGTCTATGGTTTGCGGGTAGGCGTACGTTGTTGCGTGACGAGTATAAATCCACGCCTTCCACTTCGTCGTCGTCTCCCCACCCTGGAGGTCCAGGCGACGGTGCGTCGGGAAACATTGTGCCCGGCACGTCGTAGTTGTAGGTCGAGAGGGTCATGCGGTTGCCGGTGGTGAATGTCCATCCGGCGTTGAACTCTATCTTTTCGTTGAGCTTGTAGGATGCGTTGATGTTGATTTTATGGCGGTTGTCGAATTTAGCCGGGAATTTCACTCCCTGGTTGAGGTCGTCAAATTTGCGCCAGTTCCACAGCAAGCCGTAGCCGACCGTTCCCGTGATTTTGCCTACTTCGCGAGTGACGCTCAGGTCCACACCGTAGGACCATCCTTTGCCCGATGTGAGTTTGTCCTCCCATGCGAGGTCGGGATTGAGCACTGAGACGCCCTCGCGGTACTCCAACAGGTTATCCATATCCTTATACCATCCTTCAACAGAGAAGTACATATTCCATGGCAGATTGCCATAAACGCCAATTGAATATAGGTCGCTTTGCAGAGGCTTGAATCTGGCTGAAACAGGTTGCCAAAGGTCGGTTGGCAGGTCGATGTAGTTGGTTGACACCTGTTGGACGTACTGGTGGATTCTCGCATACCCGGCCTTGATGCTGTAGTTACTGCCCAGAGCCACTTTCAGCGACGCGCGCGGTTCAATGTCGGCAAACGTAGAGCCCTGCACTCTGTTGACCACGCCTCTGACGCCTACGCTGAAGGCAACTTTGTCGTTGAAGTTAAGAGTGTTGTCGACGTAGGCAGCAACCTCGTTCGACGTGACGTGGGGACTGTTGTTGTCCTCGACAGTCTCGATGCCGTCGGTGAGAAAACTGTTTACAAGCCCCTCCGGCAGGTAGTTGTGGTTTGCGTAGTCGACTCCGGCACGCAACGTGTAGACCTTGCTGAAGTCGGCCATATAGCCCACCTTCGCACCGATGTCGGCGATTGAGTTTGACGTGTGGCTCTTGCTGTATTCGTAGGTTGATGGGTCGCTCGTGTCGGTTTGATATTCCCGTTCTTGCCGATAATTGGAGGAATATTTTGAATAGTAGACCGCGGCACGAAGCATACCGCGATTCAGTCTATAATCGTAGTTGCCAATCACGCCCCAATTTCCCCAAGCCAAACGGTTTGAGTTCTCGTCGAAGAAGTGCGTATCCGATTCTGTCGTAGAGCCGTAGCTTTTGGCATCAAATTCGCGAAGTCCTAATTTAAGGCGGTCGTAGCCATAATATCCCACAATCTGGAGCGACATGTCACGATTGATTTTATGGTCGAGCCTCAAGTTCATGTCAGTGAAACTGTATCCAAGTATATGCTTTTTGCCATTCTTTTTGGTGATGGCGTTTACGATGGCAAGCGTAGGAGCCGACAGTAAGTCGATCCACGAGCGGCGCAGGCCGGCTGAAAATGCCGTGCGGCCTTTGATGATAGGCCCTGTCACGTAGACGTTGGCGTTGAGAAGCCCGACCGACACTTTTCCGCCAAACTTGTTGAAGTCAGGCTCGCGCATTGCAATGTCGGTGATTGACGATATCCTGCCGCCATATCTTGCTGGAAACGATGCTTTGTAGAAGTCAACGCGGTCTACCGTCTCAACGTTGAAAGAAGAGAAGATGCCTCCGAGGTGGCTTACGTGGTAGAGCGGTAGCCCTTGATACAGAAAGAGATTCTGGTCGTTGTCGCCACCTCTGACATATAGCCCAGTGAAGCCCTCCATTCCTTGCGATACGCCAGGAAGAGTCTGTAAAGCCTTAACGATGTCAGGCTCGCCAAACATCACGGGCAGGTTGGCGATCATATTGCTGCTTAGGCTCACTCTGCCCATTTCCGGGGCTTTAAGATTTCGCTCGGCGCCATAGCCTCTCACCACGACCTCCTTCAGCCGGTTTACCGTCTTGAGAGTGTCGCTTTGCGCAGAGGCATTCTGTCCAAGCAAAATGGCGGGAGAAAATGTTACCCCAGCCATTATTAGTAATGTCTTTAAATTCATCGAGAAATCAGTTGGAGTTCTAACCCTTGAAATTCGTGACGGTCAAGAGGACTGCCAGTAAACTTTCCAAAGCAATCATAATACTCGGGATATATATCAATACATCCTCTCAATTCAGCTAAACTGGAAATTGCGGGTATGGTGATGCGGTCTTTCTTACCTGGAAAACCTTTGATTATAACGTTGGTGACATAAATCGGATTTAAGTAGTGTTTCTTTAGAGTTTCCGAGTAAAGGGTGTCATTGCCAACTTGGCGAGAGCTAATCGTAACAGAATTTACCGTGCGGGGTTCTCCATCTACTGTAAATGTCAGATTGTCGCCTGAGTATATACCATCGCGATCATTTGGGGTGTAGCCAGAGGTTAATTCTTCAAATTCTTCATTGCATGACACAAAGACCGCAAAAAGTGAAAAAATGAGTAATAGCTTATAAGTCAACTTCATAAACGGGATATAGATTAACTGTTGATGTCATCGTGATATTGACCTTTGCGAGCCAATAAGAACTTGAAAGAAGATAGCTTGTCATTGAAACCCGGGAGAGTTGCGTATTTCTTGATAGAATTTGCTACAGCTATACCTGTAATTGTTCTGTCGCTGAAGTTGCGATCATCATAACCAACAAACACGGCTTCTACTTTAGAGTATGGGCAGTTACCAACATTTAATGGAAAATAGTGATCTGGGTCATCAGGGAAATTATTTTTAATAATGAGTGATGAGCATTTGTCGTTAAATTTCCAAGATTTATCTTTTAGATTGGCAACGGTATGACTATGTTTATTTTCGAAAAGACCGAAAGTAAGGCTTCTGTCTTTATAGTATTTATCATCATATAAGGTCAATACAGCTAATGAATCAGATGCTGAACGCGTTAATTGTTTTAGGATTGATTTTGTCGAAGAGTTGGCATCCTCAATAACCGTCAACCCATTTGATTTCAGATTTGACTCCAGACTTGGGTAGAATGTAATGTTGTAAGAGTCTTTCGCTGAGATTGACCAATCATAGTCATTAGCCAATTCGTTTTGATAGACAATTGAAAACTCATTGTCAAGGAAAATAAAATCACCATTTTCATCGTATGTGGTTGGAACGTTTTTATACGTTATGCCTTTGTAGGTGATGTTTAGATAATCGACGGTTTCAATTGCTCTTGTCTTATCGCCTTCATTTTGGACAGTTGGGATGTCATCATTGTTGCATGACACAAGAATCGCTGTAGCAACAACAATGAAAGAAAAAATTAATTTCTTCATAGTTATATGTTTTTTAAATAAAATATTCAAAGAGACTAAGATTGCCATAAGTTTTGCAAAGATACTAATTATTTATTTAACGAATTGAATTTGTACTATTATTTTATAAAAGGCTTTCGCTAAACTGCTATATACGAGCATGGTGACGACTTGCCAACCCTCCATTGGCCGCGGTCTGAATAGCCTATACACTTAGACCGTGTCAATGGCATTCTTAGGCGCATAGCGCCGACCACAAGTGGGAACCGCATGCGAAGCCTGCGGCCGCACTCTATATCCGCAGGCCGTAGTGGCGTACCTCCGGCACGCATATGGTGTTGACCGGTATAATCCCATCACGCTCCGCAGGCTCCGCGTAATGGGTTAGGAGTAAGTCTCGTGCCTCCGGCACGAAAGCCTCGCCTGCCGATGCTGTGGATTCCGCCACCCATGCAGCGAGCAACCGCTATGCGGCTGTCTGCTCTGCCCGCGCTACGCTGCAGGCCAAGGCCAGCAGTTCCGACTTGTTGCCGGCGCTATGCGCCTCATTCACCACGGCAGATTGTCGCGTATTTCCGTGGCGTCCAGTGGTACGCCACACTATTACGCTGCCGATATTCCGCCATCCAGTCGGTGCTTACACGATAGCTGCGGTTAAATCTACATCAGGAATGATTACGTCCGTAAGTTTGTCCTGTATCAGAAATCCCATATAGAGCGGGACTGTTAGTACGTCTCCATCGCGCCCTACGTTATATTGGCCAAGTTTGATGGCGTTGTTGACATGATATATCGCTTTGTTCTTTAGAATCGTATTCATGCTTTTTGCCTTGCCGGTTTTTGATTTGACTTCAATGACGACACATTCCCCTTTGAATCTAACCAAAAAATCGAGTTCAAGCCCACTTTCTTTATGAAAATAGTATAGCCGTTGCCCTGACTTGCATAAAAAGTCTGCCATTATGTTTTCGAATATAGCGCCTTTATAGCCTAAAAGGTTTCCTTTAAGGATGTCGGCCTGTGTGCCATAGTCCAACATTGCCATAAGAAGACCTATGTCGGTGGTATACAGCTTGAAGCAATCAGTAATGGCGTTGCCGTCCAACGGCAATTCTGTTATTGTCGTGTTGTAGCATCTTTGGGCTATTCCTGCGTCTTCCAGCCATTGGATGCATCCCAAATATTGCGAGGCACGCCCACCCTTTTTGACCACCGAATACTGGAATTTTTTGTTTTCTTTTGCCAGTTGCTTGGGGATAGATTCAAAGCATTCGCGAATATGTGGCTTGTCGGTATCAGCGGCATATTTAACCATATCTTCTTCATATTCAGATATAAGATTGCGTTGCTTATTGTATATGAGTTCGATGTTCTTAGTCTCAATGAAGCAGTTGACCACCTCTGGCAGACCTCCGACAATGATGTATCTATAAAGCAGTTCCATCATCGCGCGATGGATGCCTTCGGCAACGGCCTGTTCGTTGTCAAAACATGTCTTGACGTTGTCAATCACGGAGTCATTGATGCCGTTTGCCCATAAAAATTCTTCAAAATCCAAAGGAAACATCTCGATTACCGTCTCATATCCGACAGGTACGGAATCTTGTCCTCCATCGATGTCTTTCTTTGGTGTTTTGCCGTAACCTTTCACTCCCAACAGCGACCCAGTGGCAATGATATCGAATCGACCATCGATGCAAAACGATTTTAAGGAGGTTCTCGCTTCTTTGCACTCCTGAATCTCGTCAAGGATGATGCATGTTTTCCCATTGATGAAACGTGAACCGGGAATCAAGGCGGACAGGTTGAGGATGATGGTGTCGACATCGATATTGCCGTGAAATGCTGACTTCTTGTCGGGCTCGAGAATGAAGTTTATATAGACAACACTTTCATAATTCTCGGTCGCAAATTTCTGTACAATATATGTCTTTCCACACTGCCGTATGCCCTTTATCACAAGTGGCTTCCTGTCGGCGGCTTCTTTCCACTGGCCTAAATATTTCTCTATCTTTCTTTTAAGCATATCTTCTTCCGTTATTCTTTAATGCGAAATTACACTTTTCCAAGCGAATGTGCAAGGCTTCATTACACTTTTCCAAGCGAATTATGGGTGGTTCGTTACACTTTTCGGAACGAATCGCAGGCGGTTTGCTACACTTTTCCAAGCGAATCGGAGTTATTGGGCAGGCTTGGCGGCAGGTTTTTTGAGCTCGGGATATGAAATTCGGGTGTGGTACATTGTACGCAGTCGAGAAATAAACACCTTTTTCACCACCTCCACATCACGGAAACTCAGCGGCGAGTCTTTCATCAGCCCTTGTGCGATTTGCCCGTCGATAATCTTGTTGACAAGGTTTGAAATAGTCTCGTCGTTGTATTCCTTCAGGCTTCTCGAAGCCGCCTCGGTTGCGTCAGCCATCATGAGCAACGACGTCTCCTTGCTGCGCGGATTCGGGCCAGGGTATGTGAAAGGCGTCGGGTCGACCGGGTTTCCACCGTTGTTGTTGCAAGCAGTTGTATAGAAATATTTGGCAAGGTTTCTGCCGTGGTGCTCAAGGATGAAATTTCTGATTTCCATAGGCAGTTTTTCCTTTTCGGCACGTTTCAGCCCGTCGGTCACGTGTCGGATAACGATTTTCGCGCTTTGCTCCGGAGTCAGCACCTCGTGAGGGTTCACATCGTGCTGGTTTTCGGTGAAGAAAGCCGGGTTGTCCATTTTACCGATGTCGTGGTACAGCGCTCCGGCACGCGCCAACTGCGAGTTCGCCCCGATTTCGCGTGCCGCCTCCGCCACGAGGTTTGACAATTGCACGGAGTGCTGGAACGTTCCCGGGCATTTTTCCGACAGTTCCTGCAGGAGAGGATTGTTGATGTCGGCCAGCTCAACGAGCGTTACTTTCGACACAAAACCGAACACACGCTCGAACACGAAAATAATCACATATGCAAACGACAGCATCACCGCGTTGATTGCGAAGCATGCAAACGTGTGAAGGTCGATTGCGGTAATGTTTCCCTCCTCGATTATTGTCAAAGCGGCATACATGATTGAGTATGACAGGAACACGCAGATTGCAGTGCGTATCAGCTGCGAGCGTTTTGTGAGTTCCTGCAGAGTGTCGATGGCAACGATGCAAGCCACCGTGTGCATAATGATGAAGTTGCCTTGCGCCGCCCCCTCTTCGATCAGGCTGCAAAGGAGCACCTGCACCATCGACAAGAAGAAGGCAGTGCGCGAGTCGAAGAACGTGACCACGATGACAGGAATCAGCGTGATAGGCATCAGCATCGGGCCGTAGACCACGCGGTGCATCAGCGTGTAGGATGCGATGGTCACGGCAGTCAGCAGCGACAGCACGAAACTCAGTTTCCTCTTGTTTTCGAGAATTGCCTGCCGGCGGTAGATTAAGAAATAGAGGAAAAGAAGGAAGAACAGCATCAGCACCACAATCGTGTTTCCCACGATAGGATAGTGCGACTTTCCAGTCGTCTCGCTTTCAAGGATTTTCTCGCACGCCTCGATGGCCAGCGCGTTTTGCGGCGTCACTTTGGCACCGCGGGCAATTATCAGCTCACCCTTTTCGATAGGCGCCCGAATGCTTGCGCGGGCATATTCGCCCTGCAGGTATTCCTTGTTTCTCTGCGAGTCTTCCGCGTAATTCGGTTTTAGTAGTTCGGCGAGGTTCAGTGTCGACATAGACAGCACACCATGCACCTGCTTGTCGATATATTCATAAGCCGCTTTTGCCGACCTCATTTTTGCGGTCGACAGGGTTTGCGCCCTGTTTTCATTGTCGACCACCTTCAGGCTTGGGAGTTTGTTGCTCTGAATAGAATCGTAGACTCTGTTGTCGACGATTCCGTCGGCATACACTTGGCGCACGGCATTGCTGATTTCGCTACGCATCAGCATAGGCGTCCGGCTGATTTTCGATTGGATCTCCGCCTCGATGTTTGTGTTGTGTTTGAAAAACGGTATGAAAGAATTGATGATGCTGTCCTTTATCGCCTTTTCCGAAGCCGCGTCGAGTCCAACAACCAGCTGGGCAGGAGCGTAGAGAGCCGGCGCCGTCCAGGGCTTTCCCACTTCGTAAACGAATTTCTTATGGGCGCGTCCGGGCACGAAATATAGGATAACCGCCACGGCAGCGACAAAGAACGCTACGTGAATCCAGAATTTTTTGGCGAAAACTTTTTTCAGTTCTTTCATAGACTCGTTTTTTTATTAACTGGTTCTTACAGCTGATTTCACACCGTTGATTTTCTTTATTTGGCGGCACATCCTCACAACAATGGCAGCGTCTGACACGCGCACCACAAGGTTGCACGTGAACACGCCCTGGTTTGCCTCGATGTTGAGGTTGCGGATGTTGATAGACATATTTATTGAAATCTCATGTATCAGCTCCTGCAGGATGCCCATCCTGTCGATTCCCTCGATGTGGATTGTAGCCAAGAATGATGTGACTTGCGGCGACTCCTCCCATTGGGTAGCCACCAGACGGTTTCCGAAACTGCTCTTTAGTCTTGTCGCCGTCTCGCAGTCCATTTTGTGAACCACCACGTTGTTGTCGTCGTCGATGTATCCCACCACGTCGTCGCCAGGAATCGGGTTGCAGCATTGAGCAATCTTGTAGTTATGCACACCGTTCACAGATCGCAGCACGTATACCTTTTTCGTGTCGATTTCTTTCTGAAGGGAATGGTCGGCAGCGTGTTGGGCAGAGTCGTCGGCAGGCTTTTTGCCGAAAGGCCACAGGCGGTTCAGCAACCTCAGATTCTGCTTTTTGCACAGCGCCTTCACGATGCCCTCGTTGATTTCGATGTGTCCGCATCCGATAGCGAGATACATACCGTCGCGTGTAGTGATGTGGAAATGCGCCATCAGTTTTGATATAAACTGCGCATAGTCTTCCGGTGACACCCCCTCGACCGCTTTTCTCGCCATTTTTTCGCCTTTCTCAATCAGCATCTTCCGTTCCTTTCTTAGCGCCGCCTCCAGTCTTGTTTTCGCTTTGGCAGTGCAAATGAACGACTGCCATTCCGGGACAGGTTTCTGAGTTTTTGACGTCAGCACCTCCACCTGGTCACCGCTTTGCAGTTTGTAAGAGATAGGCACCAGCCTGTGGTTCACCTTACCAGCAATGGCGTGCGAACCGATTTCGGAGTGCAGGTTGTATGCAAGGTCGAGCACCGTAGCGTCTTTAGGCAGCGTCACGAGGTCGCCCTTAGGCGTGAACACGATAATCTCGGTGGCAAACAGGTTCAGTTTTATAGTGTCGAGGAAGTCGACCGCGTTCGGCCCCGGCTCCTTCAGCAGGTCGGTAATCGTTTTCAACCACGTTTCGAGTTCCGACTCCTCGTCGCTTTCACCGATTTTGTATTTCCAGTGGGCTGCAAAACCGCGTTCAGCGATGTCGTCCATCTTTTGGCTTCTGATCTGCACCTCCACCCAATTTCCGTCGTTGCCCATCACTGTCAGGTGCAATGCACGGTATCCGTTTGCCTTCGGCGTGCTTACCCAGTCGCGGGTTCTGGTAGGGTGCAGCTTGTAAATGTCGGTAATTGCAGAGTATATGCTCCAGCAAATCGTCTTCTCGTTGTCGGTTTCGCAGCAGTCAAACACGATTCTCACAGCGTATAGGTCGTAGACCTCCTCAAACGGCACGTGTTTGGTTTCCATTTTGTTCCAGATAGAGAAAGCCGACTTCACGCGGGTTGACAGCGAGTATTTGAGCCCCATAGCGTCAAGTTTCTTTCGGATTGGCGCGGCGAAGTTTTCAAACACCATCTGCCTGTCTTTGTCGGTTTTTTTGATTTTCGCGATGATTTCCTTGTATTGTTCAGGGTGCTGGTATTTGAAACTCAGGTCCTCAAGTTCGGTTTTTATGGCAAACAAACCGAGTCGGTGAGCGAGCGGCGCGTAGATGTAGAGCGTTTCGCCAGCAATCTTATACTGCTTGCTCGGCAGCATCGAACCGAGAGTTCGCATGTTGTGCAGACGGTCAGCCATTTTGATAAGAATCACGCGTATGTCCTCCGCCATTGTCAGCAGCAGTTTCCTGAAATTCTCCGCCTGAGCCGAAGCCCTGTCGCCGAAAATACCGCCTGAAATCTTTGTCAGCCCGTCGACAATCATAGCAATCTTTTTGCCGAAGTTCATCTCGATATCCTCGACAGTGTATTCCGTGTCCTCCACCACGTCATGCAGCAGAGCAGCGCATATCGACGTAGATCCGAGACCGATTTCCTGGCTCACGATTTTCGCCACGGCGATAGGGTGTAGGATGTAAAGCTCGCCCGACCGCCGGCGTATGCCCTTGTGCGCCTCCTTGGCGAATGAATATGCGCGCTTTATTATTTCCACCTTTTTGCGGTGGTTGCTGTGCAGGTATCCGTCGAGCACGTCCTGAAAGGCGGCTTCAATGTTCTGGTCCTCCTGTTCCGGAGTCAGATGTAAGGATTTATAGTCAATATTTTCCACGAGCAGTTTTTCAGTTTAGTTTGCCATGTAATACAAAGATATGTAAAATTTCTGATTTTTTCAAATCACCCCTTTTTGCCAGTAATTATTGCCTTTATGTCGTTCAGTTTGTTGAGCGCCTCCATTGGCGTAAGGTTGTTTATGTCGGTGTTCAGGATTTCGTCGCGCACCTGGCTCAGAACAGGGTCGTCGAGTTGGAAGAACGACAGCTGTACACCCTTTCCACTGCCTTCGTCCATTTCCGAGAGGCATTGCGCCGCGGCATCCTTCGAGTTTGCCGATTCAAGATGGTGAAGCACCTCGTTTGCGCGGGAGACGATTGCCGGCGGCAGTCCGGCGAGTTTCGCCACGTGTATACCGAAGCTGTGTTCGCTGCCTCCCTCCACGAGTTTTCGGAGGAACACAACCTTTCCGTCGATTTCGCGCACCGACACGTTGAAGTTAGCGATGCGTTTGAACGTTTTTGCCATCTCGTTGAGTTCGTGATAGTGGGTGGCGAAGAGCGTTTTTGCGTGAAATCGAGGGTTCTCGTGGATATACTCCACAATCGACCACGCTATAGATATTCCGTCGTATGTGCTCGTGCCCCGTCCCAGCTCGTCGAACAGCACAAGACTTCGTTCGCTCAGATTGTTGAGGATTGAAGCCGCCTCGTTCATTTCCACCATAAACGTCGACTCGCCTAGCGAGATGTTGTCGGAAGCCCCGACGCGGGTGAATATTTTGTCGACGATGCCGATTTTCGCGGCGTCGGCAGGCACGAAGCATCCAATCTGTGCCATCAGCACGATGAGAGCCGTTTGTCGCAGCAGCGCCGACTTACCCGCCATGTTGGGACCGGTGATCATCATAATCTGCTGCGACTCGTTCCCGAGAGTCACGTTGTTGGCGATGTATGACTCGCCCGGCGGCAGTTGCTTTTCGATAACAGGGTGTCGTCCCTCGACGATGTCGATGTCGAGCGACTCGTTGACATCCGGTCGGTTGTATCGGTTTTCTATAGAAACCCTTGTAAACGACATCAGGCAGTCGAGCCGGGCAACGAGCGACGCATTCAATTGGATTGCAGGGATGTATGTCGCCACGGCAGCCACCAGGTCGTTGAACAGTCGAGTCTCCAGCGAAAGGATTTTCTCCTCAGCGCCGAGGATTTTCTCCTCATATTCCTTCAGCTCCTGAGTGACGTAGCGTTCGGCGTTGACAAGAGTCTGCTTCCGAATCCATTCCGGCGGCACCTTGTCCTTGTGCGTGTTGCGCACCTCGATGTAGTATCCGAACACGTTGTTGTAAGCCACCTTCAGGCTTGGGATACCCGTCAGCTCGCTCTCACGTTGTTGTATTTTCAGCAGATAGTCCTTTCCTGAATATGAAATCTCGCGTAGCGAGTCGAGTTCGTCGTTGACGCCGGTTCTGATCACGTTGCCCCTATTGGTTGCGTTTGGCGCGTCGGGGTTCAGTTCCCGTTCAATGCGGTCGCGTATGGAGGCGCATGCATTCAGTTGCTCGCCGAACGACCGCAGCACGGCATTGTCGGCATCTTCGCAATAAGCCTTTATCGGCGCCACCGCGTTGAGCGCATTTTTCATCTGCACCATCTCCCGTGGCGAGATTCTTCCCACCGCCACTTTCGACACCAGCCTCTCCATGTCGCCGACCAGTTCCAGTTGGCGTTGAATCAGTTCTCGTCCCTCGCGGTCTTTGAAGAAATGCTCCACCACGTCGAGCCGGTCGTTGATTTGCTTCACCGACTTCAGCGGGAACAAAGTCCATCGTCGCAGCAGGCGCGCGCCCATAGGGCATACGGTGCGGTCAATCACGTTGAGCAGGCTTTTGCCGTCCTCGCACATTGGTTCCACCAGCTCGAGGTTGCGCACCGTAAAGCGGTCGAGACGCACGAATTTCTCCTCCTCGATGCGAGCGAGCGACGTGATGTGTGAAATCTGAGTGTGCTGAGTCAGGTCGAGGTAGAACAGAATTGCTCCCGAAGCAACAATTGCATTATGCATCTTGTCGACCCCGAAACCTTTCAGATTTTTTGTCTCAAACTGCTTCAGCAGCCTGTCGTGAGCAGCCTCGCCGGTCATCATCCAGTCGTCGAGTTCAAACGTCAGATATTTAGCCGTAAACGACTGGTCGAAGCGTTTTTTGCACGACCGCTCCACCAGCACCTCCTTCGGAGAGAAGTTGGCGAGCAGTTTGTCAATATAGTCGATTGTGCCCTCGGCGGTAAGAAACTCACCGGTGCTGATGTCGAGAAACGCCACTCCGCAGGCGTTTTTTCCGAAATGCACCGCACCGAGGAAGTTGTTCTCGCGGTAGTCGAGCATATTTCCGTTGATGGCTACTCCCGGAGTCACCAGTTCGGTGATGCCGCGCTTCACGAGTTTTTTTGTCAGTTTAGGGTCTTCAAGTTGCTCGCAGATTGCAACGCGCTTTCCCGCGCGCACCAGTTTTGGCAGATATGTGTCGAGCGCATGGTGGGGAAACCCGGCAAGTTCGATGTGCTGTCCCGGGCCGTTGGCGCGTTTTGTGAGCGTTATGCCCAATATTTCCGAAGCCGTGACGGCATCGGTTGAAAATGTTTCGTAAAAGTCGCCCACACGATACAGCATGATTGCATCGGGATGTTTTTTCTTCATCTCGAAAAACTGCTTCATCAGCGGAGTTTCAACAATTTTTTTTTCTGCCACAACAATAAATTTTAATAACACAAAGTTAATATATTTCTTTTTATCGGCGAAATCACTAACTTTGTATGTATCTATGGACATTGCGAAAACAGACATACGGCTCTCGGTTGTCGTTCCATTCTACAATGCGGAGCGGCATATCGGAGATTGTGTGCATTCGCTGATGCGTCAGTCGCTGTCGGGCGGCATAGAGTTTATTTTTGTCAACGACAGCAGCACCGATGCTTCCGAGGCGGTGCTGCAGGCGGTGGTTTCGAGCTATCAGCAGCGGCGCGACCAGGTGACGGTGCTTCGCAACGACATCAACCGAGGCAGCGCATATTCACGGCAGCGCGGTGTTGACGCGGCGAGCGGAGAATTCGTAATCCATTGTGACGCAGACGACTGGGTTGATGCCGAGATGTATGGCACGATGCTGCGCGTGGCTGATTCCACAGGCGCCGACGTGGTGTGCACCCCGTATTATTTGGAGAAGGGCAAGGGACGTTGTGACACGGTGGGTTTCCCTTCGCTCGACTATCCACAGCTCAACGATATGCCTCTCGACACGCTTCATTGCTCATTGTGCAACAAGATTATACGCCGCAGCGTGATTGTTGACAACGGCATCCGCTTTTTTGAGGGGGTCAACTGTTGGGAAGATTTGGGGCTGTGGTTCAGAGTGGTTGTTGCAACGCGCCGCATAGTGATTTACAACCGTCCGTTCTATCATTATCGTAAAGAAACGACAGACTCGTTGTCGACCGAGCGAATGGACCGTGTGCTTGCCGACCATCTTGCGTTTGTCGACGGGATGGACCGTTGGTTTGCCTCGATGCCGCCGGCATACGCCGAACGCTATTCGCAATTCATTCTGTTCGCACGGTTTACGGCAAAGATAAAGATGCTCCGAGGCAGCCACCGCGACATTGTGTGTTGGCGGTCGACCTATCCCGAAACCAATGCGCATATCTGGAGTTTCAGCAACATTTCGTATGTCTACCGGCTGTGTTTTCTGCTCGCCGACCGTCTGCCTTTATGGATGGTGAAGGCAGCAATCGCCGTGGCGAGGATTTTCCGCATCTAAAAAATAGCAGTATTGCTTGTTTCTGGCTGATAAAACAAAAATAGCTGACAATCAAAAGATTATCAGCTATTCTGTGTACCCGAGATCGGACTCGAACCGACAAGGTTGTTACACCACTAGAACCTGAAACTAGCGCGTCTACCAATTTCGCCACCCGGGTATCGAGGTTTTAGTGGCGCAAAGTTACGGCAAATTTTCTGAAACGCCAAAACTTTTTTTTGAAAATTCCTCAATGGTCCACGTCGACAAGATTGAAGCGGTTGTCGAATTCCAGCTCAGTTCCGTTGCTCAGTTTCACCTCATAACCCTTTCGGCTGTATTCAATCTTCACAGGCTTCACGCCATGTTTCAGATAGCCGCGGTGTTTCATAAAGTTCATTATCTGCACTGGTATGATGCCGTTTTTCAAACCTTTAGGGCATTTCACCTCGGTCCATTCGCCTCTGCCGTTGAACTCAATCTCGCTTCCGTCGGTAAACTTCACATCGTAGTCGGTGTCGCGGAAACCGCGGTCTTCCTTCACGAGCACCACCTTGTGCGGATTGAAATATTTTTTGACAAACGACTGTGCGCGTAGAGGCAGGTCGTGATAGGCAATGGCTCTGTCTGACGCTGTCGCGCCTGGGGCGCAGATAAGCAGCATCACGATGCTGAGCAGGGTTGTTGTAAGAAGTCTCTTCATCATTCTTCAGTTTTTAAGTTGATATCTTTTAGAACGAAGATGAGCGGAAAAGGTTTAATCCGTTAACCTTCTTTTTCACCGAACGCGAGGTCGCCGGCATCTCCGAGTCCAGGCACGATGTATTTGTGCTCGTTGACTTCGTCGTCGATGGCAGCCACCCACAGAGTGGTGTCGGCGGGAAATTTGTCGCGGATAAAGTCGATAGCCTGTTGCGAGGCGATTACCGACACGATATGCACCTTCGAAGGTTTGCCTTTTGTCAGCAGCGCCTCGTAGGCAAGCTCCATCGATGATCCTGTTGCGAGCATAGGGTCGGTGATTATCAGCACCTTGTCGTCGATGCGTGGAGCGGCGATATACTCGATGTGGATGCGGAAATCGTCTTTGCTCACATATTTGCGGTAGGCAGACACGAAAGCGTTTTCAGCGCCGTCGAAATAGTTGTGCACGCCCTGATGCAAAGGCAGTCCGGCGCGCAGGATGGTGGCGATAACCACAGTTTCGTCCACCACATGGCTTTTTGCCGTTCCGAGGCAAGTTTTGGTGTCGATGGTCTTGAATTCGAGTGTCTTTGAAATCTCATAGGCTGCAATTTCCCCAATACGCTCAATGTTGCGGCGGAAACGCAACATGTCTTTCTGGATTTTCTCGTCGCGCAGTTCGCGCATAAAAACGTTGACAAGCGAACGCTCGTCGGCAAAATTAATGATTTTCATATTCTGAAGATTGTGTTAATATATTTTCAATTGTTTTTCGGTCGAGTTGTAGTTGCCGGCGCAGGTCGTCGAGTCCGTTCATGCGTCGCTCGTCGCGCACACGGTCAACAAATTCAAGATTCACCGTCTTGCCGTATATCTCGTTGTCGAAGTTGAAGATGTTCACCTCAATGGTGCGTTGCGTTGCATGGTCGACTGTCGGAGTGCCGATGTTGAGCATACCACCGAATGTCGCTCCGTCGACCGATACTTTAACGGCATATACGCCGTCGGGCGGCACGAGCAGAGGTATGCCGTCAAGGTCGATGTTGGCGGTGGGGAAGCCGATAAGGCGGCCGTTGCGCTTGCCGTCCACAACCTTGCCGGCAATGCAGTAGCGGTGTCCGAGCATCGAGGCGGCGCCTTTCACGTCGCCCTCAGCCAGCCGTCGGCGTATGGCAGACGAGCTGATGTGGCCGTCGCCGCTGAGTTCGGGAGTGGTTATCACGTCGATGCCAATCGCCTCGCCGTAGCGTTGATAGTCGGCAAAAGTCTCGTCCGACCGCCGTCCGAAGCGGTGGTCGTAACCCACGGCGAGCAGCCTCACGTTGTAGCGGGAGTGCAGCAACGTCATAAACTCGCGTGCAGTCATCGCTGCCAATTCATGAGTGAATGAGAGGAAGAAAGTGTAGTCGACGCCCGTCTGCGCCAGCAGCGAAGCCTTCTTTTCCGGGCTTGTGAGCAGCCGCAGTCCGCAGTCGGGGTGAAACAGCAGCTGTGGATGGTTGGGGAAGGTGAACACGGCGGTTTTCAATCCTCGTGCCGACGCAGCTTGGCGCAGATTGTCGACAACAAGGCGGTGGCCGCGGTGCACGCCGTCAAACATCCCTATCGTTGCCGCTAACGGCGGCATGTTGTCGGGGACTTGCTTGTTGAAAAAAGTATCCATTACTCCCCGAACGCTTCCATGAATTCCGTACCTTCAGCCACAAGCCACGTCTTGAATCCCAGTTCCGCTGCCGCGTCGAGATTGGTCTGCGAGTCGTCGAAGAACAGCGTTTCTTCCGGGCGTATGCCGAATTTGCGCATCACGGCCTCGAAGATGCGGCGGTCGGGCTTTGCCACGCCCTCCTCAAAACTTGTGCAGATGCCGTCGAAATAGTCTTCGCGGTGTTTGCCGTCTTTCTCAAACTCGCGGCGGATGCCCTGGTTATACATTATGGCGTTGGTGTTTGACAGCACATATATCTTATAATGGCAGCGCAGCGACTCGAGCGCATGGAGACGCGCCACAGGAATGCCCACAAGAAAGGCGTCAAACGCCGTGTCGATTTCCTCGTCGGAGAGTGGGCGAGCAGACTTGCCGCGCACATAGTCGCGAAACTCAGCCGGTGTGATTTTTCCCTCTTCAAGTTGAAGAAATGCGCCCTGCTGGCAGTAGACACCCAGCATCTCGCCGATGCCGCTCACTTCCAGTTGCTCCAAGGCTTTAACACAATTTTCGCGGCGGATGTCCATAATGACGCCGCCCAAGTCAAACAAGAGATTTTTCACCCCTTCCAATTTCGGCTTCTTCATAGAAATTTTTTGCAAAGTTAGTGCAAGCCGAGAGAAAAAGCAAAATCAAGCTTGCTTGAAATTTTGATTTTTCCGAGGCGCAGCCTAAATTATCAAAAGTTAGTGCAAGCCGAGAGAAAAAGCAAAATCAAGCTTGCTTGAAATTTTGATTTTTCCGAGGCGCAGCCGGTTTTATCCAAAAAACAAAAACAAGCTTGTGCCTCAGCGGCACCGCGTTGCGGTGCATGCTGCGTTGGTCGCTCTGCCCCGGACGCGGTCCGGGGTTAACTGAAAGCGTGTCCGCGCTGCGGACATCCCCTCGTTCTCCGGGTGCAGAGAGTGACTCCTTTGGCGTAGTAGCACATCTCCGAAGCGCATGAGCAGGGTGGCGGTCAGTGACCTCATGCGTCATCGCTGCGCTCCTACGAATGGAGGTTACTATGGAGTATCGCGTCCGCGTTGCGGACATCCCCTCGTTCTCCGGGAGGGAGGCAGAGAGTGAATCTTCGGGCGTAGTAGCGCATCTCCGAAGTGCATGAGCAGGGTGGCGGCCGGTGACCTCATGCGTCATTGCTGCGCTCCTACGAATGGGGGTTACTATGGAGTATCGTGTCTGCGCTGCGACGTGGTGTCAATAGAGCGGCAGAAGGTATTAGCCTGTCTCTTGGTGTCAGCGCGATACAGGATGTTGAAAATAGATAATTGTGAGTTAAAAAGATATAAAAATGTTGCGGTATTGATTTTAATGAGTACTTTTACAAAAAATAAGAAAAAAAGACTACGGCCTAACTTTTTTATAATAGAAGAACTTAACTAAAACTTATAAATCAAACTAAAACCTAACTTTATGAAAAAAATTAAACACATTCTTGTGTGCGGACTCGCTGTTGTTGCGTCCGCCGTAGCTGTTCAGGCACAAACTCTTACGCAGGATTGGAAAGTGACGAAGGGTCTGCCTGCAGCCGCCAATGCTCGTTGGGGTGTTGGCTTCGGTGGAAAAGTCTTTGTCAACGACATGACAGCGCAAAAGATCACAACGTTCGACGGCACAAATAAGAACACACTTGAAGTTGGAGCGGCTGGCGTATGCACATCTGTCGATTCCAAAGGCAACCTTCTCGTTGCCAACCTCTGGAAATGGGGAGGTAAAATGACTTCGTTGAAAATTTGGAATAAGGCAACTGGTGCTATTTCCGAAATTGATGTAACAATTCCGAAAGGCGTGACAAGCACAAGCCGTATGGACGTGTTCGGCAAAGTTGTCGGCGACATCACAAGCGAGACTGGCGGCGCCGTTTTCTTCTGCCCGTCCAATGGTAATAAGATTGTAAAATTGTTCTTTGCAAACAGTGCCCAGGTTGTTGAAAAGAGCAAAGTCATTGAAACCGCTTTTGCCAACTTCCAAACCACTTGTATCGCACAACCTTTGACAAACGATCCGGAAAGCGATGCCATCATCCTTAAGGACAAGGGTGTTAAAGAGGCATATGTTTTTGACGGAACAAACTGGACAACTCTTGCGGATGCCGGCATAAATGGTTCTACTGGTATCGACATGATTACCCTCAACGGTACTCAATACTCAATCGAACCTACCGGAACTGATTTCACCGATGGCTTCCAAATTGTGGACAGAAGCACCAACACCGTAGTGGCGACTCACGCTGCAGAGGGCTCTGCCAGCGCAAGCTATGGCACTTCACTCAACGCAGAGAAGGTGGACGAATTCACTGCTGCAATCTACCAATACCACTGTGGTCAGTTTGCTGCAAAATACACATTCTCATTGCCAAAGATGTATATTCTTGGACAAAATGAAGTAGGAGACGCATGGAATCCTACCAGCGGCATCGCGATGACTTGGGAAAGTGGAAATGTTTGGTCTGCAACCGTGACAACAGCTCCTGGACGTGAAAATCTGGGTTTCGTGTCAGTTCTTGCTGAAAACAATGATGAAGGAGGTTGGACGTATATCAACGGAAACCGTTGGGGCTTGGAAAATGATAAACAAGAAGGCGCTTTGGCAGAGAAACTTACAGTAAGCAAAAACAGCAACTCTATAAATGTGGGTGTCGGAACGTTCTTTATCCGTATGAATTTGGATGACAATACTCTTTACATTGCTCCTACAAAGCTTTATGTGATTGGAACATCCAACAAGGCAGAAGGCCACCACTGGGCATCAGACGACGACAGCTATATGGCGGAGAGCAATCCGGAAACTCCGGGCGTGTTCACGTTCGATCCTATCGACTTGAAGGTGGAAGGCAAGGCTGTAGGCGAAGAGGCTGAGGCAGATTTGGCATATTTCGCTTTTGTTACGGGTATTGACGCAGAATGGGGCCCAGTAAACAACAGCCGTTGGTGTCCGAACAACAAAGATGGTGAATTGACAGACAACACTGATTTCACCGACTTCGGCAAGTATTATGACGGCGCATTCATGATAAAGAACGGCGCTTACAAATTGACAGTCGACCTCAATACCAAGACCGTCAAGGCAGTCTATCTCACATCGTCGGGCGTTGAGCAGGTAGGAGCAGAGGCAGCAGGCGTAATTGCAGCCGACGGACAAATCCGCATTGTCGGCGACGCAGCGACAGTGTCGGTCTACAACGCAGCTGGTCAGGCAGTGGCAATCAACTCGGCAGAGCGCACGTTTGCAGTGGCACGTGGCATGTATGTAGTGGTTGTCGATGGCAAAGCAACAAAAGTTGTCGTTAGATAATCAAACCAACTTGATATGGAATATAGGCGCCGTGGGTGACACCCACGGCGCTTCTTCGTGCTATAAAACGTTAAAAGGGGCACGGCATTGGGGGAAAATTGCTAACTTCGCAAAAATTAGCAAGATTGTGGACGTATTGTTGACTATACTCGGCGTGATGCTGCTTGGCTTGGGGCTTTACCTATGTGTCAGGCCTTATGTGCCGTCGGTGCTTGCCTCCTATGGCGGACTGTGGTTGCTGCAGTGGGGCGGACTGATGGAGGTGCCCACCGTCACGCTTTCTTATTGGGGCGTGATGGTTGTGATTGTGGTTACCATCAACTCCATGCAGCAGCCGGCGCTCACCAAAGCCACGCAGGGACTGCCGCAGATGCTGATAACGTCGGTTGCCGGCATGCTTCTTGGGCTGATGATGGGCTACTATGCCTCGATGGTGATAGGCGCGGCTGTAGGCGCGGTTGCCGGCGGAGTGTTTTTCGCCCGTACACCCAAAGGCGCGGCACTGCGTTTCCCGTCGAAGCGTTTTTTGCAGTATGTCTGTGCCAAGGGCTTCCCCACGGTGATAAGCGTGTCGCTTACGGGCATCGCCATAATGGTTGCTGTGGCAGCCTACAATATGTCGCATTAAAGGAATATTTTTAACGAAGATGAGAAAGTTATTAGCGGTTATAATGCTGTTTGCCGGGCTGTGGGTTTGGGCAGGCGCAGTGCCCGAAAAGGGCAGGAAAGACACCAAGTTCCGTCCAATCGACGTGAATATGGACTCGATACGCGTCAATATCCAGAATCCGCGCTCAAACTACTACTACAAGCGGTTGTGGCGCAAGTATCAGAGCAACGACACCAACATGTCGCTCAAGGAATATCGCCATCTGTATCTCGGATACGTGTTTTCGGAGGACTATGATCCCTACCGCCAGTCGGAATTTTCAAAAAAGATACAGCCTCTCTACTATAAGAAGCACCACACTCCGGCGGAGTGCGACACGATAATCAAATATGCGGAGCTCTCGCTCGCCGACGATCCGTTTGACTTGAAGCAGATGGAATATTACATCTATGTGCTCAAGGAGCGTCAGAAATACACCCGTGCGGCAATCATGCAGTCGCGTCTCAACAACCTTATCAAGGCAATCATGTCGACCGGCACAGGCACTAAGGAGAAGCCGTGGGTGGTGATCAGCCCGGTGCATGAGTATGTGATTACCAACGGCTTGAACTTCAAAGCGGCGGAACATCTGGAGTATGAGGGCGACATTGACTATATCAAGTTTGAGAATCCTAAAAGCGGCGGACCCGAGGGCTTTTGGTTTGATGTGTCAAACATCCTGAGGGTGCGTCAGCAGAAATTCGGCGACGAGTGATGGGCGAGGCGGCAATCAACAGATTCATCAACAGCCGTGTGCTCACGTGGCTCACAGCCGTTGTGGGCATCGTGGCGGCATACGCCATGCTGCTTTTCTTCGGCACGCCCTCCGTGCCGCCGGTCGAAGGTTTGTTTGGCGGCGGACTCGACCATCTGCTGCCGTCGGGCATATTGTCGTGGGCGGTGAATATGGTGGTGGTGTTTGTGGCGGCCGTGATGCTCAACTGGCTCAACAAGACCTACGTGTTTATCCGCGAGCACACGATGATGTTTGTCACCGTGTTTCTCTGCGCCACGCTGTCAAACCCCGTGGTGTCGACGTCGCTCGGCACGCCCACGCTGCTCGCACTCGCGCTTGTGGTGTGCACCTACGTGATGTTTGGCACGTTTCAGCAGCGCGACAGCCAGAGCGTGGCGTTTCTCATCACGATGATTCTTACGGTCTGCGCCATGCAGAGTTTTGTGTTCGCGCTTTATATACCAGTGTTTATCGTGGGATTTTTCCAGATGCGCATCTTCACGCTGCGCACGCTGCTCGCCGTGCTTGTGGGCATCGTGGTGCCCGTGTGGACGGCCACGGCGTTTGGATGGATCGACCCGGCGCAGGTGCGCCTGCCCGACCTGCTTGGCGGCATAGCCACGCTCCGCGGCGGAGTGGACGCTGGGCTGCTGCTCCAGCCGATGTTTATGGTGGCTGTTGGCACGATATTCGGTCTCTCCAACGCGTTGACGCTGATATCCTACCGCCAGCAACTGCGTGCCTACAATGGGTTTGTCAACGTGATGGCTGTAGCCACGGTGCTGTTTATGGTGGCAGACGTGAGCCATGCTGAAGCGTATGCGGTGGTGGCAAACATGCTTGCGGCGGTGCAGGTGGCGCATTTCTTCACCATCCGCAAGATGCCGAAGCTCTACATCGTGTTTTTCGCACTTATGGCTGTCTGCGTCGCCCTGTCGCCGGCGGTCATCTACAACCTGTTGAACTTATTGCAACTGATATGAGAATAATCGTTGAGGCAAACATCCCATATATCAGGGGTTTGCTTGAAAAATTCGGTGATGTGGCATATTTGCCGGCGTCTGGAATCACAGCCGATGCCGTGCGGCGTGCCGACGCACTTTTTGTGCGCACACGCACCCGCTGCGACGCGTCGCTGCTCGACGGCAGCAGCGTGAAGTTTGTAGCCACAGCCACCATCGGCACCGACCATATCGACCTTCAGTGGTGTCGCGGCGCGGGCATCGACGTGGCCAACGCCCCGGGATGCAACGCCCCAGCCGTGGCGCAGTATGTGCATGCCGTCATAGGCTGCCGCTTCGGAGGCGACGTGCGTGGCTTGACGCTCGGCGTGGTCGGTGTGGGACACGTGGGCGGCATCGTGGCGCGCTGGGGCGAGCGCCTCGGCATGCGCGTGCTGCGGTGCGATCCGCCGCGTCAGCGCCGTGAGGGAGGCGATTTTGTCGACCTCGCCACCGTGGCGCGCGAGGCAGACGTGATAACGTTCCACACACCGCTCACCCGCAGTGGCGCCGACGCCACATGGCACATCGCCGACAGCCGTTTCCTTGAAGGTCTCAGCCACTGCCGTCTGCTCGTCAACAGCGCGCGCGGAGGCATCGTCGACGAGCAGGCGCTGCTCAAAGCCGTCGACGGCGGAGAGATGGCGGTGGCAATCGACTGCTGGGAGAACGAGCCGCGCATAAACCCCGTGCTGCTCGGGCGCGCCTTCGTGGCGACGCCCCACATCGCAGGATATTCGGCAGAAGGCAAGCAGCGCGCCACGGCGATGGCTCTCGAGGCATTTGAACGCCACTATGGCGTGGCGGTCGACGGCAAGCCGCATCCAGCCGCTCCGCTGCTCGGCGCCGACGTAGACAGCGTCGACACGATTATGCGCTCCTACGACCCTCTCGCCGACACCCGGCGTCTGCGCGCCAATCCCGACGCCTTCGAGCGTCTGCGCAACGAATACCATCTCCGCGCCGAGGTGAGATAAGATTTATTTTGCAAAATATAGAATAATTATATATCTTTGCGGAAGATTGGGTGCATCACGTTGCGCCACGAGAGATTAGATGATGAAGAAAGTGTCTTTACCGGCTGTCGTTGCCGGGCTTAACAAGGACATAGAGGCACTGCCTTCGATGCCGCGCGTATTGTAACGCCATCGGAGACTCTGCAGTTTTTTTGATTACCTCGGGAGGCATACGCCTTGCCGGGGAATACGTGTTTAAACAAGACAGAATGAGCGAGAACTGGTATGTGGTCCACACTCAGCCACGAGGCGAGAAGATGCTGAAGGCTTTGCTCGACAGAGAGCCGGCGGTTGCCGACACCTATCTGCCGATGCGCCAGCAGTTTGCCATCGTCGGCGGACAGCGCGTGAGCCGTATGGCGCTGACTATGCCAGGACTCGTATTCGTGCGCGGCAACAAGAACCAGCTTGTGGCGCTGCTGCGCGAAAAGAGCGTCGCGTCGCGTCTGATGGTCGATTCGTCGCGCAAGGAGAAAGACGCCATGGTGGTGGCAGACAGCGAGATGACAGCCTTCCGCCTGTTCAACGACAATACCGCCGGGCAACTGATGATGCTCTGCTCCCCATTCTGCAACTTCACATCTGCCGACCGCATACGCATCATGAGCGGTCCGTTTGCCGGCTACGAAGGCTATATCCGCGAAATCGGCGGCGACAACAAACTGATTTTCAAGGTGGGATCGATGGCCATCGCGTTGTCTAACGTGATGCGCTACGACGTGGCGGTGGTTGAAAACCATCACGCCTCGACCGAGACGAGCCTGCAGCTGCGCATTGCCGACAGCCTGCGCGCGCGTCTGGAGGAGGCAGGACACGTCGACGACGCCTGCGACTGTCTGCGTGACATAATGACCGGTGCTGCCGGGATGCCCGCGGCGTTTACCGACACCGACCGTGCCGACGCCCGCTCGCTGGCACATTTCTGCGCCTCCGACCGCAAACGCATCGACAGCATCGTGGACAACGCTCCGCTGCGCCGCTTCCTTACGCCCACCGCCGAGACAGGCACGCTTATGCATAAAGGCTTCGTTGAACACCGGTTGCCAGCCGCGCTCGGCGACGACCGCTTCACAGCCCATGTGGCGGAACATCCCGACCACAGCACAGCCGCCTGCTGGGGCGAGTTTGCCACGGCGATATGCGCCCTTGCGCCATCGCAGCGCACAGCCCTCATCGACAAGCTGCGACGCTACGGACTGACGGCATTCGCCTCAGCCGTTGAGGGCAGCGGACATACACGCTTCGAAGGCGCGATGCTCACATCCGCCACCCTCGCTCCCGAGGCACTTGCCGCGGAGGGAGCGGCAATCATAGGCGAGATTCTCGCCTCTGTGCGCGCACGCTGTTGGCGCACACTCCTCTATGCCGTCTGTCTGCGATGACGGCAGCGTCCGCACGCGCGGACATTCCAAAAAATGACTTCTACTTTTAATTACACAATTCAATGAAAGCATGTTTTATGGGGTTGGGCTATATCGGCCTGCCCACAGCGATTATTGCCGCCAAGCATGGCGTGCAGGTAACGGGTGTTGACATCAACCCCAAAGTAGTGGAAATGACAAACCAGGGACACCTCCACATCGTGGAGCCGGGCATGGAAGAAATGCTGCAGGACGTGGTGCGCTCAGGCGCTCTCCACGCAAGCACCACCCCCGAGGTGAGCGACGCATACTTCATGGTGGTGCCTACGCCGTTCAAGGGCAACCACGAGCCCGACATCTCATACGTCGAGGCTGCCACACGCGCCGTCATCCCATTCCTTAAGGAAGGCGACCTCTACGTCATCGAGTCGACTTCGCCGGTGGGCACAACCGACAAGATGGCGAAGCTCATCTTCGAACTCCGCCCCGAGCTGCGCGGCAAAATCCACATAGCATACTGCCCTGAGCGTGTGCTGCCGGGCAACGTAATCTACGAACTGGTGCACAACGACCGCGTGATCGGCGGTATGGACGAGGCGTCGACCGACAAGGCAATCGCTTTCTACAGCCAATTCGTGCAAGGCACGCTCCACCGCACAAACTGCAAGACGGCAGAAATGTGCAAGCTCACCGAAAACTCCTCGCGCGACGTGCAGATTGCCTTCGCCAACGAGCTGTCGCTCATCTGCGACAAGGCGGGCATCAACGTGTGGGAGCTCATCGCTCTCGCCAACAAGCATCCGCGCGTCAACATCCTGCAGCCGGGATGCGGCGTGGGCGGACACTGCATCGCCGTCGACCCATACTTCATCACAGCCGACTTCCCCGTTGAGAGCCAGTTGATTGCAAAAGCGCGCGAAATCAACAACTACAAGGCATTTTGGTGTGCCGAGAAAGTGGAGAACGCAATGCTCCGCTTCGAGCTCGAAAACCACCGCAAGCCAACAGTCGCAATGATGGGACTCGCGTTCAAGCCAAACATCGACGACCTCCGCGAATCGCCGGCGAAATACATCACCACAAAAGTGATGCAAAGCTGTAACAACGCCGACATCCTTGTCGTTGAGCCTAACGTGACGGAGCACAACGTGTTTAAGTTGACGGATTACCGCGAAGCATACGACCGCGCCGACATCGTAGTCTTCCTCACAGCCCACGACCCATTCAAGACGCTCCCCCGCCGCGACGACAAAATCATCCTCGACTTCTGCGGAATTTATAAGTAGACATGCTTCAACATAAGCACCTTAGGTCTAATACCTGAAATTTATCAGAAAGAGTTAAAGCCAACTTTTCAGAGAAAAAGCAGAATAAAGGTAGAATAATACCCCAATTCGGGATAAAATAGCGATTAGTTGCATGTTAAGACAGATACATGAATTCTCTTCCCATGCCATCAGACATGGGCTATATATAAAGAATCGAAAGAGATTATTCTGTCCTTAGAACAAT
>OKXI01000123.1_pt1 | contig 37611 bp, 46 predicted proteins | sample 1607161 | NCBI WGS metagenome assembly OKXI01 (sample SAMN04414078, study PRJEB24778) | human gut metagenome | material: faecal | host: Homo sapiens
GTGAAGGCGAACCCGTCGAGGCAGCAGCTGAGGGTGAAGGCGAACCCGTCGAGGCAGCAGCTGAGGGTGAAGGCGAACCCGTCGAGGCAGCAGCTGAGGGTGAAGGCGAACCCGTCGAGGCAGCAGCCGAGGGCGAAGGCGAACCCGTCGAGGCAGCAGCTGAGGGTGGAGGCGAACCCGTCGAGGCAGCAGCCGAGGGTGGAGGCGAGAACATCGAGGCATCTCAGGGGCGCCGCGCAATGCCGGCAGGTATGGCGTGGCATGAACACAATATCAAACCACAATCAACAATTTCAACGATGAACAAAACGTACAAAGAACTGATCTGTGACCGTGAGTTCCAGAATCGGTTGGAGGCGGTGAATGCGGCGTTCCGTAGTGGGAGCACCGTTATGGACAACACGCCGGAGAACGTCGAGACGATGCAGATTCTTGCTTCGTCCATGCTTGCTGACGAGCGTATGGTCATTCTGGCCAGCGCTTGCAACTTCACGAACGGAGTGACGCATGAGCGCAAAAACGGTCTGTATATGCTCGTAGAGTGCGCGGCCGGTGGTGCGGCTGCGGCTACGCTGACCGCGGCCGATCTGGGCGTCATCAAATGGATGTCGCTGTTCTTGGAGAAGCTGCTCCCGAACAACACGTTCATGCGTTCGATCCGCTTCGTGCCCATGTCGGATCGTGAAGGCGCGATCTACATCGAGAGCGGAATCAATCCGGCGACGTACACTGGTGCGGTAACTCCGGTTAACGCGCCGAAGTACTTCTACGACGACGTGAAGCGGACGATCGCGCGTCAAGTGTTCTCGATCCAGCCGATCACGTTCCAGAACGCCGACATGGCTATTTTGGCCTACGACAAGCAGTCGTGGGGTTGGACGACTGCGATGGATTCGCTGATGTCGGATGTTTGCACCTACATTTTGCAGGTGGTTGCCAACACGGCCGGCATTTCGAAAATCCCCACCACCGGATCGTCGTTCTCGTCGAGCGGCCTTTTCCCGATCGAGGCTCCGAGCTCGGCAGTCACGATCAAAGGTGTGGTCGCCGACGACATCATCATGACGGAGGGCGCCTTCCTGTTGCAGAACTACACGCTGAACAACCGCAAGGTCGAAATTGTCCTTCCGGCTAACCTCTACACGAAGCTGGCCACCGATGCGACGTTCAAGACCTTGCTGACGCCTCACCTCTCTGGTTCGGTCGGCAGCGGCTTCGAGTATTCGGGCTCGCGCATCACGGCTCGTAACCCCGTGGCTCGCTACAGCCTCACCTCGTCGGCCGCAGAGCTCGATCCGGCGATGTACGCCGACGGCACGGTGTCCAACGACGGCAAGATCACCGACGTATCGCCCGCATCGACCACTGCGAAGCATGTCGGAGCTGGTGTGGCCTTCGTCGAGGGCGAGGTCATTGCCGGTGTTGGTACGATCGATGTTATCGTAATGCCCGATCCGCAGAACTACGGATACACGATGTCTGGCTGGATGTCGACCGGTGCGACGGTAGCTCGTTCGAACGGTGTAGGCGCTGCGCTCATCGTTCCTACCGAGGAAGCAGGCGCGTAGTGTAACTTTATGACCGTGGAGGTGGGGAGGGAAGACACCTTCACGGTCATAATAAACAAAACAAGATGAAGACGAAGTTTAATAAACAACAGATTCAGCAGATCGCAATGCAGCTTTCCGTCTACAAGAAGCTGTACGTGACGACCGAGGGTATGATGTTCCGTACCCGCGATTCGGTCGAAGCAGCGATCCGTGTCAAGAACATGATTATCGACGATGCGTCGAAGTTCGTGGGGTATATCGAAATGACGGCCGACATGGTTTCGATCGACCGTCTGCGGGCATACGGCCGCGACACCGCAGAGTTCGATCGTCTGTTCGAAGTTGCGATCGTACCGCGCCAGAAGGTTCTCGAAGAGACGACGGTGCGGAAGGTTGCGAAGGCCCCCGCTGTCGACGAACAGACAGTGGACAACATCGCCGAAGCACTCGGTGCGTCGGAGGATGAACCTAAGAAGTCGAACAGAAAGAAAAAGTAATGCCTTATGGCAAGAACAGGAATTAATATCAACATCTCCAATACGGTATTGGCCCCTCCTGCATCGGTCAATTCCAACTCGATGCTGATCGTCGTCGGTGCGAAGGCAACATCTGCTAGCCCCGGTACGGTCGCTTTCGAGCTGGACATGCCGTATAAGCTGACCTCGGCCAATGATTTGGCCAGCTACGGGATCACGGAGGCGAACAACAAGGACTTGTACGAGCAGGTCAACGACTTCTACCAGCCGAAGGCCTACGTGAACAACTCCGGTACGATACTGTGGATTGTCGGTCTGGCGGACTACACCAGCAAGATCGAAGATAAGCTGCCCTTGTGGGTGAAGTACACCACGGTGGGCGGCAACGAGTATCGGCCGCGTCAGATTCTCATTTCGAACGACCCGACGAAGATGACGTCGGCGCCAGACGTGACCAAACTCCAAGCCGCGGTTATGAAAATGTACGCGCAAGCGTTTTCCACGTGCATCATCACGGACGTCGGCGTTATCACCGGCGATATCTCCGAGTTGGAGGATTTGTCCACGAAAGCGTCAGGTATGGTGGGCGTCGTGACGTTCACCAAGCGTCAGGGCAGTCGTGCGGCCGTCGGGGCTGTCGGCGGTTGGGTCTCGACGCTTTCGGTAGGTACGTCGATGGGCGACGGGTCGTTGTCGGCATTCGGCACCGATCTGTTTTTCGTAGACGGAGCGGTAAGTGGCTCGACGGTTACTTGGGCCAACTCTCCTTGCGCTTCGGCGTCCCAGGCGACGATCGACGCTCTGTCGGACAAGCAGTATATCTTCCCGATCTCGCGGCCGCCCGAGAACGGTTTGTGGATCAACGACGGCTCTACGGCCGAAGATTCCAGCACGGCTTTGTGTACGATCGAAGCTGCGCGTACTATCGCGTCCGTCGTCGATGATCTGCGTGCATTCTTTAACAAGTACCTCAATACGAAAATCCCGACTTCGAAGTCTGGGGACATCCAGTCGACGTTCAAGCAGGTCATGCTCGATGCAGCGCGTGCATCGGTCATCCAGCCGTACATCGACAGCGGGGACATCTCTGACGCGACGATCCAGATCGTCGCAAAGAACAACGACATGCAGGGTACTCGTACTTTGGAGGTTACGTTGGGAATCCAGCAGGCGATCACTCTCCGCTGGGTAGAAGGTTTCGTTTTCTATGTAAAAAGCGTAGAGTAGTATGGCACAGAAAGTTATTGCGGCAAGAGACTTTGAGCTCTACCTCACGTTCAACGCAATCGGTACGCCGATTAAGATCGGCACCGGTGCGAATTTCAGCTCTGTAATTTCCGGTCAGACCGACGACATCGGCGCGTTCTCTACGGACGAGCCGATCGGGACGGACAACGGAGGAAACACCTACGATATTTCGTTCTCTATTCAGACGGCCGAGTGGATCACGATCATGGACGCGGTCAGAGCGGCTACCGCGGCTACTGACCATCCGATCGTGCATATTCGGGACATCGTGGAGAGCTTGACGATCACGGCGGTTTGGAACAAACGCAACGATGTTCCGGCCACGTCGACGACCAAGACCTTCACCAGTTGTACCGGTGTTGAAGAGAGTGATGATGTCGAACGACGGGGTACGGAAACTCTGCAATCACTCCGTTTCCGCGCCCGAGGAATGGCGGTTGCCACGACGCTGTTGTAGAGTGCGAGTATCTGGTTCATGGGGTTTGATCGCCCCATGAACCGCTAACCAAAAACAAAACAGGTATGGGAAAAGAGTTGGTATTGCGTAAAGTTACGCTTAAAAATGTTCTCACACCCACGGGTGAGCGGGACATCGAGGTTCAAGTAGTGCCGTTCGACCGGCGCAAAGACGAGCATACGGATTTTGCGTATGCTTACATCGACATGCTGGGGCGCATGCCTTCCGAGTTTCGGAACATGTCGGATGCGTCGAAAGCCTATGTTCGTCAGTTCATGGTGCATAAAGCTGAGGACGAGAAAAATCCGGAATCGGACTTCGCGTGTGTTCTGTCGGACACCCGAGCAGCTCGAACACTTCTGAACACTGACGAGACCCAGCAGGAGTTCCACGCTTTTTTCGAGAACGCCTAACATATCCGATACGTGATATTTTAGGCGTAGAGGAATCGAAGCAGGAAGACGCTAAACGTATCGTTCAGAATCATCTGATTCTCAAAAGAGCGCAGCAGGAGGACCCTTTGTTCCTTCGACGGGTTTTCGTAGCACACTACTGCAACATTCCGTTCCACTTGCTGATGGATCATACGCTGTACCCTCGGACGCTGATCGAAGAGCTCTTCGCGGCATCGATGTACTGGTGCAGAAACTGCGAGTTAGCTCCTTACCAACAGGACAACTTTGACGACAAGTTAATCGACGATCTGGAAAATGGCAGGTTACAATATTGTTTTGAATCTGGGCGGTAACGCCGTATCGAACTCTGAGCGTCTGGCGACCAATCTGGCCGCTGCGGCAGCCAACGCGACTACGTTGGCCTCGGCGCTTCGCTCTGTCGGTGCGGCGTATCGCAGCATCCCGAATCGTCGGTTCACAGTTCCTTCGGCACCGCGGCAGAGCCGGCCCTACGCTCGGCCGCTGCGGACGGCGTCCCGTCCTGCGACGGCGCGTCCGTATGCTCAGGGGGCGCCTTACACGCGCCACCGGTCGACACGCATAGCGTCATGGGGGTATGGGCTCAGCCTCGGAGGCTTCAACGCCCGCTTGTCATCGGTGTTGCAGCCTGATGAAAACGGCATGTTGTTTGGTATGGACGCCGGCCGCCTGATGCGGGGTGTCAATGTCGCGGGGATCGCTGGAAACATCATGACATCGATCGGGCGGGCGTTGTTCAAAGCCACTAAGATGGCAACGTTCTCCGGCCCGATGATCGCCGGAGGGGTTATGACTGCGGCGCTCCGTGTCTTGCAGTCCGACTGGTTTGCCGAGGGCGCGAAGCTGATCTCACGTCGGCACCAGACCAGGGAAGGTATGGGGCCTCAGTACGAACAGACGCTTCGGAACGCAGACATCATATCGGCGGCCTATGGCTTAGACCGATCCACGACGCTGAGTAGTATCAACGTTCTGGCAGGCTTAGGCGTCGGAGCGAATAACCGCAAGATCACACTGGGCGAGGCCACGGGCCTCACGAAGGTCGGTGGCCTGATCGCTCAGCATGCCGGTGTTTCGTTCGAGCGAGTCATGACCAATATTCAGCAGCTGCTGGTCACGACGGCGCCCAACATGCGAGACATCCGAGAGCTGTTGAACCAGGCTCCGATCTTAGGTAAGTACGCCTTGAAGGAAATGGAAGAGCAGGGGCTCAAAGGCGTCGACGTTCGTACCTACCTCAAAGATCAGGGTGCGCTGCTCTCTGTGTTGAAGCGCTACGAGTTGTCGAATGCGTCGAACGCTGGTATGCGGGCCCGAGGCATGATTAACATGGCCAGTCAGGACGCTGCGGCGTTGATCGCGTCGAATAATCCATTTTGGTCCTATATCGGCAACGCCGGTTCCGGTATGATAAAGGCCTTAGCGACCTCTGCGAACAAGTTCATGTCGATGCTCGTCGATAACCGGAGCTTCCTCAACATGGTCAAGTCGTTGGAAATGACGATCGACAAGATGGGCGACAAAGGCACCACGCTGGTCGATAAGCTCATAACGCTGGTCGATCGGATCGCTGCCTATTTTAAGATCGAGCTTGTCGATAATAAGGCCGTGAAAGAAGCGGTCGATAGGGAGCAGGCGGTTCGTATGGCTATGGGCAGTTCTCAGATTCGTGAGCGGTTATATCAGGGCTGGCTCAAAAACGGGAACTATACCAGCAAAACCGAGGCCGGTCGGCGGGAAGAGTTCGGTATGCTCTACGAGCAGCTCACCGAGCAGGCTGTGCATAATCCGAGGATACTGGCTCTTGTAAAGGCCAGCAACGATCTGCAAAGCATAGAAAGTCTTCCGTGGGGTGCGCGTGTTGCAAGCAAGACGCTGTCGGCTTTGCAGCCGTTTGCTCCCGTTGCGGGAACTGCATCCAATCTGTTCTTGTTGGATTTGTCGGCAAAGAATAAGGCCAAAATCTATCGTGCTCAGCATGAAGCACTCAATGTTCGGGACAGCACATTCCGGTATTTGCCGTATGCAGACACGCTGCCAAGCGACATGACAGCTCCATTGTCGGCGTCGAGTATGCTCACGGTCGGGATAAATGAAATCGTGAAGGAGCTGCTTTCGAGCATGGCGCAGCTTATGTCTGTCGAAGGTTTCGATCCGAGCAAGTTCAATCTTGGCTCGGCCGCCGGAGGTAAGGACCTGACCGGTTTTAACCGAGATCGGCGGGCGCTGGAAATTCACTTCCACGACAAGCTGGTCGAATGGAATAGCACGATCAAGACCGACGACCCGCAGCAGGTCGTAAACGAGGTAGCCGATACGATGGACCAGTTGGTCGCAGCGGCTATCCAGCAAGCACTCTTAGGTTCCACTGATAAAATGGCGACACGGTTCTAATGGCAATCGATCTTAACATAGGTGCGCAAGGCATCGCAGCCGATACGCTGCGGCGGGCAGAGAGCGTCGTAGGCGAGCCCGTTACACTGGCTTTGTCTAAGGCATGGATCGGCATCTCGACGGTCGCGCCGGCGCGGACCAATGACGACGCGCTGTTCTCGCTGCCCTCATGGGTGAAGACCGAGGACGATGCGGTCAAGGCGCGGACCGTCTCTGTCGAGACCGAGAAGATCGACCGGTACGACAGCACGAAGTTGTATTCGCTGCAAATCGGCGATTACTTCATGCCGGTGTCGCAAACCTTCGATCTGAGTGCGTCGAAAAAGCTGAACTTCTCGGATTTGGTCGACGGTCCGACGATCATCCAGCAGACCAGGAAGCAGTCCAAGACGATCAACTGTACACTGCGCCTGACGCTCCGTGACAACCAGCCGAACCTGGGCATCGTTCAGGCAGAGCGTGCCCAGGAGGCGGAGAACGCGATGTTCATGCTGGCGCAGTTCCTCCAAGAGTTCTACGAGCAGGACACCGTGCTGGCTATTTCGAATCAGACGATCAACGAGGTCTTCGGGGTGAGCCACGTGATGATAACCGACTACAAGTTCACGCCCCGAACAGGTATGGGTACCTTCATGTTCGAGTTCAAGCTAACCGAGGTGCTCTACGGTGAGAATGTGGTAACGTTTAATTTAACGACGCTCGACGCAGACCTGCCGAGTGAGGGATAGGATGGACACGAACCTGATGATATGTCAGAACGAGGTATTCATCGAGGGTGAATCCGTCGGGCAGTTCGAGAGTTTCGAGCTGCAAAGCGATGCGTTCACGTTCGGCGATTCGGCTGTGCTGACGATCCCGCTGTACGCTATCGGGGTTGGTCAGAGCGGGCCGGCCAAGAGCCGTATTCGCTCCGTGTTCAAAAATACGCGGATTCGTCCGACGGCTAAGGTCGAGGTGTATGTCTGGTACAAAGGACAACCCCGCCTTCGGGCCTTTTTGGGATGGATCGAGCATGTCGGCGAGGGCTTCCCGACGAAGCTGTACCTTCGGGACAATACGTTCATCCTTCGCTTCGGCTCCATTACGAAGGCATGGGACGGCTCGGCGACGGTGCAGTCGATCATCAAGGACTGCATCCCGATCGCGCAAGAGGCGTTCAAGCAGGAGCGCCAGAAGCAGGGCTTCACGGGGGAGGTGCCTCAGCTGACCTACTCGACGAACAAAACGAACGTGCAGGCCATCACCACGTCGCTGTCGTTCCGCAACTGGGGCGGCCGCAGCCCTTACGACACATTGCAAAAGCTCATGCAGCTGCTCGTGCTTTACGGAGGTGTGTCGGACGAGTACAATGTCTACATCGGTACGGGGCGACGGGACAACACGCGGCCGATCGAATCGTTCTCGACGAAGTACAACGTGTTCAGCCGAGACATCGTGCCGGTCGACGGCCGGTTCGTGAACTACGACGTGAAAGTCACCGGCATATTGTCTAACGGGAAGCAGTACACGGCCACGGGCGGCTACCGGACCTCTGCGAGCAAGTCGTCGAAGAGCGAGTTCGACAAAACCTATGGTGAGCCGGTACGGACCTTCTGCCCGCTGCAAACCGTCGACGGGATACAAAAGTTTGCAGACCAGATGTTGGAGAAGCTCAGGGGCTTTCGTAACCGTGGTACGATCGTGGCGCCGCTGTATCCGAAAGTCCAAGTGCTCGATCAGATACATTATACGGATACGATCTTCCCTGAGCTTGGCCAAGAGCGGCTGTACTACATCATGCGCTACCGCCTGGCGTGTGGTGTGAACGGGTACTTCCAGCACCTGACCGTAACGGATCAACAGTACTTGATATGATCGACCTTACCCACATACGGAGCATCGGCGAAGAGTACGGTGAGCAGGTCGGGGGCATCCTCTCGTCGCTGCGGATCAAATGCGCGACGGTGGTCTCGGTCGACGAAGAGAACGCCTATGTTCAGATATTTGCCGACACGACGCCGCTGCCGGTGCCGCTGAGCTTCCTGAACTCCGAGGATGCGGACCGGCGGATCGTGCCCACCGTGGGGTCGATGCTGGCCTTAGGTATGCTGAACGGCGACGACAACCGACCGATCATTCTCGCGTGCGAGCAGATCGACCGGTTCGAGTTCCGCCGCAACAAGATAGCGATCCATGCGTCGGTCGACCCTGACGACGAGACCAAAGATGAGGTGACGGTCACGGTCGGTAATTCGTCTTTGCGCATCGCTCAGGACGTGATCGAGTTCAACGGTGCGCAGAACAAAGGTCTCGTGCTGTACGAGCCGCTCCGCGAGAGCTTGTTGAAGATAAACCAGTTCTTAGAAGCGATGAACTCGGTGATCTCCGGATCGCCGATCGCGGAGGCGGGGAACGGCAGTCCGTCGGCGTTCCAGACGGCGCTGCGGTCAGCTCTCTCGGGGCGGTCGCTGGACCAATACGACAACATAGCAAACGAAAAGATACTGCAATGACGGGTTTGAAATACGACTTCGACATAGGGGATTTGGTTGTCTCTTCGACGGGTTCGTTCGCTGCGGCCGTCACGGACAACCAGAACGTCGCCTTGATCGCGGTATCGCAGATATGCCGCCTGACCGTGCCGTCGCTCGGTGCCGCGATCGGCCGCCGCCTGATGAACCGCTCCGTGAAGAGCGTGCAGCCGGTGCTGACCTCGGCGTCGAAGATGGCGCAGAAGGACGGTGCGAAAAACGCGAAGGTGACGATAGTCGACCAACACTTAGAATTCTCCGGTGAGTATGAAGATTGAACCCAATACTACGATCGTAGACGTCTCGTTGAACCTATCCGGCTCGATTACGGGCATACCTGCTGCATTGGATCAACTCCCCGTAGGCGACCGGATAGGCTTCGACGACTTGCCCGACCTCGGCGAGGACGTCGAAGACATCGGGCAGACGTGGACGCCCGATCTGGTGGGCCGGCAGCTCGACATCGAGTTACCGCTGTACGACACGCTGGGTCAGGAGAAGCAGCCGTACAGCACAAACCTTGTGAAGATGAAGTCTGTCGTCACCGACGGTGAAGGGTGGGTGCAGCCGATAACCGAGGGCCGTCCGTTCTCGTCGCTCAAAGCAGGCGAGAAGGTCGACTTGCCGCATCTGTCGCTCTTAGGCAGAGGCGACAACATGCGTTTTGCCGGAGAGGTCGGCAGAGTATACGGGATCGGCTTCTCGCAAGACAAAAACGACACTTTCATCAACGCTCAACTGTCTTTCGTCTACGTCGTCTCGTCGGAGGACGGCGACGGCACGCTCCTGGCGAACATGGGGGGCAGTGTCATTCCCGTTTTCTCACATGTCACAGAGAACGGGGTGACACGGCTCGTCAAGTGGCTCGAAGCCGCATATATAATGTTTCAGGACCTCTACGTCGTCTTCGACACCACGGGAGCCGTCGAGCCGCCGGCGCCTGCCGAGGCGGGGAAGTGGAGCTTCGACAATCTGCTCATCGACAACTTAGAGGCGTCCGTTCTGGACGAAAACTGGCAAAGCGCGCCTATCGACTTCGACGCGCCGTCGTGGAATGACTTGTACGAGTTCCTGATCCTGTCGACACGGCTCAGCTTCGATCTGAAAGGCACGTTCAACGAGCGTCATATAATTCAGTCGAAAGCAGCTAAGGGTACGTTCGATTTTTACGGTATCAACTTCATCGCAGAGGGTTCGGGATATAACTATTCGCAAAGCGACAATGCCATATATGTAGTCGATATTCGTGAGGTATACCCGGTAGACTATATTCTAAACAACTGGCAGACCGCGGCTAAGCGGATTGTCGGGAAATGGATCAGCCACAAAGGGATTACTGCGTATGACGGTAGTATAAATTTATCGGCCTGGTCAGCAAACAGCTACAAATTCTCTCCTGATCCTGCGAACGCCTATATGAGGGTCGTTACCCGCTACATGTATGTCCTCCACCCCTATACGACAATCTTCGAAGGTGCAGGGAAGACTTTCAAGGCATTGGGCCTGCGAATCTTCGGGCTGAACAAAAAAACGAAATTCAACGGCGAGGTGGGCCACATGTACGGCTTCACGATCGACTTAGGCAGCGGCGCTTCCTTCGGCTCGGACGAAGCAATCACCTTTGCCTATCTTGTTACTTCGGAGGATGGTGACGGTATAGCGATCTATAACATGACAGGTATATACTCAGCCCTGTATACAGATGTCATGGTTAACGGAAAGCGGGAACGCAAGAGCTGGGGGGAGTACATGGATTTGTCATCCATAACTACTTACCAGATTGTCTACGACCCGACCGGCGCAATCGAGAAGCCGCCCACACCAGTGTTGGGCCGCTGGGGTTGGGAGAATGCGTGTGTTTTCAACGACACAACGTATCCGAATGGCATCAGTGGCCCTGATATGGGCTACCCCGTGATGTTCAATGCTCCGACCTATGAGGTCTTGTCGCAATTCTTATTCGCTTCGAGACTTATGAGCGTCGACAAAACTGCCGGCAACACCGAGCAGATAACCATCGACCAAGTGCTGAACAAGCTGGGATCGGTGAAGCTCCAATCGCTCGTCGTGGCTCGGGAGGGTACGGACTTCCTCGCGCAGAATGGCAGCTGGGTGTTCTGTCGGAACACCGCGTCGGGTCAGCAGCTGATGGTCGACCTGAGCACCGCCGAAGCATCGAAGATCGGCGAGTACCAGGAATCCGCCGAAGCGACGACCGTAGACGGCTACATCCCCAACTCAGTGTACATGTACAACCCCAGTAAAGCGCCCACGCCTGCGGAGGCCACTGTCAAAATCCGTATGCGTTTCCGGCCCGTTTACGACGAAACCAAATAAGCTATGCGTTACTTCACACTCAAAGAGCTTACACACTCCGATACAGCCTCCCAACTGGGCCTCGACAACACACCTGGCGTAACCGAATCCGACAACCTGATCTACCTCGTGGAGAAGCTGCTGGACCCGATCCGAGAGAGGTACGGGGCCCCGATCATCGTCACCTCGGGCTACCGAAGCCCCGCGGTGAACGAGGCCGTGGGCGGCGTGGCTACGTCGCAGCATCTGCGCGGCGAGGCGGCCGACATCAGCGCCGGCGCCGTCACGCTGAACAAGCAGCTCTTCGAACTGATCCGTACCTCGGGTTTGGAGTTCGACCAGCTGATCGACGAGAAAAATTACCAATGGGTTCACGTATCGCTTACCTCCCGTGGTACGAACCGTAACCAAGTATTACACTTATGAGCGCAGTCGACACTATCCAAAAGGCATTGAAGCTTCTGATCCCGTCGCTCGACTATACGAACGCATCGATCGAGAAAAAGATCATCGACGTGGTAGGCAGCTATGCCGACACTGAGGCTATCGAGCGGCAAAATACGCTCGCTACGATCCAGACGGCCTTAGCGCAGCAGAAGGTCACGGGCATCGAGTACTACCGCCGCCGCGCTGTCGCGTACCAAGAGGGCGACGAGCTCCTGATCGATCCGGTAAGTCAGGCGGGCTACTACGCCACGGTAGACGAGGAGGCGCAGATCATCAAGCAGGCTTACATCGTCGGGCTGTACCCGCAGTACACGCTGCTCGTGAACGTCATCGGCGACGACGGTCACTTAGCGGCGCTAAGTAAATCGCAGCTTGCGTCTTTCAAGACGTACTTCACGGCGTACCAGCCCATCGGTCTCGACCTCAACATCCTGTCGCTGCCGGTAGCTCAGATCACGGACCCAGGTATCGTGATCTACGTCAGCAAAGGTACGGACGCCGCGGAGGCCGTCGCTACGATCCAACAGAACCTCACGGCTCACGAACAAGTGCTTCGTAAGAACAACGTCGTATCGCTGACTGAAATCGAAGACGTCATACAACAATTCTCGCAGGTGCAGGCAGTAGGCTTCTCGGACATCGTAGCGACCGAGACGAGCTTGTCGGGCGAGCAGGTTACGGTGAGGCCTATGAACGGGATATTCAATCTTACGAACGGAGCTTTCACCTTCGCTACGCAGCTCACGACGTCGAACATTAAAGTGCTGGGGTGATGTTCCGCTATATAGACATGCCGAAGCTGGTCGCGTACTACCTGCGCGAGTTCTCGTACCGGAGGGACGGCACGACGTCTACTCTGTACCAGTTCGTGTTCAGCTTATGCCTGCCATTCGTGTCCAAGCAATTCCGCTCGGCGCGTCTGGCGGCATTGGCCATTGCCGAGTGTACGAACAGCGCAGACCAGATCAAGCGGCTGTTCGACAAGCTGATGGGTGGCGACGCGAAGCTCACGATCCTGTCGCATAACAACGACTTCCTGCTCTCATGGGACGGCACGGGGGCGGAGCCGCTGTTCCCGTTCGACGGCAGCGCGGCGACGAACGATCCGCAAGTACCTTACTCACCGTCGCCTAACTTGGTCGACTTGACGGTAACGATCCCGAGTATCTACGACGACGCGAAGTTCGAGAGCGTGAAGCAGACGGCCGCGGCCTATTTGCAGCTTCTGATACCGTTCTACATCCAAACCAATATTAACTACATAAAAGCATAGCAGCATGGCAAATTTCCTTACACTCAACTCGGCGAACCCCGCGCTGAAACGCCCGCTGCGGGTATCCGATTTGCAGAACATCTACGACGCGATCAAAGCCGTCGTCCCGCAGTCCAGCCTCACACCTAAAATTCTCTGGGGTATGAGCCCCGATGACGACGGCTTCATCCAAGCCGGTGCCGTGTCCTTCAAAGGTGAGGTGTACACATGGGACCCCGTAGCGCAGAACGATCAGCTTCAAATCGGGGACGCGATCTACGCTGCGAAAATTGCCTCGGGCGACGTCCGAACGATGGAGGGAGGTACGCAGCAGGAGTTTTCCTACAAAAACATCCTTACCTCAAAAGCTTCCGGAGAACAGCTCTCCGGAAACGTGTCGCTCGAAGACATCACGGAGTGGCAGATGCCGTACATTCCGGCTTTGGGGATCACTAATGATATGATCGCGCCCAACACCATTACGAACAGTGAAATCGCGCATGGCACGATCTCTCAGATCACCTTATCGAAGGAACTCGCACCTTGTAAGCTGGTCCAGTCCCGCCAGTACAACATTACTGCGGAAATAACGAATATAAGCCTCGATGCTATTTGCACATGGCAGAACACCGGATATTGGAGGTCTTCGATGCTTATGGTCGCAACGGCGCTCAACCAAGCACCTACGATCAACATCGTCGGTGCTTTCGAAGGCAACATAGCTCCGAATGAAGTTAAAGTCATAATTCACTCGGCAGGGCTTCCCACGACGGGCGCAACGATCGGCTTCGTCAGCTACCGGCCTCAAAGAACCACCGATTCTGACCAGACACGCAAAGTCACGAAGACAGTGACGTTCACTAAGCCTAACAACGAGTCAGTTGTAGCAACTTTCTCCAAGACCGACCCACCGATCACTCCGTCGAGTCCGTCGGTAGCATTGTACACACTCACCTCTCTCGTCACCTTTTTAGCTGAATAGTATGAAACCGTTTTTCATTTACAGTCGCTACCTCCCGTTCGGGAAGTTCGACTACCTGACCTTCCTCGTCTGGGTCATCATCAAGAAGCAGTACAATCCGGCGACCGGCGTATGGGAGCGCCCCGTCATGTCCGATTGGGCTGTGAGGCATGAGACGTGGCATGTATGGCAGCAGTGCTGCCTGTTCGTGTTAGGTGTGGTTTGCGCGATAGCCTCCGCCGCGACGTTCGCATTGGCCGGTGTCCCGATCCCGTGGTGGGTATGGGTGACACCTGTCGTGGCGCCGTATGCCGTCTATGCCGTCTGTTGGTTCGTAGAGCTCCTGCTCCCGCCCTACGATAGCGCATACCGTGACGTCTGCTTCGAGAGCGAGGCGCAGTACCATGAGTACGACGAGAACCCGCAATACTGCCCGTTCTCGTTCCTGCGGTTCATACCGAATAAGGATTGGAGGGCGCTGGGCCGAGAACGGTTCAAGAAGCAGTGAATACGAGGGGCTTTCAAAGCCCCTCGTATTCATTTATCGTTTCGAAAATCCGCAACGCCACTGTTCATTCGCATAATCCGTAATAACTCATGCAGCTCGTGGCCGTGTCGTCGTCGAACAAGCTGCCCGTTGCGTTCTGCCACTCGACATACCGCACGACATCGCGGATGTCTGGGTATTTGTTACCGCTGGCGATCACATGGGCCGGAATTTTCTTTGGCCCGAAAAACGATGAGCACAACTCTTCTTCGAGGCGCGCTATTTCGTCTATCCGCTCCGACGACTGACGGGATATATTGAGAATATCCCGTTGGTTAGCCATCACGCACGGCCAGCACCCGACACGCTTGTATCCCATCCGATAGAGCGGGTTCGGCTCCAAACCAGCGGCGAGAATCGAATCGATCACCTGCTGTGCCGACCAGTCGAACACGGGCCGCAGAAGATCGTCGGCGAACTTTGCCCGAAACGCCTGAACATCCTTACTCCGGTAGGTGTGCTTTTTCGGCTTGCCATTTTTGTCGTAACCGTAAGGCTCGAAATAGTATTTGAAATAAGTACATTGCGCCGACATCTTGGCCCGCGCCGGGGATTCCGCGCCTCTGATGCCCTGAATCATCAGCATATTGTCCTGAACTTCGTCCAGCACATAATCGATCGTCGGCTTGGTTTTGAGTTCTACCGTGCAGAACCGCGCTCGTGTCGAGGGCCAACGCTTTTTCTGCCGTGCGAGATCGACCATTCCGTCGTACTTCTTCGACTTCAATGTTACCAGATCGAGATGTAACTTATCGGCGATACAGTGGATGTATTCGTAGGTCAGCGGATGTTCCCAGCCCGTATCGCAGAATACGGTCGTGAAATTATTGGTGATATGCTCCCGTGTCCAAAGCAACGCCGCAAGGCTGTCCTTACCACCTGAAAAGGATACGATGACTTTCATGGTTGATCCCGTTTAATACTCCACCGCTGCTCTGCGATCGATGAAGAAATGAATACCCAGTGCACATTCGCTCCACCTGTTATCGTCGAAATCCGGAACTTCAACTGTGGCACCGACGGTGTAGACGAAGTTTTGGTCATAGTCGGAACGAACGGTATCCTCAGTTGCCTTGGTGCCGTCCATGTTCTGAATCCCCATGACGTATGCTTTATCGCAACGGCATTTGTGTCCCGTTGCCGAACTGCGCCGTGCATCTTCCGGAATTCGTAATTTTACGATATGCCCAGAGGCTTTTTTCCAACCGATGAAACTACCCTCAGTCGGACATGATAGATAACATCCCTTGACATCGCGCAGGTCGGCACCGCGCAGGCCGGTACCGCGCAGGTCGGCGCCGTACAGGTTGGAGCCGCGCAGGTCGGCATTGCGCAGGTTGGCATCGCGCAGGTCGGCACCGCGCAGGTCGGTACCGCGCAGGTCGGCGCCGCGCAGGTTGGCATCGCGCAGGTCGGCACCGTACAGGTTGGCATCGCGCAGGTCGGCACCGCGCAGGTCGGTACCGCGCAGGTCGGCGCCGCGCAGGTTGGCATCGCACAGGTCGGCACCGTACAGGTCGGCACCGCACAGGTTGGCACCGCGCAGGTCGGTACCGCGCAGGTCGGTACCGCACAGGTCGACATCGCACAGGTTGGCACCGCGCAGGTCGGTACCGCGCAGGTCGGTACCGCGCAGGTAGGCACTGTGCAGATCAGCACCGCGCCTAATAGCGTCCAAAACCGTTTCGGTGATTGTGTTTCCCTCTTTCGTGTATTCAAATACGACCGAGCCCGTCCAACGGTTGCGGATTTCGATTTTAATCTGTTTCGTTGATTCCATTGTGGTAAATTTGTTTATCCGGATTCATGTATTGCTCTCTCGATAAATGCTCAAATCCATCCAGCTGGGGTGTTCCAGCTCTCGGAAGTCGCAGGCCCATATCTTTCCCTTCCAGTACTCGACTGTTCCTGCCTCGTAGTCTTCGATAACGACCTTCAACGTGTACTCGCCGTTACGAATGAACCCGATGTCGCAAGTGTCTAACTTGCGCTGCAATTCGATGCGCACCTGCTCCGGCACTGCGTAGAGGGGTACGAGGACTTCATTTTTCTTTGCCATAACCTATCTGTTCGTTAAACATGTTAGCTTCCGTTTGCTTTTTAAGCAGCACTTTCATAATCCGTTCGTCGATCGTAGCTGCGGCCACCAGATGCAATATGCTCACGGTGTCGCGCTGACCGCGGCGATGCAGTCGCTTGTTCAGCTGTGCGTACAGCTCGGCGTCGTAGGTGAGCGAGAACCATACCAGTGTGCAGCCGCCGTCTTGCAGGTTCAGCCCGTGGCCACAGGACTGGGGATGCACCAAACCCATAGGTATGCAGCCTGCGTTCCACTCCTCGATGTCGGCCGCAGTGTCGAGCGTCCGGCTGCGGGGGAATGATGCTTGCAGCTCTGCGAGCTCGCTCCGGAACTGGTACGCGACCAAAATAGGCCGGTCCTGCGCCTCGGCGATGTCTCGCAGCGTTTCGATCTTGGCTCTATGCAGCCGCTGGTACTGCACGCACTGCTCGTCGGTGTAGAGGAACCCCGATGCGAACTGCCGCAATTTGAGACCGAGCGATGCCCGAGAAAAAGCGATCAACGTTCGCTCCTTCCCATCGAAGGCGTCCGTACCAGTCTGTTCTCGGTAAGTCAGCACCGACGAAGCCTCGAAATCTTTGTAGCGCGCCAGAACAGCATCGGGAAGCGCGACAGCGATCGTCTTGTAGAGGATCGGCGGCAGCGCGACGTAGTTGCGTACCACGCATACGATCGGTCGGCAGTCCTGAGCCAGCAGGTGTGTCTTCTGAGGATCGACCTCGTAGACCGAGACCACGCCGTTTACTTGAAACTTCACGCGCTCATACCTGCGGCGGAACTCGGTCAGGCTCCGGCCCAGCGCTGCGCCACCGTCGACTAAGAGGCACTGATGCCACAACCCTTCATACCCGTTATGAATAGGTGTTCCGGTCAGGAGTATGCGATACGGGACTTTGTTGCATATCCGCCGCGCCTGCTTCGACCGGATCGATCGCGGGTGCTTGAACAGCGTGCTCTCGTCCAAGATAACCGCGTCCCAGCAGCCGTGAGGTATCTCCCCGATGCGGGTCACGCTGCATACGCATAGCTTCCGGTCCGATGGCTCCATGAGGAACAGTTTCACGTCCAGAGCCCGCAAGCAGAAGCGGACGTGAAGCGACGACTGGAATTTCTCGGCTTCCTGCACCCAAACCGATTGCGCTACGCGCTTAGGCGCAATGACCAAGACACACCGCAGCTCGGGCAGCTGCTCCAACGCATGCAGCGTCGCCAGCGTCTTCCCCGCGCCCATCGGAGCGACGATCATTATCCGACGACGGGTAACGATCGCCTGCTCGATGATCCGCTGGGCCTCATTCAGTTTGACGTTCATCTCTCGCTGATGTAGTTAACCGTCCCGTCCAAAAACAGCAGATGATGGCTGAGCTCCGTCGAGAAATCGGTCAGAATGCTCTCTGTCGTCGGGTCGAAATATTCGAGTGCGATGCCGTCGTCGATCAGCCGGACGATCGTCATCACCTCGTTACGGGACAATGCGACAAGTGTCATGTCGGCTGTCGAGTTATCGATCGGCTCACTGGGTTTAATCGGCGATGCTTCGGCGAACTGTGCCCACGTTTGGAGAGGTGCGTGGCCCAGCACGCGCAGCCTCTCGGCTACGGCGTCTATGCCTTTCTGCAATGTCTTATACACGTCGTCCAGCATCAGGTGGATCGAGTAGAAGTGCGGGCCGGCAACCATCCAGTGCCGCGCCTTGATGTTGGTAGCCGATACCTCGGCTGCCGCCAGAATTTCATTCAGCTTTTTCATTTTCAGTAATATAAGTGCGATAACCTTTATAAAAAATGTCGTAGTAGTTATAAATCCTCGTGTCCAAGACGTAGGTCTCGAACCCTAATTCTTTGAGCCGCCGATGAAAAGCGATCTGCGCCTCGGTGCAGCGCTCACCTGTGGTCTTCGTCTCGACGAAGATCGCACGTCCGCGCAGCATAACGAGGTAGTCAGGTACGCCGCGCTGTGTCAGCGGGTGGTTTTTCATCGCCAGGCCACCTTGTTCGCGTACCGCTTCCCGCATACAGCGAGCGACATAGTGCTCGCTGTACACTGTCTTCTGGTTAACTCCCTTCTTATACATAGTCGGATTCTTTTAAACTGAGGTTAGATAAAATACTTCTTTTTCGTATAGCATAAACTGTGGGCACTGAGAGTTCAACACGCTTCGCGATCTCCGCAGGCGTCAATGTGGTGCGGGTGAGAAGCGCGTCGGCCGCGACCATTCGAAGATGCCGCATCGCATACGGCATAACAATGCCCCAATACTCCGGATACGGGTAGAACTCGTTCAGCATCTGTACCACCTGCATATTCTCCGGCGTCTTCGGCAGCGGCTTAATCCCGTAAAACGCAGCCTTCAAGATTCTGTAATTCAGCTCGTCAGGAAACATGTCGATAAGGGTCTGTAAGTCCTTACGCTGACAAAACCGCTGCGTGAACCACGCAAGATACGGGCGCCGTCCGAGCCGAAACATCTGCTCGAAAAGCCACTTCGGGCAGCCTGTATGTGCTAAATGCTCAAAAATCAAATCCTTTACCATTTCTATTCCTCCTTGATGTCGTCTCTTCTTTTCCAACATAGCATAACTCCGTATTGTGAGAACCGGCGCTTTTGTGTCGTCATTTCAAACATGCAGGTGCGCCGTATTGCCTCTGCAACTTTTCGACCGAGCGACGGCGACATATCCTTTCGCTCGTATTCGTAGAACTCACGAGCCACCTCGCTCGTGCAGATGTACTTCCGCGGCGTACCTGACCACAGCGCGCGATCGTTGTTCCAATACTGCCGGCGCTCGAAGATGCTGCGGTTGTCCCAGTCGTCCGGCACCGGCATGTTCAGGTATTCGACCAGCGACCCCTGCTCCGTGTCTTCGATCCGGTGCGCCTCACGCAGCTGGTTCACCTCACGCTCAGCCTCGGGCGACAGCACCGGCAGCATACCCTCTAAGTAGTAATGCACAGCTTCGGCCCAGTACTGGTCCACAAGGTCCAAGAAGGTCTCCGAGTGAATGTCGATGCGGATATGCTTCCGTTGACATACCAAGCCCCACCAGCGGCGCCCCTCTTCGGCCGGATCGTCCAAGAAAATCATGTCGTTTGATGAAGCGATGAACACGCACTGCCGCTTGTATGTCTTCGTATATTTCAGGTATGCGGCGCGGTACCGATCCTCGCTTTTGGTGATAAACGCCTTTCGACCATTTGTACTGCGGCTCTGCACGCCTCGAAGCTCGGGGATCTCCATGATCCACACACCGCGGAGCTGTTCGTAGGCTTCCTTGCTGCCATTGAACGTATAGAACGTGTCGCTGCCCCAGAGCTTCGCCATGCGGCGGATGAACTTCGACTTGCCTAAACCTTCCTCCGAGACCAGCACGGGGATATAGTCCATCTTGGCCGCAGGGATGAACACGCGGCGCACGGCTCCGACGAAAAACTTCACACCTACCTCGCGGGAATAGAGCGTATCCGGTACGCCGAAGCAATCGATGAAAATCCGCTCCAAGCGCTTCCTGCCGTCCCATTTCAGCGAGTTCAGGTAGTCCCGCACCGGATGAAAGGCATTCCGGCTCTCAACGATGTTCAGCGCATCGTCCAGCACGGCACGGGCGTTAAACCCGTAGGCTTCCTCAAAATAAAGCCGCAGATAGCTCTCGTCCGTATCAGTCATCTCGGCATTCACCTCCAAGTTCTTGCAGTCCTCGCTGTTGGGCCGCACGTCGAAGTTGCGCCAGAAGGGCGGCTTGCGCAAGACCGGCATCTCGGAAAACTGGTCGTATGCGAACACGCCGCGGAGCTTCGGGTCGTAGGTCAGAATGAGCTGCGCGTTCTTTAACGAAGGAAGCAGGTTGCCGTGTTTATCAAGCTCCAACCGCTCGTTAAGGATCGCCTTAGCGTCGTCATCGTCCATCTCGTCGATCGTCGCTCTGTGCGCCGTACCTTCGTCGGGACGAATACCCAGCGATTCGCAGAGCTGAGCCATCGCTGCTTCGCCCTTCTTGCCCTCGCCGAACTTGTATAGCCGCACTGCATCGTATGCGTTGTGGCATCGTCCCAAGTACGGATCGGACGCATGATTCGAATAGAGGTATAAATTCTCGTAGATCACACCTCCGCCGAACGTCGAGGCGCCTACCAGTGTGTAGCGGCCATTCTTAGCCGGCTCCCATATCCCCTGCAAATACGTTTCGATAGCCTCACGGATAGGTACGCGCTTGCAGAAAGCTCCGATAATCCCGCGTTTCGTTAACGGGTTCTGCACCATCACTTTCATCGGGACTGGGACGTCCGACAAATCTCGCCAGTCGTCGGGCCGGTTCAGCAGCTCCGAGACGCACAGCTCCGAGCCAGTCTGCGCTTCGAAAAAGTAGTCCGCATCCTTCGGCACCGACGGCAGGAACATGATCCGGTTGAAGTCGAAGGTAGCGATGTCCAGCGGCAAGTGGAATTGATCGTAGAGCACCCGCATGAGCGCACCGTACTCGTCGGCCACGACGATGCGATCCAGTGGCGCAATGACCCGATAGCGGGGTTTCTCCGGTGTCGAGCTGTGCGTCGAGTGAATGAGGTACGAATGCCCGCTGAGCCACGCACGCAGAGCATTCAGAACCTCCGGCGACCCCTCGTCGATGTCCAATGCTATCAACTGTCGAAAACTTACCTTTCGTTTTACGGCCATACCGCCGATGAAAAACCCGACGTCCTTAATCTCCGTCTTCTGGGCTTTCGACAACTCGGCGTATTGCTTCATTGCCTCTTCGGTATGGACGACCCTTCTGAACCGGTCCACGATCTCCTGCCATTCCCACCGGTATGGTGTCGTCGTCGTGTTCGTCCGCTTCGTTCCTAATGCAACTTCAAAAACCATTTTTATTTCATGTATCTTGAATCGATAAAACCATCGCCTTTGGTCAGCAGACCCTTCGCCCAACTCACCGGTGCCGACATCGCACGCAGCAGCACGTCCAACGCCTCCGTATCCTCCGCACGCACCAAGTACCAAAGTTCGTCATGCACCGTGCCGATTAGCTGCATCTCTGGGTGGGAGCCTGCGATCGATCGCATGATCTCCGCGAGAACGTCGCGGGCGATTCCCTGCACGATATTCTCCACCAGCACGCCGTGCCACAACTTCGTCATAACCGGCCCGCCGCCGCGCGAATAGTCCGTATAGAACATGTCGTCGGCCGACTGAGTGTTAACGTTACGGTAGTACAAGAACCGACCCGACGGCAGCTGTATGCACGTCGTCGACCCGTCGTGCCTGAAAACGATCTTCGTACCCTGCGCTACGATCAACGGGTAGACGCCTGACCGCTGGCAGCGGAGGAAAGCATCGCCGATGGCGTACCACAACTGGCATATCTCGGGGTTCGCGCTGCGCCACCGCTGCACTGTTTCCTGCACTTTCTCCGCGCCGTTCTCGGCACAAAACTTAGGTGCGACGCGTTGCAACGCTCCCGCACCGCCGCCGAAGCCCAGTCCGAGCTCAGCGCATTTGCCCGTGTCCCGGTAGGGGCTCGACTTGTCGACGTGCTCCAACCCAAACATACGTTCGGCCGAACGAGAGTAAATGTCCTCGCCCGCAGCGAACGCCTGCATCCGCCACTTACAATTAGCCATCCACGCCGTGATGCGCGCCTCGATCTGCGAGAGGTCTGCACAGACGAACCGGTAGCCGGACGGAGCATAGATGCACAGACGCATGTGCTGACGCAGGTGGTCATAGCTCTTCACACGCGACAGATCGGTCGACACCTCGTCGGCGATGCGGGCAAAATTTTGGAGTTGCACGCCGCGACTGCTCCACCGTCCGGTATGCGCACCGTACCCAACGAACTCGCCGTGCAGGCGGCCATCCGCACAGATGCGTGTCTGCGCCGTCTTGATCTTAGCGAATGCAGACCCTGTGGCCTCGTCGCGCAGCTCCAACAGCTCGTGCTGTATGTCGCCCCGCTCCTTCTTATTGAGCGACGCAAGCCGCACGCCCTCCCGCTGCAACGCCTCCATTACCTGCTTCGTCGACCGAAGATTCTCGACCCCGTACTTATCCAACGCTATTCTGCCCGCACGTTCGGCGTACCCGTCAGCCAGCGACTGAACCTGCCGAGCGAACTCGATGTCGAACGGTACGCCGTTGCGGTTCATCTCAAAGGTAAGCCGCATGATCTTACATTCGAACTCCGGCAATGCAAGCATCTTTTTGTAGCACTCACGCATAACCGCGACGTCGGTGGCCGCGTATGATTCGAAACGAGCGGCCTCAGCGGGGAAATCCTCCATTTCGTTCCATACCACGAGGTCCCTGCGCTTCGGCGTCCGCACGGGCTGCGTGAAAAAATACATCTCTTCGGTCGAAGCCTTGCGGTGCGTATGCAGCACGTCGGCTAAGGCGCTCAACTTACGGGGCCAGCCGAAATATGCCGCCTGGTAGGCCGTATCGTGCCACATGTCGAACCCCGACGGACAACCCAGTACGAACTCCGCGATCGCATGGTCGAACTCCGCATTATGCGCAATCTTTAACACCTCGGAGCTCTGGATCGCTGCGAACACCTCGTCGGGCAGATCGCGCGAGACCCGCACCGGCTCGTCATCGAATGCATAGGCGATAAGCAGCATCTGCGTCGACGCATGCTGCGCATACCGGTATGTCCCGCACGTAGCCAAATCGAGCTCGCTCCGCGTCTCAAAGTCTAAATATAAGATTTTTTTCATACGAAATAACTTTTGTTTCGTGGCATAGCAGGCGGTCAAACCTGCTATGCCTTTGCGCCTGCTTCAACGAGTGTCAACGATTAATAATTATTGCCTGCATCGGCGCTCATGCAGTTAGTGCGATCTATTCGTAGTCCGTAGGCGTGATATAGGAATCGACGTCGGTCGGCATGCCTGCGATGCGCTGGCCCTCCTTCGCACGCATGATCGCATGGACGTTGCATCCGATGCCCTGCGCGACCCGATTGTAGGCCCAGAAGGACACGTTAGCGAAGATGTAGTCGCCGTCGTGGAGCTCCTCATCGGATATATGCTCGACCGCAAGGCCAGGCATAGGTACGCCGTTGAGGATGACACGTTTCTGCAAGTCCGTAACGATCGGCCGGAAGTCGCCGGACTTGCAGTTAAGAATCATGTACCCGCGGAACATGTCCTTGCCGTTCTGCGTGTCGGCCAGCTTGTCGCCGTCGATCAGACAATTGTTTTTCGGGTTGATCGCGTCGGGTGTTTTGCCGGTGAACTTCATGGTTTGCAGCTCACGAAAGGCTTCCATAAAGGCCTCTTCGATCTGTGCGATCTTCTGTTTATCGTCCTTCGGAACGAGAATCCACGCCCCGTACTTCGGCGTACCGTCCGTACCTTTGGGTGCACGCTTTTCGAAAAGTCCTGCGGGGTAAACGATGCGACACGTAGGCGCACCTTTAATCATAAAGTTTTTCATAAAGTTTTAATTAAATGGGTTTATAATGGTTGCAATTTTGCATAACTCATCGATCGCATCGGGGTGCCAACTGTAATAATAGGAGCTTTTATGCAACAAATGGGTCGGTGTCGGACACGGGTTCTGCGGCGTGAAGCCGGCATCGCGGAACAGCTGAATCAGATAATGCACGTTGCAATGGTTCATGAACGACTTTCGACGGTGAAACCCGTCCTTCGCCGGATCATCGAAAAAGACGTCGCCGAAATCCGCCGCACATAGGGTGTTGTTACATTCTATGTACAAAGCATCGAACGCTCCCGCACGTAGCATCGAAACGATGCGTTCACGCTGCACGATCTCGCGGAAATCCGTGGCATAGAATATCCGCTCCCGTTCGTCCTTCTCGACGATATACCCCACGCACGGGGCATCGTGAACCAAGTCAACCGTGTCTAACCGGTAAACCGAGCCGTTACGATCGAAACGCAGCTCCCTGTCGATCTCACCTACCGGTAGGTATGGGAAGGGTCGCAATAGGAACTCCTTCGTTTTCGGCATGCAGAAGATCGAGAAGCCCACCAGATCGGGCAAGCATTTCGTGTGGTCTGTGTGGTGGTGCGTAAGCACTACGACCGTTTCGGCCCCGAGTGGCTCATTGATCGGGTAGCCTGCATCGATAACCAACCAATCATCGATGATCGTACAGTTACCCGACGAGCCGCTATGTAAAATTTGTACCTTCATCTCGCATCGAAATAATTTACGTCATAATGTTCACGCTCTTCGGCGTTCAGCCGGTCGTAGCAATCCCAGCACACGCACGGATAACCCACCATTTGAACAAACGGCCGCCCGCACAAGGCACAGCATACCCCGAGGTTTATATCCTCGGCGATCGTGTTTAAAATGTACTCAGGCTCCATGAAACAATCCACTTAAAAGCACCGGCAAAAAGAACACCGCAAAAAACACTATGTATACAATGGCTATTTCTATTATCGCGACAGCGGCGATGCGAACCCACTCCGATTTTTGTAACTTGTTCATAGTAAATGCTTTATAACAATTACGGCTACGCAGGCCAGCCAAACCAAAATATACCACACGGCAAGCCACGCGCTGACGCGCTCGTCGTCTTCATCATAGATACGCATAGCTACTTGATCGATTGTACCGGCACCTCGAACAGCTGCCCGAAAATGTTCAACAATATCGTAGAATCCGGCCGCAATATGATCGTCGTATTTTGGAGAAATGCGTCATACATCGCCAGACCCTTCAAAAGTTCTTGCTCTTGGCTTGACATAAGCGCTAACCCGTATTTGTCGAAATCCTCGTACACATCGCCGCGCGTACGGAAAAAGTCGCACCACTCACGGCATTGTTTCAAACTGTCCCTATACGAATTGATCGCATTTATCTGTGCCCCTACGAGAAGCGACATATTATCACCATACTCTCGTATCTTTGCTACTCGATGATGCTCATATACGGCACCAGCCCCGATAACCAGACCGAACACGACAACCGAAATAATTTGCTTCGCTTTCATGATCCCGCACGTATTACGCAATGAAACAACCCCTTGACTTTTGAAGACTGCGCAGCGAGAATACCCGCTCCGGCTCCACCTGGCAAACAGCCCGCAGCAATTTCACCTCGTATGTTTCGCTTACAAAGTCCAGCGCGGGCAAAATATACTCCGCCTCAATCCTCCCATCAACGTCGTACATGCCCAGCAGCTGCAAAATGCGCGGTTGCTGCTGTACAGCGCTGCGCAAGACCGCACCGGCAAATGATCCTACGAACTTGGACACGACCGCTGCGGCGGCCTCCTTGCACTCCATCTGTGCCATAGCGTAATTGTCGGAAAAGAGCGACTGCGCGCCCAATATGCAATTATCGACGAGCCGGAAGGGTAGACTATCGAACGACTTACCCCCGTTAGCGTAGGCGATCGTCAGAACGTCCGCGCAAAAGAACTCCCGCACGTACTGCTCGCGTGCATCTCTTAGATCTGTATCCAGCCATTTCATAATTTGAAATTTTTAAATCGGGGCATAATCGCCCTTTGGGGTTAGGCGCGGCGTCGCTCCGCGCAACATACCTGTGTATGTCCCGTTCATCCGGCTAACCTGTCACCTACTCGCGTCTCCCCTCTACTTTTCTCAAGCCTTCCATACCGAAAACTTGGGCTATGCGGAGACGGTATTGAATATTTGCCAGGTGATAAACGCAAAAAGCAATAATTACCTCGCCGACCGTTAAGGGCCCGTTGTCAGCGCTGAGGATTCGATGTGCGGCGTAGGCCCCCGCGAAAACAGTTACCGTTTCGCAATTGACTTCCGGCAACTTAAATATCTCCATTAATATTCCCACGAGCTTCTCCCCCATTTCGTGGGTTGCCTTGCCTCCGATAGGCCCCGCAAAATAATCGGTTGCAGCCTCGTTGATCTCGGCCGGCGCGTCTAAGTCCAAAGACTTCACCATTGCCCGAATGCTTTCAACGTCCAACCCTTCGAGCAATTTATCAATTGCTCCCGTAACTTGTTCCGTTTTCATTTTTTTTTTTTAGTTATTGCAGCACCGAAAATCTGATGATATTCGGCCATTGCTCAAAATTATCCTGCACGCTCTCGGCGTTGTCTACGATGATAGGCACGAGGTCGTCCGCACCAGCTGCCGCACGAGCTTTCGCCAGCATCTCGACCGACAAAGCGACCCGCTGCGCGTGGTTCACGCTCCGAAGCGGCACCCCGCCTACCGTTATCTGGTACGTCCCGCGCTCCGTCACATCGAGCGCTACACCCTCGGGAAGGGCCAGCGGCTGCGGGCCGAGCGCCTCGGTTATCTGCTGCTCTACCCGCACGATCTCGGCCCGCAGCCGCTGGTAATCCGCACGTGCCGTCGCGGCTCTCGTCCGCACCAGCTGGGCCGCGCGCCTCTGCTCCTGCTCCTGCGTGTACGCCTCGTTTTTGGCCCGTATCCGCTCGATCTCGGCGTTTGTCGCTTTGTCGCATACGAACGTTACCGCACGTTTGTAACGCTCCAAATTCCGCCGTATCTCGGCCTCTGAGAGCGCATGCCCGCATGCGGGGCAATGGCTCTGCGGCTTGTTCGCGGCATCGCGCGCCTGGGCCTCGTACCTCCGTTCAAAAAGCTGCTCCGCCTCCGTCAGCCCGGGGCACTGGGGCGGCGCCTCGGGCGGCAGCGTGATCGCCGCGGCAGCCTCCGCACGTCGACAGCCCGAGAGCAGCGCCAAGCGCCGCCGCCGCAGCTCGTCGACGGCCGACGACTCGATGACACCGGCCCGCGAGAGCAGCACACGCACCTGTTCGGCCTTCAAGTCCGGCGACGCTAGTACGCCGGTGTCGGCGCATGCCTCGACGAGCTCGATAGGTATGCAACGTTCGTTTAGGAACTGCTCGAACGCTTTTTGCGTGGTCACGTCGCCGTCGACGTAGAGCGTCGTCCGCCCCTCATCGTAGACGCGGCGCAGCGTCGCACCGGCGAAGCCCCGCACCGTTACGCTGGTCTGTCGGCTCGCCGGAGCACCGACGCGGCGCACTTCGAAACCCGAGGGTGCACGACCCGTAAGGGCGAACCGGTAGGCGTTCAGCAGCGAGGTTTTGCCCCAGCCGTTAGGCCGCGCCTGGCTCGTCAGCGTCGCCGCATGATCCGCCCACGGGCCGAATTCAACGCATAGTATTTCAATCATAGTTTCGTTGTTTTAAAGGAGCCGCCACAACCCGCGGCGGCCCCGCGTTCTACATCTATTCGGGTAACTCGAATCGCTCGACGACGTCCCGCGCCGCCTCGAAGTCGCGGGCCAATTGCTCGCGGGCCCCGTAGGCCTTCAATAGGGCATCCTGCGCCCTCTCAAACTGCCGCCGCAACTCGGCGTCCCGCTCTGCGAAGGAGCAAAGGAGCGCTGCGGCACGCTTCGCCGCGATCTCGTCCGCGGCATCCGCGGGCAACTCATCCCCCGGTACGTCGTACCGCGTTAAGGTCGAATATTTGACCGCGCTGCGGAAAAACTCCCCTGTGCTCGGGCTGAAATATATGCCCTCCATGCTCGGGAGGCGCGACCGCAGCCGCAATATCGTCTCGGCCTTCTCTCGGAGCTCGGCCGAGGGCCCCGCGCCTTCGCACGGGGTGTTGTCTTTTCGTACCATGTCAAAACCCTTTGTGATCCTCCAAGAGACGACGGCCCACTGATGCAATGATCGAATATGCGCGCCGCAGCGCTACGCCTTCGATGCTGATGAGCGTGTGACCGCTGACGGGGCAGCGGTAGCTACTGTCTGCGCGCCTCGACCGTTTCACGACCGAAGGCGGGAACAGCCGTTCTATAATGCTCCCGTCGTAGATCTGCGCGGCGGCGCACGCACCTGCCGCGTACTCATACCACGAGGATGCGCCATTCAGGAAGGTCTCTTCAGTCGGGGCGGACACGAGTCCGTCCTCATGGATGTAGCCGGCTACATCCGAAGCGTACCAGTCGACCAGATCGGCGGCGTAGGCCGCAATACCGCGGTCCCATGTGCTGCGGGTATTTGCTTCGAAACGTTCGATGCGCTTGCGGGCCTCGTTAACAAACTGCTGTGCCTCTTCGGCGGTAATGTGCTTTTTCATCGTTTTTCTTGTTTTATGGCGCCGATAGCCTCGTGCGCCGGTTATTAATACGTTAAAATGCGATATACGTTCATTCAGCTTAAAATCGGGCTTTGCATCTAAGGATCGGCCCGCTTACGGGTCGAAATGTTTCGTACCCCTTTCCGATGACAAAGATAAAAGAAATTCCCCGCTTGTCAATAGTTTTTTAATCAATTTTCTTTATACTTTCTGCGGAAAGTATAAGCGAAACGCTTATTTTGTTCTAAATGTCCTATTTTTAGCCGCAAACCTTTGATATACGACGCGAAACTGTTCTAAATACCCCCCCTAAAAATTTTTCCATCCCGCGCGACACACCTCGATAAGCCTGCCGCAGACCTTCAAAGGCCCCGATCATGCCGGAAAAGCACCCGAAAACGGCCATTTTGTTCTAAATAGGAACAAGTCACTCCGAGTCAAATAGCTATAAATCAATAGTTTAAGATAAAAATGTTCAAAACGTGAACAAATTTTTGAAAAATCAATAAGGCATTTAGGACAAAAAGTGCCCGAAAAACAGCGAAAAAATGGTTATAGCAACAAGGATAAGAAACTGAAAATGTGTTTATTACGAATATTTTGTTGCTATGGGAAAACTTTCCAAAACTTTTTTGGGATGAATTTTCAAAATGATGAATTTTTGACCCCCGAAAATGTTAGGGGTGTATCTGCTCATAGCAACAAACGGCCTCTAAATCCTTACAGGTCTGTGCGTTAGGTGTGTTGCTATGAATGTTGCTATGAAATCTTCACGAACAACCGTTTTTTGCTAATATGTTGATATTTAGATGCTTAGCTTTAAACAGCTTCCAACGAATGTACAAATGCTTGATTATCAAAATGCTAACTTTTAGATATTATTATAAGCTGCTGAGTATCACTGTTTTCTGTCGGAGTTCCAATTTTGAACATTTTATGCCTCTCCCGGTTCGGTACGACCGGTCTGATCCGAAACAGCGGAGCGCCGGCGCAGAATACAGGCTAAAAGCATAGTCGCAGCGGCGCAATGGCTTGATAATGTGGCGGGTATGCGCTGCTTCGCTCTGTCATGGTCTGCGGCGCCCGAATGGCGCAGCGATTCAATGCGCAGCGATGCAATGGTGCTGGCCTCAGTGCACCTATCCACACGCGCATGCACGGCGGTATTGATCGTGAGACGCTGGGCCGCTGTTCCATTGCTTCGCTGCTTCTGTTCACAAAATGAACAGTGTTCCACGTGGAGCAATGGGCCACTGCTCCACTGATTCGCTGCTTCTGTTCACAAAATGAACAGTGTTCCACGTGGAGCAATGGGCCACTGCTCCACTGATTCGCTGCTTCTGTTCACAAAATGAACAAAACGAAGGTTCAGTAGGTGAATGAAGCAATGAATCAAAGGGGCAATGACGCAAAGGAGCAGCGAGGCAAAGGTAAACAGGCGGCAGGGGGTCTGGCGCTGACCAGCATCTTTGAGCCATTTTAACTTTGAAAAAATTCGGGATGGAAAAATTTGAGAAAATTCAGAATTCCGACGAAAAGAACATAAAAAACGACATTTAGAACAATATTCGATGGAAAAACATTTGGCAAGTTGGAAAAGTTTTTTTATATTTGGGCAAAAGAATCTATGAACAAAGTAAAGAAGCGTCTGGATGCTTTGACGTCTCAGATTCTGGCGAACCCCGCTTTGGGTAAGGATGATGCGATCATATCCGAGCTCAGAGGTCTGAGGGAGCTGTTGCAGACGTGGCGCGCGTTCTATGCGGTGCAGGGGCAGTACAGCGACGATCTTCCGGAGGGCCCTCGGCAGGGGCAGGAGGCGTCCCAGACGTGGGATTAAGGTATGCCGCTTACGACCGCCATAAGTTTAACCGCCAAGCAGAAGGAGGCATTGGAGCTTCTGGATTCACCGACGCAGGACAAGCTCCTGCTGCTCGGTGGTTCGGGCTCGGGCAAGACGTTCGTTCTTATATATAAGGCAATTCGGGATGCGCTGCGGTTCAAGGCGCCGGTCTTGGTCTGCCGGAACATGTTCGTCGATCTGCGGCAGGGTGTGATGGACCAGATCGTGCCGGCAATTTTACAGAAAATTGCTGAGGCGAATGGTCAGGAACGCTGGGACAAGTGGCTGATCGATGATCTGCGTTTCGCCACGTGGTCCGACCAGCATTCGCGGCTGTCGTTCTGTACGGGCGGCTACCTCCGTTTCGCAGGTCTGTCGAAGCGCGACATTTCGGAGAGCGGGTTGGACAAGCTCCTGTCGCCGTCGTGGCTTCACATTTTGGTTGAAGAGGTGTCGGAGGTCGAGTACCCGCCGGTCGAGATGCTCATTACTCGACTGAGGTACAAGGCCGAGGGATGTACGGGCAAGCTGATGATGTCGGAGAACCCGCCGTCGATGATGCACTGGTCCTACCGCCGCTTCTACGAGGCGAAGCATGAGGACGGGTCGCCGCTGTCGCATGAGGAGAAGCGGCAGCAGGCGTACCTGCTGATGAACCCGCGGGACAATCGGGAGAACCTGTCGGACGAGTACATTCGCAACCTTTCGCAGCTAACTGGTGCGAACCGAAAGCGGTTCTACGAGGGGCAGTTCCAAGACAGCGAGACGGGTGAGATATTCAAGCGGATCAGCTGGACGGACCGGCTGCCGATGCCGGAGGAGTGGGAGAAGCTAGTGATCTACACGGACCCGACGCCGCTCACGGGCAAGGACTACTCGGTGTACGCCGACTACAAGGCATCCGTTCTGTGTGGTCTGTGGAATCATCTGACATTTGTCATCGACGTCCGGTTGGTACGGGGGTCGACGCTGGACATGCTTCAAAATGTGAAGCAGCTGTGGGACATATCCCCGAACCAGTCGATCACGGAGGTCTGCATGGAGAAAAAGCAGGTGCCGTCGGACTTCAAGCAGGTGCTTGAACAGTTCACCTATCTGACGGGCTGGTCATGTACGGTGAAGCTGGACACGCGGATATTCGGGGACAAGAAAGCGGCGATCGAAACATTTTTGCAGCCTCTGTTCGAGAACGACTTGATTCTGTTCAACAGTGCTTTTCGGGACACGGAGCGGGGGCGGCTGACGCAATATCAGGTGTTGAAGTTCTCGCGTAAGGCGAACAAGCGCATCCACGACGACGTTTTGGACGCAATCATGCGGGCGGACACGCTGATGAAGGGGCGCAAGGGCCGCAAGCGGCGGTCGAAGCATACGCAGCTGGTTCAGCTGGTGCGCCCCGGGTACATATTCGACAGCAGGAATGGATAAAATAGAACAATACACGGAGGAGGAGCTGAGTTCGATGGGCTGGGGGTTCAAGACGGTAGAGACGCCGGAACCGGAGCCGGCCGAGCAGAAGCCGACGATCGAGATACTGCGCGAGACGTCGGACCAGTACGTCACGCCGTGTGTCCGCATCAGCGGCATCGAGCTTACGGACAAGCACATCGTCGCGTTCTATCGCAAGATTCACGGCCACTACCGGCGCAAGGGCGCGGGGACCGCCGGCAAAGATATCTACTCGCCGTACCGCGGCTGGGTGCACCCTTATGACGAGACTTATTCCGCCGGCGGCCGGCAGCGTGCGGGGGAGATGTTGTTTTTCAAGGGCCGCAACACCAACAACGCGATCATCAAGTCGGAGTTCACGCCGTTGCAGATGAGCGAGGGCGTGTACTACTTGCAGACGCGCGGCCAGAGCAAGAAGGTATGGCTTACCTATGCGGACCTCATGCTGCCCTTCTGCTACGGTCAGTACGGCGACCAGTTCAACATAGTGTACTCGGCCGGCCGGCAGTACCGCCACACTTTCCAGTTAGGAGCATGCCCGACGGGGTCCTTGGGCAAGAGCTCCGTTACGTTCAATGCGAGGGGCCTGGGCTTTGCGCTCTGCGAGAAGGTCTCGGCCAGTGCACTGATCCGTCTGACGGACATCGCGGAGTTCTCGCTGGCTCTGACGGTCGTTTGCGAAGACACGCGGCTTCATGCGACGCTGCGGTTATGACTTCGGTGCAGGTATGCAGCCGATCTTTCGGCTGCGGAGAACAGCCGATCTTTCGGCTGTGGTATTGCACCGATCCTTAATGCTGCTGGTCCTCTTTGCAGCGGGGTGTACCAAGACGGTCTACGTGCCGGTCGAGAAGACGACGACAGTCGTCAAGACCGAGCGCGACACGATCGTAGAGGTGCGGCTTGAAAAAGAGGTCGTTCACACAAAGACGAGGGATACAGTTGTCACGGCCGAGACGAAGTATGCGGAGGCCGTAGCTCGTTGGGCTGGCGGTGAAGACGAGCGGCTGTCCCTCGATTTGTGGAACAAGGATGTGAAGGTACCGGTCGAGACGAAGGTCGTCGAGGTGGTCATCAGGGACAGTGTTCCGTACCCCGTCGAGGTCCCCGTCAAGGTGCGGGAGCGCTATGTACCGTGGTACTACAAGTTAGCATGGTGGGCGGCGCTGGCTTGTGTGGCGCTGAGCCTTTTCGGGGTGACGTTGTTGGATATAAGAAAACTTTTGGGACGGTGAAACTTTATACTTTGGCTACTCAGGGCAGACAAAACGGGGTTTATCTGTGTGGCATAGCGATCGTAGAGATTCGTATGAGCGATATGCAAACTGAGGACGCGCAGAATTACACGATGGCAGTGGATTCGGATTTTCAGGAGCTAATCAGAGACGCGACTATGGTGGCTTTGGTGAACGACTTAATGGGGGGGTGAGTATACGACGCTGCTGACTAAAAGTCTCATCCCCGGCGACAACACGACCAGTTTTTCAGCGGTGCAGTGGGCGGGGGATCAGGTACTGGTAGCGTACTTAGTTAAGCACCTGCCATCGTCCAACCAGGTTACGATGAAGCTGACCCAAATGACGATTCCCACCGGAGGCGGTGGTAACATGTAGTGGACTGGTTGCAGATCATATCAATTGTTTTCGGCGTTCTCGGTGGCAGCGGAGCGCTCGTGACGTACCTGTTGTACTCGAAGCAGCTGAAACGCTTCAAGAATGCCGAGGCCTTCGAGAAGGAGGTGCAGGCGCTCAAAGCGGCGATGAGTGTGTTGGAGCAGCAGATAACGTTCCAGGCAGGCCAGATCACGAGCTTGCAGCAGTCCTACGCGGCCCGAGACACGGAGGCGAAGCAGTTGGAGCGGTCGCTGCGCATCTGCGAGGTTAAGAACTCAAAGAACAAAGGTGCGATCAACCGAGCTTACGAGTGTACGTTTTGCCCCGACACGTCGAAGTGCCCCGTCATACTGCAACGGGTGAAAAATGAGCAGGAGCATTTGAAGGCATTAGAACAGCACAATGTTCACAACGACGATACAAAAAACGGTAGTTGATCCGGACACGGGCGACGAGCTGCTGTACTCATTCGTAACGACGGGTGAGACGGCCGAGCAGTCGGTTTCGCTCGCGTGTACCTATGCGTCGATGGTTGAGTATGGTATGGAGGCCGAGAAGTGGGCGCCTGCGGAGATGGCGTTCCCTCGGGAGCAGCTGTACCAGTTCATCCAGCCGCAGCAGCTTGCGAACATCGAGGCGATGTACCCCGATGCTGTCGCCACGGCCTACCAGAGTGCGCTGGCTTATGTCCAGTCGTACATCGGCGCGATGTTCGATATAACTGCGATGCTGGATTCGGAGGACACGTCGTCTACGGCGCTGACGCTTCGTCTGGCACTGGCTATTTGTACGGCGACATACATTCTCTCTTCGTCGCCCCAGTTCTCGGAGGTTATCGAGCTGCAAAATAAGCAGTTGCATACCCTTCTGAGAGGGTTGAAGAGCGGGAACCGCAACTTCGGCAAGGCCGCGATAGCAGGTGAGCCGAACGTGCGTGTTCAGGTGGTAAAATTAGAACGGACCGGTGCAAAACCTTGATATAGAGTATGTTTCGCAACCCGTATAACATAATGAATTTCCACGGCGTACCTGGGGCTCGCATTCAGGCGTTGCCTCAGAACTACCACTTCGACCTCACGATGGAAACGTGGTGGAGCGCCGTTCAACGTGCGAGGGACTATTCCGACTTCACAGGTCTGGATGCGCTGTACAGCTATCTGCTGAAAAGCAGCACGCTGATCCGGTCGGCCGTCGACAAGCGCTTGCGGCCGTTGAAGTCGAGGACGTTCGCCGTCATTATCGACGGTCGGGAGGACGAGCGCTTGACGGACAAGCTGCGTCAGTCCGCATTAGTCCGTGAGCTGATTTACCAGAAGGGTATGGCGAACTTCACTTTCGCCCGTGTCATCGGTGTGAATCGGGATGGCACTACTTACATCTACCCGCTTCGGAACCTCGACATGGTGAACCGTGCGGTTCGTCGTATGACCTACGAAATTCAGGACCCGATTCCGGTCAAGTCCCATGTGAACTTGTTCTGGATGCAAAGCTCGTTCCATACGGAGGACACGTTAGGTCTGTTGGAGCCGGTAGCCCGTGACTACATCAACATGCAGAACGCTCAGAACAATTGGCAGACTGCATCCCAGTTCCTGGCCTACCAGCAGATGGTTATGTACTTCGAAAACGGAGACGAGGAAATGGAGCGGGCAGCGACCGAGGCGGCTCAGAACGTAGGCCTCGGCAAAGTCATCGTGTCCGGCAAGTCGACCGACGAGGTGACGGGCAAGATCACCAAAGACTTGGAGCTGGAAAACATCTACGGAGGTGCGTCGGCCGATACGTTCCGTATCTTCAAAGAGAATATCGAGCAGCTGCGGGGGTCGATCATGCAGCTCATTTTGGGTTCATCCCTGCTTGGTATGTCGGAGAAAAACACCAATTCGGAGCGTCTGGTCCGTGCTCACCTTAAACTGTTCCGAGACATTACCGAGAGCGACGCGATCGATGTTCAGGACTGGTTCAATATTCCGGAGAACCGGACGAAGCTGTCGTACCTGCTGAACGAACCTGCGTTGGAGCGTGCGGAGTTCAGAGTGAAGCCGTCGAACTATGTCGACATCGGCGATGTGGACGTATACACGAAGATGTTGAAAGACTTGGGGTTGAAGCCTACTGCTTCGTATGTCGAGAAAGTAGGGCTCAGCTCCGAAGATGTGATTATCGATGAAGTCGTTGAGAACACTGGCGAGGGAGGCGAAGGAGCTGAACCGGTACCTCAGAACAGGAATGCCAAAAGAGGTATCGCAGGCATGGCTGTGGACTTCGCAAAACGCATTCTTAACCGGCACAAATCCGGCGACGGGCCAACGATGGCCTGATCGAATGGGTCTCATCCGAGACAACCGCGGGCAGTACTTCGGGAACGTCGAATCGAGGTTGTCATACGGAAAGCTGCATCGGACGGGCCGGTTGTTGAGGGGTTTGCGGGTCCGGCGAGACGTGTTCGGGAACATGGTGCGGGTTATGCTCTACAACCGAGTGAGCTACGCCGCGGAGCATGAATTGGGCATGCAGACCGGTAAATCGACGGTGTTGAAGCGGCCGATGATACATAATGCGAGCAGCGTCAAGCTCGGAGGGCGGGTAGCTCCGCGGCCCTTTATGACGCCGAGCCCGAAGATATTGCAGGCGCCGTATCGGTTGACGACGGCGAAGATTAAAGAATTTGGATGGAGCATGTAGGCTATGGTAGGGTATCTGAGTGAAGCGATAGCAGAGGCGATTCGTACATGGCCGGCGTTGAAGGACATGAACGTCGTTCCTATCCGGGCCACCGGTGGTACGACGGTTCTTGAAAACACGCCGCTGCCGGCTGTCGCAGTACATGTCTCAGGACACGACGGCCGTGGGAACACGTTTTTCGGAGGCGGCATCCGGTTGTATTTCGACGTGGAGCTGTACTACATGCTGCCGATTACGAACTACACGTTTTCGAGAGACGGCGGCCACCAAGCTCAGATGCTCGATCTGTCCGAAGAGGTGATACGCTGCATGGAGCAAAGCAGTGTTTTCGACAATATCCGGCATGAACATGACCTTGTGCTGCAATTCGACCGGATGGACACGGAAACCACCTATGGTACGCAGGGCTCGACGTCGGTAGTCGTCGACCTCCACAAGATAGTTTACAACGGCTCAGTTGCTTTCGATCCGAAGGACACCCGATTCAGCTGGGCTACGGTGAACGATGTAAGTGTAATGCCAGATTATAAGAGAAAATGAGAATTTCGAAGAGAAAACAGATGTTGACGACTGGGATCGTCGACTTGAACAACAACCAGATCGATGTAGATGCTATCGACTGGTCGATGTTCGACCGTAACCCCGTCCTTCGATACGACCGTAAAAACGAAGGCCACAAGGGTGTCGTCATCGGAAAAGTGATCGAGCGCGAGCGGGTCGGCAACGGGTTCGCTGGACGGCTGGTGTTCATGGAGCGTTTCGAAGACGCGGACATCGCTTTCGAAAAGTACGATCAAGGCGTCCTGACCTATGTTTCGATCGGTGGGTACGGTCTCGGTCAGGAGAACGAGGACGGCGTATTCGTCTGCGAGAAGTATGTGCCGCGTGAAGTGTCGCTTGTCGCCTTCCCTGCGAACATGGAGTGCCATCCGATTAACGAGAGCGAGGTGACGGCTTCGGAGAAGCGGGTCATCGATCAGCTCAAAGTAACCGGATCAGAGGTTCGCTACCTCTCGATGTCTACTGGTATGCCCTACGACACGTATATGGGGCAGATCGAGGCGGCAGCTGAGGGTGAAGGCGAACCCGTCGAGGCGGCAGCTGAGGGTGAAGGCGAACCCGTCGAGGCGGCAGCTGAGGGTGAAGGCGAACCCGTCGAGGCGGCAGCTGAGGGTGAAGGCGAACCCGTCGAGGCAGCAGCTGAGGGTGAAGGCGAACCCGTCGAGGCAGCAGCTGAGGGTGAAGGCGAACCCGTCGAGGCAGCAGCTGAGGGTGAAGGCGAACCCGTCGAGGCAGCAGC
>OKXI01000130.1_pt1 | contig 36412 bp, 24 predicted proteins | sample 1607161 | NCBI WGS metagenome assembly OKXI01 (sample SAMN04414078, study PRJEB24778) | human gut metagenome | material: faecal | host: Homo sapiens
GATTTTACGATTTACGATTTTACGATTGAAGTTACTTCTTTGAATATCTTCATCTTTTCTTCTTGGGGACAAAGATACGCAAAATCGGTGGGGAGGAGAAAAAAAGGAAAACAAAAAACGCATGCAATTTTACTTGTATGCGTTTTTTATTCTGTTTTATAAAGCCGGATGTATATTATTGTATGACGATTTCATCCGTAAATAAGAATTGTTTCTTCCCTTGTATGGCGTGGAAGCGTACATACCGTGCTTCAGTAGGGGTGCCGGTCCATCCGAAATTTCTGAAAATCACGTCTTTTCCGGCATCCTCCTCGCTGCAAGTATCACTGCCCAGCAGGGAGAATTCTTTGCCGTCCACTGATGCCCACACTTCTACTTTGGCTGGAAGAAAAACCTGCGGGGTACGGATTTGCATGAAGTTGGCCATGACCCGCTGTATAGCGGTCACTTCGCCCAAGTCGATGGTGGCATCCAAATCATTGGGGCAGAATCCCTGCCAACGCCCGTCCATGTAGCTTTTACCGCCGCGAAGTCCGTCGAGGAGACCGGTGTCACCGCCGCCTTTGTATACTTCTTTATGCTGATAGTATCCGCCGCCCGGTGCATAGGTTATCTTTTTGCCTATGCCTTTGTGATAGTCGGTGCGCAGGTGAAGGCTTTTTCCGATAGGCTTTTCTCCATCGAAAAGACGTGCGGTCAGCAATATGGAGTCTTTTACGGCAAACGGTTTCTTGTATAACTTGGAAGACGCAGTCGGTTCGGAACCGTCCGTTGTGTAGCGGATGTCAATCGGATGTTTTTCGGAGGTGAGGGACAGCATGATTTTTTTCTTGGCATAGTCAACGGTCTGGCTGGTCTGCACTAGTTCCGACAAGGTGAACGGGTTGTAGCCTATTGCTTTGATATGGCGTATTTCGTTGTTGATACGTCTCTTGAAACTTTCTGAATGCTTGTTCTTCATGGGAGTCCATCCTACTTCTGCCAGAGCGATGATGCGCGGGTATATCATATATTCGGCATGTTCGTAAGTGGGTAGATATTCGGCCCATACATTGCCTTGCACGCCTAATATGTATTTGCAGATATCACTTTCCAATGAGTCGGGAGCCGGGTCGTAGGAGTAGGTCTGTCCGATGGGGACGCAGGCGCCGAACGCCAGCGGCTGTGTCTCGGGGTCATCCTGGTAGTGGTCCAGATAACAGTGGCTCTCCGGTGTCATGATGGCGTAATGCCCCATGCGGGCGGCGGCAATGCCACCTTCCGTACCCCGCCACGACATGACGGTTGCGTTGGGGGCCAGGCCTCCGTCCAGTATCTCATCCCAGCCGATGATTTCACGCCCTTTGTCGTTGAGGTACTTCTCTATGCGGGCTATCATATAGCTTTGCAGCTCACTTTCATCTTTGAGCCCTTCTTCCTTCATGCGCTTCTGGCATTTGGGACATGCTTTCCAGTGGCGTCTGCTGGCTTCATCACCTCCAATATGGATATACCGGGAAGGGAACAGCCGTATCACTTCATCCAGCACATCTTCGAAGAACTTGAAGGTCTCTTCGTTGCCGATACAGACTTCACCGGATGTATAAGGCTCGCCGGTACAGGACAGCTGTGGATAGGCTGCCAGTACTTCTCCTGAGTGTCCCGGCATTTCTATTTCGGGGATGACAGTAACATGCCTCAAGCGGGCGTATTCTAAAACTTCGCGTACATCTGCTTCTGTATAGTAGCCTCCATAGGCTCCTTCTTCATCCTTTTCGCAGAAGCGGTGGTTATATTTCCCCCAATCCTGCAGATTGGCGGCTTTTCTCCAGGCTGCGAATTCTGTCAGGCGGGGATAGCCCGGAATCTCCAGCCGCCATCCGGCACCGTCGGTCAGATGCCAATGCAGGCGGTTAATTTTGTAGGTGGCTACCAGGTCTATTTGTTTCTTGACATAGTCCGTGTTAAAGAAGTGTCTTGAAACATCCAGGTGCAGCCCACGATAGGGGAATCTGGGTTCGTCCTTGATGGTCGTGACTGGCAGTTTCTTCCCGTTACGGGCAAGTTGTGCCAGGGTTTGCAGTCCATAGAAGGCACCTGCTGCGGAGGAGGCCTGAATGTTTACACCTTGTTTGCTGACTGTCAGGTTGTAGCCTTCGGCGGCGATTGGATTGTCCGTCTCGTCCGTTATTTCTATCGTTACAAAAGGATTCTTGTCGACAAGCTTCATGGGGATGGCAAAGTCCGGCAGATAGGCCAGCAGGTCATTCATGTCGGATTTCGCCAGATTGGTCGAGAAGGTTACCGTAGATGGCAGTTCGACTGTTTTTGACGTAGTTTGGGCATACTGCGGATATGGAATCACACCGAGTTCCTTGGGAGCTTCGCATGCCGTCAGTAGTAAGACGGTCATGGAAACGAGTGCTAGAGTTTTTTTTATTCGTTTCATTAGGGGGTATTGTTAAGTTCGGAGGTAAATATACGGAATAATATGTAAAATGGATAATCTTTACTTCTTAAAATCCTTTTCCGTCGAAAAAACGTTAACACTATTCGTTCGTCTCATAAAAAAGTCCGATATTTGCAGCCATGATTCAGATAGAGACCATATTTGACATATTGTGGAAGGGGTTCATTATCGGCGTCATTGTGTCCGCGCCATTGGGTCCTGTAGGAGTATTGTGTATTCAGCGTACTTTGAATAAAGGACGGTGGTATGGTTTCGTAACGGGGATAGGAGCTTCGCTGAGCGATATTGCATATGCCTTGCTGACGGGCTACGGGATGAGTTTCGTTTTTGATTATGTCAACAAGAACATCTTTTACCTGCAGCTTTTCGGAAGCATTCTTCTGTTGGCGTTTGGCGTTTATACGTTCCGCAGCAATCCGGTACAGTCCATCCGTCCGGTATCCATCAACAAGGGTTCCTATTTTCATAACTTCATAACGGCGTTTGCCGTCACGCTTTCCAATCCTCTGATTATATTCCTTTTTGTAGGCCTTTTCGCCCGCTTCGCTTTTGTAAGTGAGGGAGTGCTGGTATTCGAGGCCGTTACCGGATACTTGGCCATCGCATTGGGCGCTTTGGCATGGTGGTTTGGCATTACCTTTTTTGTCAATAAAGTCCGTACACAATTCAACTTGCGTGGCATCTGGATGCTGAACCGTATTATCGGGAGCATTGTCATTGTGGTGTCTGTGGTGGGATTGGTGTTTACGCTGATGGGTGAATCGCTGTATTGAGTGGGAAGGTGAAAAATCATAATTCATACATTTTATCGTGAAGATTGCGCAACAACTGAAAGAAAAGAATATAGCCGAATACCTTATATATATGTGGCAGGTGGAGGATTTGCTCCGTGCCAACGGCTGTGACATAGACCGGATACGCCAGAACATCATTTTGCGCTATCCGGAGGAGGAACGGCCTGCGTTGGAAGAATGGTATGGAAATCTGGCAGATATGATGCGTGCGGAAGGCGTAACGGAAAAAGGACATCTGCAAATCAACCGGAATGTCATTCTGAACCTGACGGAGCTGCATGGCGAATTACTGGCTTCTACGAAATATCCGTTCTATAATGCGGCTTATTTCAAGGCACTGCCTTTTATCGTGGAGCTGCGCCAGAAGAGCGGCCGGAAAGAGGAGCCTGAGGTAGACACTTGTTTCGAGGCGCTTTATGGAGTGCTGCTGTTGCGCTTGCAGAAGAAGGAAATCAGTCAGGGCACGGCAAAGGCTATGGAGGCCATCAGTGGTTTCATCTCGTTGCTTGCCAACTATTATGACAAGGAGAAGCGGGGAGAACTGGAGTTGATGGATAATTGATAGTGGATGATTGATAATTATGAAGGAAAATATTGTTCATCGTAACATTCTATATATAAGTGTAACTTTATTAAATGAATATTCTGATAACCGGTGCCAACGGTCAACTTGGCAATGAAATGCGAGTGTTGTCGAAAGAAAACGGACAACATGCTTATTTTTTCACTGATGTGCAGGAATTGGACATTTGCGACGAACAAGCTGTGCACAGGTTTGTGAAGGGTAACCGGATAGATGTGATTGTGAATTGCGCTGCTTATACGGCGGTGGACAAGGCGGAGGACAATCAGGAACTTTGCGACAAGCTGAACCATGTCGCTCCTGGCTATCTGGCTGCCGCTGCCGAAGCTTGCGGTGCTGCATTGATACAAGTGTCCACCGACTATGTCTTCGACGGAACCGGACACACCCCCTATACGGAAGAGGCGGCTACTTGTCCCAATTCAGTATATGGTTTTACCAAACTGGCGGGTGAGCAGGCGGTGATGAAGTATTGCAGTCGTGCCATGATTATCCGTACGGCGTGGCTCTATTCCATTTATGGAAATAATTTTGTGAAGACGATGCTTCGTCTGGGACGTGAACGCGAGACACTGGGGGTTGTTTTCGACCAGATAGGCACGCCGACATATGCCAATGATTTGGCACGCGCCATCTTTGCGGCTATCAGCCAGGGAATCGTGCCCGGCATCTATCACTTCAGCAACGAGGGAGTCTGCTCGTGGTATGATTTTACGTTGGCTATCCATCGTCTGGCAGGTATCAAGAGCTGCAAGGTAAGTCCGCTGCATACGGACGAATTCCCTGCCAAGGCGCCGCGTCCGCATTATTCCGTGTTGGACAAGACAAAGATAAAGAAGACATTCGGCATCGATATACCCCATTGGGAGGCGAGCCTTGCCGTCTGCATGAAGAATTTGGAAGAGTGATTATTACTGACTAATTGATATATGGCCAATAACAACGAAATAGAGAGACGGAGAACGTTTGCGATTATTGCGCATCCGGATGCCGGTAAGACATCATTGACCGAGAAGCTGTTGCTTTTTGGTGGACAAATCCAGGTGGCGGGTGCCGTAAAGAGCAATAAGATAAAGAAGACGGCAACGTCGGACTGGATGGATATTGAAAAACAGCGTGGTATTTCCGTTACCACTTCTGTAATGGAGTTCGACTACCATGACTACAAGGTCAACATCCTTGATACTCCGGGTCACCAGGACTTTGCTGAAGATACCTACCGCACGCTGACGGCTGTGGACAGTGTTATCATCGTGGTGGACGGTGCGAAAGGTGTGGAAACGCAGACACGCAAGCTGATGGAGGTCTGCCGTATGCGTAATACGCCGGTGATTATCTTCATCAACAAGATGGACCGTGAAGCCAAAGACCCGTTCGACCTGTTGGACGAGCTGGAGGAGGAACTGCACATCCACGTGCGTCCCTTGACGTGGCCTATCGAGAGCGGTGTCCGTTTCAAGGGTGTCTACAATATCTACGAGCATAACCTCAACCTCTACCAGCCCAGCAAGCAGGTGGTGACGGAGAAGGTGGAAGTGGACATCCATACCGAGGAGCTGGACAACCGGATTGGCGCCCAGCTGGCCGACAAGCTGCGCGGCGAACTGGAACTGATAGACGGCGTTTACCCCGAATTCGATAAGGAGGAATACTTGAAGGGTGAGCTTGCTCCCGTGTTCTTCGGCTCGGCACTGAATAATTTCGGTGTGCAGGAACTGTTGGATTGCTTTGTGGAGATTGCTCCCAGTCCCCGTCCCGTGAAGGCGGAAGAACGTGAGGTGGATCCGGAAGAACCTAAATTTACCGGATTCATCTTTAAGATAACCGCCAATATCGACCCGAATCACCGTTCATGTATCGCTTTCTGCAAAATCTGCTCCGGGAAGTTTGTACGCAATGCCCCGTACTTGCATGTACGTCATGGCAAGACGATGCGCTTCTCGTCGCCCACGCAGTTCATGGCGCAGCGCAAGACGACTGTCGACGAGGCTTGGGCGGGAGATATTATCGGCCTGCCGGACAACGGTACGTTCAAGATTGGCGATACGCTGACCGAAGGCGAGGCGCTCCACTTCAAGGGACTTCCGAGCTTCTCGCCGGAGATGTTCAAGTACATTGAGAATGCCGACCCGATGAAGCAGAAACAGCTTGCCAAGGGTATCGACCAGTTGATGGACGAAGGTGTGGCGCAGTTGTTCGTCAACCAGTTCAACGGGCGTAAGATTATCGGTACGGTGGGGCAGTTGCAGTTCGAGGTCATCCAGTATCGTCTGGAGAACGAATACAGTGCGAAGTGCCGTTGGGAGCCGCTCAGTCTGTATAAGGCCTGCTGGATTGAGAGCGATGATGCGGCGGAGCTGGAAGCCTTCAAGAAGCGCAAATACCAGTACATGGCCAAAGACCGCGAGGGCAGGGATGTGTTCCTGGCCGATAGCGGATATGTGTTGCAGATGGCGCAGATGGACTTCAAGCATATCAAGTTCCACTTTACGAGCGAGTTCTAAGCTATATGATTTTTGCTGACTCGCGACCATGAATGATGCGAGTCGAAGAAAAAGAAGAGGTACAAAGTAATGAAAAACTTTGTACCTCTTTATTTATTGTGGGAAGAAAGTGTTACCTTTGTTTCTGCAACGATTAATATGCATTGATTATGAAAACTGTTGAAGTAAGCTCGTTCCTTACCGATTTTACACCTTACTTATTATAAACACAAAATTTCAAGATGAAACATGCCTCCCTTTTTCTCCTGCTGACCCTCCTTTTAGGGCTGACAGCCTGCTCGAAACCTGCCGATAGAACCTTGATGAACTACGAACAGTCCCTTGTCCATGCCGACTCGCTGGTGCAATGCGGTGCTGTCGACAGTGCCCGGGCCGTCCGTCTGATTTCCGGCTTGCACCGTGAATACAATCAGATAAAGGAGCTTTCCGATGGCAGGCATGTGCGGCTGAAGCCGGTCAGTGGTTACGAACGTTTCTTCTGGGGAGTGTTTTCTGTAATCATGTTCAGCATCTCCGGTGCTATGCTGTTCAGCCTTGTCCGGTTCAAGAAGGAACGCCGTCACCACAACTACCTTATCACCCTGAGTGAGAACGAACAGCGCCTGCGCAACAACGAACGCGAGCGCGAGGAACTGGAAGAGTGCCTGAAGGAGATGTCGCTGACCGACGAAGAGCGCGAAGAAGTGCATAGCTCGCTGACAAACCTCATGGAGCATGGCAGCCGTCTGGATAAGGAAAACGAGTTGCTCCGCGCCCGTCTCAAGGAGTATGAAGACAACCCCGTGCCCCGCGAACTGGAACTGTTGAGGAAAGAGGGCGAGCGTGTCCGGATGCTCGACGGGCAGGTGCAGGCGCTTGCTTCTGCCATGATAGACGCAGACGAAGTGGTGAAGCAGTTGCGCATCCAGCCCAAATTCCTTGCGGACAGCCAGTGGGACTACTTGCAGAAGCTTACTGACAGAGTATACAAGGGCCCGTCCAATCTCCTTGTCCTGCTCGTTCCCCAGCTTACGCCCGCCGACAGCCAGCTTTGCATGCTTATCCGCCTGCACTTCAGCAATGCACAGATTGCCACGCTCATTGCCGTGTCTCCCGCTTCCGTGTCCCAGCAGAAGTTTCGCCTGAAGAAACGGATGATGCAGGCAGATGGTGGACTGTTTGCTGATGGAGAGACGCTGGATACAGTAGTGTGCCATGTCTGAAATTTCGGATTGCAAGACAACAGTGACAAGGGTATGAAACTATTAGGTGGCATTAAGATAAATTGGGCCCGTAATTTCTTTACGGAAATCCTTTTCCGTATCTTCAAGTGGGATTTGTCAAGTCCGGCTAATTATGAGTTCATAAAAACGCTATCAAAGACGGTATCATAAAAAATGGTATTGTATATGGACCGAACGAATCGGGTAAAACAAACTTCAGTTTGGCCTTATTCGATATTGAGAACCATTTGTCGCCCCAATGGAAGAAGATAGATTATTATGTGAATTTTATTTATGCCGGAAAGAAAGAGGGAGTAGTCGGGTTCGAATATACATTTAGGTTTGAGAACGGGATAGTTGTCTATGTCTATTCTAAAAATGCCGGTGGTATATTAGTGTCCGACTCGCTTCGGGTGGACGATAATTGGGTTTTTGAACGGAAGAATGGTTCTTTTTGCATAGACAAGCAACAGTTTCCTATGGAAGAAACCATAGAGAATAACCTCGGAAGTAATGCCGATATTTTTATATGATTATTTTAGGAATATAGCCAATTCGTGTTGATTTATTAGGACAAAAAGTCGGTGATTTCCTCTGTTCTCAATTCTGTTTTGCTACTAATATAACCTCGGTCTTATACTGAACCCTATTCAGTCGTATAGTGAATGCCATTCAGTCGTATATTGAATCCTATTTAGTCGTATACTGAATTACCCCCACTTCAGAAGGTGTTCTGGGAGGGGATGGACTGTGACGGTTTGATGGCTTGAAACGGATGTTTTTGGGATTTGAAATGTTGTTACAAAATGAAATAAGAAACTGATTGGTGACTTAAAAAATATTGTTATTCCTTGTTATTTCAATAGTTCGCTCTCTATCGGACTGCTGTGTTGAATTGATTACGGATGAGAGCATAGAATCAAATTGCTCCATAATTAAAAATATCCCTCCAAAAGAAGTGAGTTTACCGGATTTTATGCTTATTTTTGTCATGCTTGTTGAAGATTTCTTGTGCTTTTTTGCAACACTAATTTAAGTGAATCTTCTGACATGGCAAAGTACTGGGCAATATTTTATTACTCAGTACTTTAAATAATTGTTTTGTAAAGTGCCGCGGAACTAAGGTCTAATAAAACGAGGATGGAACATTCCAAATTAATAAACAATATAAACGAGCGTGTAGTGGATGACATCAAAGGACGGTTATCCAAAGGTACTTTTGTGTCTATTGCTGCGGCTTTATTCTCCATCTATGCCTACGAAGCATTGAAAGAAGAATTGGAGCAAGTGGAACAATTGCGTTTCATTTTCACATCTCCTACTTTCATCAAGGACAAATCAAAGAAAGAGAAACTTAAAACATTAGAAAACAATTAAGAAACAAGATATATGACTGACATATTAAAACATTTGGATTTGAACTCTGCAGACGGAACGCAACTCAATCTTGATGCGCTCTATCAGATAGCACCTTCGGCATTTACCGAAGTACGTGATGACAAGACTGGTGAAATCTCCCGAAAGGTAAACTTCGAGGTGCTTCGCCGGTTGCTTGGCGACCATGTCACAGACGGCGATGGCGAGATGTCTCAGTTTACATGGGTAGGTAAGAATGCCGCTCGTGCGGAGGCTGCCAAACCAACCGATAAGACATTACGCCCGGTGGTGGAAGATTCCGTGGATTGGGACAATACGAAGAATATCTATATCGAAGGTGATAACCTGGAAGTGCTCAAACTCTTGCAACGCTCATATGTGGGTAAGGTGAAGATGATTTATATCGACCCGCCTTATAATACGGGTAATGACTTTGTGTATCACGATGATTTTGCCCGCACCGCCGCCGAGGAGGATATCGAAGCTGGCAATGTAGACGAATTAGGCTATCGCTTCAGGAGGAATACCGATACGAATGGTAAGTTTCATTCGGATTGGTGTAGTATGATTTATAGTCGTCTGCTGGTGGCTCGTTCTCTGCTCACGGAGGATGGAGTTATCTTTATTTCGATAGGTGATGATGAGAATGCAAATCTCATCAAAATATGTGATGAAGTCTTTGGCGAGCATAATTTCATTGCTGATATTTGCCATAAGCATAGAGCCTCTGTTTCTAATGATAGAATAATATCTGAGAATCACAATCACATTGCGTTTTATGCCAAAGAAATAAATGAGGTGTTTGCTCAACAAAAGAATATAGGAGAAGACCCTGTATTAGACGGATTTGATCGAGAAGACGATAAGGGAAAATATAAATTGGCACCTGTAGATGGTCCTGGTGGAGCAAAGAAAGGTAATCCTTTTTACGAATTTATGGGCGTTGAAGGATATTGGAGATATTCAAAAGAGACCATGCAGAAACTGTATGATAATGGACTGCTTATTGTCACAGAGAACAATCTCCAGAAGAAGTATTACGAAGATCAGGCTCGACAATCAAGAAAAAAAGTTACGACTTGGTGGGATACAGATTTCTTAACTTCTTCCGCAACTTCATATCTTCAGAAATTAATGGGCTGCAAAGCATTCGACAATCCCAAAAGTATAAATCTCTTGATAAGGATGCTCAAGATGATGACTCATTTTGATAAAGATGCACTTATCCTCGATTTCTTCTCAGGCTCTGCCACCACTGCTCATGCTGTAATGCAACTCAACGCCGAAGACGGAGGTAACAGAAGATATATCTGCGTTCAGCTTCCCGAAGAAACGCCAGAAGATAGCGAAGCACGTAAGGCAGGCTACGCCACTATCCCTGAGATAGCCAAAGAACGCATCCGTCGTTCCGGTGCAAAAATAAAAGCAGATTCCCCGCTTACTACCCAAAACCTCGACACCGGTTTCCGTGTCTACCGCCTTGACGAAAGCAACTACGAGAAAGTATCACTTTCACCCAAGGAATACAAGCAAGACCAGCTTGACCTCTTTGCCTATAATATCAAGCGCGATCGTACTGACCTCGACCTACTCTATGGTTCGATGTTGGCATGGGGTGTTCGCTTGGACTTGCCCTTGCAGGCAGAAACCATGGACGGTTGTACCATCTACACTGTCAACGAAGGCGATCTTGTGGCTTGCTTCTCCGAGGGCATTACCGATAAGGTAGTAACTGCGATGGCCGACAAGAGTCCCTTGCGTGTACTTTTCCGTGATGCCTGCTTCAAGGAAGATGCTCAGAAAATCAATATTTATGAGCAGTTCAAGCAATCCTTGGATTGGTCGGATAATGATGCGTTTAATAATATCAGAGTAATTTGACGTGTCCATGGAAGAGAACAACAAAATACCAATCTATACAGACAATGACGGTCTGACAAAGATAGATGTGAAACTTGAGGAAGATACTTTATGGCTTACTCAAGCGCAGATGTGCGAGTTGTATCAGACGAGTAAATCGAATGTAAGTGAGCATATTAAGCACATTTTCGAAGAAGGCGAACTACAAGAGGACTCAGTTGTTCGGAAATTCCGAACAACTGCCACAGATGGTAAGTCATACATGACAACCTTCTATAATCTTGACATGATTATCGCTTTACTTGATTTCGCAGAAAGCCAAGCCGAGAAAGAGCAACCCATGACCATGAACGATTGGGCAAACTATCTGGATCGCATACTCACCTCAACTGGAGAACAACTCCTACTGGATGGAGGCCTAGTATCCCATCAAGAAGCGATGGAACATGCCACTACTGAGTATCGTAAATATAAACAACGCACACTCAGCGATGTGGAGCAAGACTATTTGAACGCTATCAAGGCGATTAGTGACAAAAGTAAGAAAGGAGGCAAAAAGTGAAAATAAGATATAAACATCAACGCTTTCAAGCGGAGGCCGCCAAATGCGTGAGCGATGTGTTTCAGGGGCAACCCAAACACGATGGCAGCCGCACCTTCTTGAACGAGTTTGGTGCGCTCAACTTCGACGGCTTCGGCAATCTTCCCCTTGTACTTGACAATGAAAGTATTTGCGAGAATGTGCGTGGCATACAGATGGCAGAAGGATTGAATCCCGTGGAGCATCTGGAGGGAGACGGACGTACCTTTACCATCGAGATGGAAACAGGTACGGGTAAGACCTATACCTACATCAAGACCATGTATGAGCTGAACGCCCGCTATGGCTGGTCGAAATTTGTGATTGTAGTGCCTAGTATTGCCATCCGCGAAGGCGTGTTCAAGAGTTTTGAGAGTATGGCAGAGCACTTTGCTGGAGAATATGGTAAGCGTATGCAATACTTCATCTACAACTCGAAGCAGCTCGCTAAGATTGATGCCTTTGCTTCGGATAACGGCATTCATGCAATGATTATCAATACGCAGGCTTTCAATGCTTCGCTTAACGAGGATAAAAACAAGGAAGGTCGCGCAGGTGATTCCGCAGCCCGTATCATCTTCTCACGCCGTGATGAGTTCGGTTCGCGAAAGCCTATTGACATCTTGGCAAAAACGAATCCCATCCTAATTATTGACGAGCCGCAAAGCGTGTTGGGAACGGATAAAAGTAATGCTACACGAAAAGGTATCAAACTGTTTAACCCGCTCTTTACCTTACTTTATAGTGCCACGCACCGTGAAATATTCAACCAAGTATATCGCCTCGATGCCATCGACGCTTACAACAAGAAGCTGGTGAAGAAAATAGAGGTACGCAGTGTGCATCAAGTGGGTTCTACAGCTACCAATAGCTATGTCTATCTGGATGAGATCGTCATTAGCAAAGGCAATCCACAAGCTCGATTGGGCTTCGATGTCAAGACTGCCAATGGCACACGCCAGACCATTCGTTTGGTCGGCGAAGGATTCGATCTCAAAGAGCAAAGTGGCGGTTTGCAGGAGTATGCCAATAACTTTAAAGTGGAATGTATAGACGGATTGACCAATACCGTGCATTTCCTCAACGGACTGACGCTTCATCCCGGTGAGGTGGTGGGCAGCGTGAATGAGGATATTCTCCGTCGCCACCAGATACGTGAAACCATCAAGACTCATTTGGAACGTGAACGCCAACTTTTTGCTCGCGGCATCAAGGTGCTTTCGCTCTTCTTTATCGATCATGTGGATAGTTACCGCATCTACGGTAAGGACACGGCAGAGAAGGGCAAATTTGCACGGATGTTTGAAGAGGAATACCAACGTGCCTTGCAAGAGCTTATGTCTACCTTTAAGGATACCGCCTACACTCGCTTCCTTTCCAATCCGAAGAATGCGCCCGAAAACATTCACGATGGTTACTTCTCTATCGATAAAAAAGGGAAGAACGTGGAATCGAAGAATAAGGAAGGCGAAAACGAAGAACGTGGTTTCGACCTTATCATGAAGGATAAGGAGCGCTTACTTAGCCAAAGTTGCCCCATTCGCTTCATCTTCTCTCACTCGGCCTTGAAGGAAGGTTGGGACAATCCTAATGTGTTCCAGATTTGTACGTTGAAAGACACCTCCAACGAAATCAAGAAACGTCAGGAGGTGGGTCGTGGTATGCGCCTATGCGTCAACGATAAGGGCGAACGTCAAGATGCCGACGTATTGGGTGACCATGTGTTCGACACCAATATCCTGACCGTTATTGCCAGCGAGAGCTATGACGACTTTGCCAAGAAGCTGCAAACCGATATGGCAGAAGCCTGTGCCAGCCGTCCGGTAGTGGTGACAGCCACACTGTTTGCCGACCAACTGGCACAGACACAAGATGGACACAGCATAAAGATTACGACCGAACAGGCCGTGGAAATCCACGAAGAACTGATAGTCCAAGGTTACATCAAGAAGGGCAAGCTCACGCAAAAGTACTTTGACGAAAAGAAAGCCGATTCGCTCCAGTTTGGTGAGGTGGAAAATCTACATTCGTTTATCATCAAACAGTTGGATAAAGTGTTCAATCCCGATGCCTTCAAACCAGCCAATGGACGTAATAAAACGGAGGCTCACTTAGTGAAAGACAACTTCAACAAAAAAGAGTGGCAAGAGTTGTGGCGGCGCATCAATACACGTACTTACTATAACGTGAGTTTTGAAACGTCAAAACTCATCAAGAGTGCCATTGATGCACTCGACAAGCACCTGAATGTGACAGAAATCCGTATTGTAGTGGAGAGTGGCGGTATGGAAAGCATCCGTGACCGCGAAGAATTGGAAGCCGGAGCAGCCATGAGTGCCGCTACAGTGAAAACCATTCGGGTAACGGAAGTTATTGGAGCAGAAGTAACTTACGACTTGGTAGGTGAACTCGTGCAATCCACCGGTCTAACTCGCCGCACCATTGTAGAAATGCTGAAAGGCGTTAATCATGCGACTTTCCATCAGTTCAAGCTGAATCCAGAAGAGTTCATCATCAAAGCCGGTCGCATCATCAACGATTGTAAGGCTATCTCGCTCATCCAACACATCCAGTATGAGAAATGTGCTGGAACTTTTGGTACTGGCATCTTTGAGGAAGCTACGCTGCGTGGTACACTTGGCAAGAATGCTATCGAAAGTACCAAGTCGCTTTACGATCTTGTAGTGGTAGATAGTGAAGGTATCGAAAAGAGTTTTGCCGAGTCGCTGGAAGCTGAGGATGATGTGGTGGTATATAGCAAACTGCCCGGTGGATTCTACATCAACACTCCGATGGGCAAATATAATCCCGACTGGGCTGTAGCTTTTCGAGAAGATTCCGTGAAGCACGTCTATTTCGTGGCAGAAACCAAAGGCAACGACATCGAAGTATCACAACTTCGCCGTGCCGAGGATGCCAAGATAGAGTGCGCCCGTCGCCACTTTGCAGCTATCAGCACTGGCGATGTGGCGTATAGTGTGGTGAAAACCTACCAGGATTTGTATAATGCAGTAACAAAGTAAAATCAGCCAAACACGTAGAGAGGCACATTCTCTCTATGTGTGCATTCTTTCTTTTCACTGGCATAAACTCTAAATGATGTCATATTGCAAAGAATAGCTTATAGTAACTATCTTGTAGAGACCGGAAGATATAGGTGCCTTCATTATCAGAAGTTTGCGTGTATAGCTTGTAGAGATTATCACCTTATTCTTCTTATTTCAGCTTTATTTCCCCCTTCTTCTTGTAGAGATGTTATTTTTGTAATTGTTTGTATTTGAGTGATTTATGAAAATTGGTTGTAGATGCCATTTTCTTGTTTTCCCTTGTTTCCCACCCTAACTTTGCAACATCGAATTTGAGAAAAGCAGACGGCTGAATCGTTGAGGCCTCACGATGAAAACTTCTGCTTCTCGGGTGAGACAAGAGAAACAGAATATACCTATTATTAATCATTTAAAACATTACGATTATGGCATTTTTTAAAAGAGTTCAAAAAAAAGTAAACGATTTGTGGTATCCTCAATCAGTAACCTGGGGCAAGGCGGTTACTACCCGTGAAGTGGCAGATGAACTGTCTTTCATTTCTACCGTGACCCGTGGTGACACGTATGCGGTGATGGAGAACTTGGGGCGTGTATTGAGCAATTTCATGGGGCAGGGACGTACTGTGAAGATAAACGGTGTCGGCACCTTCTACTATACTGCCACCTCTACTAAAAGAGGAGTGTCGACGGCTGCGGAGGTAAGCGCTTCGCTGATTAACGGAGTACGTGTCCGTTTTTTGCCCGAAGTGGAGCGTAATAGTGGCAATCAGGTGACTACCCGCAGCATGGTGAATACAAAGATTGTTTGGAAAGAGTGGGGTAAGACTTCTACCTCCACCGGTACTACTCCCGGCGACAATACCGGTGGAACCCCCGGCGGCAACGACGGCGACCAGGGTGAGAATCCGTTGGGCTGATTCTCCTTCCTTGAAAGCAATTGATGACTGACACCGTTTTATGCTAAAAGTTTCCTGTACCGCCTCATTGGTTGTGCGGGAAGCTTTACTTTTTAGCATCTTTTATCATTCTTCTCTGCCTTTCTTTAATGGATTATCGCTAATTTCGAGCGATTTTTCGTAAATTCGGCTGAATAACTAATAATTTATAATATGGAAAACTTGAATACAGCACTTTTGCTGATGGTGGTAGGTATGGCAACAGTCTTCGCTATCCTGCTGATTGTTATTAACTTAGGAAAAGCTCTTATTGCATTGGTGAATAAATATGCGCCCGAAGAGGTGACACCGGCTAAAGCTGCGGCAAATGGTCCCGCACCTGTCCCCGGTAATATTCTGGCAGCTATCAGTGCAGCCGTAACAGTAGTGACACAAGGTAAGGGTAAAGTTGCTAAGGTAGAAAAAATCTGAAATAATAATCTTATATAAAAACACACCGAATAATTTAGTATGAAAAAGGAAATTAAGTTCAGTTTGGTATTCAGGGACATGTGGCAGAGTGCCGGAAAATATGTACCCCGTGTTGACCAACTGGTGAAAGTTGCTCCCGCCATCATTGAGATGGGTTGTTTTGCGCGCGTGGAAACCAATGGCGGAGGTTTTGAACAAGTAAATCTGCTGTTTGGGGAGAATCCGAATAAAGCCGTGCGCGAGTGGACGAAGCCGTTCCATGAAGCCGGTATCCAGACTCACATGTTGGACCGTGCCCTGAATGGCCTCCGCATGAGTCCCGTGCCCGCCGATGTGCGCAAGCTGTTCTATAAGGTGAAGAAAGCGCAAGGTACGGACATCACGCGTACTTTCTGCGGTCTGAACGATACCCGCAATATCATTCCTTCTATTGGCTATGCACACGATGCCGGAATGATTTCCCAATGCTCGCTCTGCATCACCCATTCACCCATCCATACCGTAGAATACTACACGGAGATGGCACTGAAGCTTATCAAGGCAGGTGCCGACGAAATCTGCATCAAGGATATGGCAGGTATCGGACGTCCGGTTTCTTTGGGCAAGATTGTGGCCAATATCAAGGCGGCGCATCCCGATATTCCTATCCAGTATCATAGTCATGCGGGTCCCGGTTTCAATATGGCAAGTATTCTTGAAGTGTGCGAAGCGGGTTGCGACTATATCGACGTAGGCATGGAGCCGCTTTCCTGGGGTACGGGACATGCCGACTTGCTCAGTGTGCAGGCCATGCTGAAGGATGCAGGCTTCCAGGTGCCCGAAGTCAATATGGAGGCATATATGAAGGTACGCGCACTCATCCAGGAGTTTATGGACGACTTCCTTGGCTTGTACATCAGCCCGCGCAACCGCCTGATGAACTCCCTGCTGATTGGTCCCGGACTGCCGGGTGGCATGATGGGCAGTCTGATGGCAGACTTGGAATCCAATCTGGAGTCCATCAACAAATACAAGGCAAAACGCAACCTGCCCTTCATGAAGCAGGATGAACTGCTCATCAAGTTGTTCAACGAAGTGGCATATGTTTGGCCGCGCGTGGGTTATCCCCCGTTGGTGACTCCGTTCAGCCAGTACGTCAAGAACCTTTCCATGATGAACGTCATTGCTATGGAGAAAGGCAAGGAACGCTGGGGTATGATTGCCGATGACATTTGGGATATGCTGTTGGGCAAGGCAGGTAAGCTGCCGGGTCAGCTGGCTCCCGAAATCATAGAGAAGGCCGAACGCGAAGGACGCAAGTTCTTCACCGGCAATCCGCAGGACAACTATCCCGATGCTCTGGACAAGTACCGCAAGCTGATGAAGGAGAACAAGTGGGAACTGGGCGAGGACGACGAAGAGCTCTTCGAATACGCCATGCACCCGGCTCAATACGAGGCTTACAAGAGTGGCAAGGCCAAGCAGGACTTCCTGGAGGATGTGGAGAAACGCCGTGCCGAACGTGACAAGTCTCCGCTGGACGATGCCAAACCCAAGACGCTCACTGTGCAGGTGGACGGTCAGGCTTACCGCGTGACGGTGGCATACGGTGACATCGACCTGCCCGCTTCGGCTACCGAGAAGGTGACTGCTCCTCCCGTAGGCGAAGGTCAGGATATTCCGGCTCCGCTCGAAGGCAAGTTCTTCTTGACGAAGAATGCACAAGAAACCCCGTTGAAAGTGGGTGACAAGGTGAAGAGTGGCGATCTTCTCTGCTATATCGAAGCTATGAAGACATACAATGCCATCCGTGCAGACTTTGATGGAACGGTTGTTGCCATCTGTGTCAATCCGGGTGACTCTGTTTCTGAAGATGATGTATTAATGAAGATAGGATAATGGAAGATATATTTGCAAAACTCTATGATATGACGGCCTTCAGCAATATCATTGCTGATCCGTCGTTCCTCGTGATGTATGCCATCGCTTTTATCCTGCTTTATTTGGGCATCAAGAAGCACTATGAACCATTGTTGCTGGTACCCATCGCTTTCGGTGTACTCATCGCCAACTTTCCTGGCGGCGAGATGGGTGTGATTCAGGCGGATGAAAACGGAATGGTCATGGTAGGCGGGGTGATGAAGAATATCTGGGAGATGCCGTTGCACGAAATAGCGCACGACCTTGGACTGATGAACTTCATCTATTATATGCTGATTAAGACCGGCTTTCTGCCGCCTGTTATCTTTATGGGTGTGGGTGCGCTGACAGACTTCGGTCCGATGCTCCGTAACTTGCGTCTCTCCATATTCGGTGCGGCTGCGCAGTTAGGTATTTTCACCGTACTGCTTTGTGCTGTGATGATAGGGTTCACTCCGCAGGAAGCAGGTGCGTTGGGCATTATCGGTGGTGCCGATGGTCCTACGGCTATCTTTACTACCATCAAGCTGGCTCCCCATCTGTTGGGACCGATTGCCATTGCTGCTTATTCTTATATGGCGCTGGTACCGGTCATCATTCCGATGGTGGTGAAGCTGTTCTGTACCAAGAAGGAATTGATGATTAACATGAAGGAGCAGGAGAAGCTGTATCCTTCGAAAACCGAGATTAAGAATCTGCGTGTATTGAAGATTATCTTCCCGATTGCAGTGACTACGATTGTTGCTTTATTTGTGCCCACAGCAGTACCTTTGATTGGTATGTTGATGTTCGGTAACTTGATTAAGGAAATCGGTTCGGATACAAGCCGCTTGTTTGATGCTGCTGCTAATAGTATCATGAATGCAGCTACCATCTTTTTAGGATTGAGCGTTGGCGCCACGATGACTAGTGAGGCATTCCTGAATTGGACAACCATCGGTATTGTGATTGGCGGTTTCCTGGCATTTGCATTGTCCATTACGGGAGGTATTTTCTTTGTGAAGCTGTTCAACCTATTCAGCAAGAAGAAGATCAATCCACTGATTGGTGCTACCGGCCTGAGTGCCGTGCCCATGGCAAGCCGCGTCTGCAATGAGATTGCAACGAAATATGACCCGAAAAACCATGTGCTGAATTACTGTATGTCCAGTAATATCTCCGGTGTAATCGGGTCGGCTGTTGCGGCTGGTGTATTGATTTCATTCTTGGGATAAACCTGGTCAGTAGGGGAAAGATAAAGAAACTCCGGCATGGCTTTACAAAGCCATGCCGGAGTTTCTTTATCTTTTTCGTTGAGGGGCATTTCATTCGCTGACCACTTTCCAATATTCAGCTACCGCCATCTTTTCCGCGAGATACGCATCAATCAGGTTGGTGTGTGCTTGTGTCCATGAGAGTTGTGCGGACAGTACATCTACCATGCTGGCTTTTCCTTCATTATAAGAGAAGGTGACAAGGTCTAGATTCTCTTCGGCAAGTGTCATATTCTCCCGGGCCGTCTTGACTTGCTGTTCAGTTTCCGTTAGCTTTGTGGTGGCTGCGGAGAGCTCTTCCAGAATATTGTCCGTTACATAGCTTTGTTGCAGCTTCTGTATGCCGATATAGGCTTTCTGTTGGCGGTTTGTCTTGAAGCGGGCTCCCCAACGGAAGATGGGGATGCTGACGTTGACCCCTGCGACGGGAGTATGAGGTACATTCTGCCCCATATAGGCGATTCCCGTATCCCAACCGGTAGCGAGAAACATGCTGGCTTGTGGATTGTAGCGGCTGAGGGCGGCATGCCGTTGCGCTTCACTGCGGGCGATGTTCACGGAGGTACTGGCATATTCTGCCCGGCGGGGCAGCACATCATCCAGGCCCAAAGGGATGATGGGGGCAGTCGGTATATCTATTTCGGCTATGCTGTCTATGGGAGCGTCCGGTTCCGAGCCCATAAGGATATTCAGTTTTTGCAGGGCAAGGGTATGGTTTTGGCGTGCCTTGATGTACTGTAATTCGGCCTCCTTACGCCGGGTGGAAATCATCAGCAAGTCTGTGCGGCTGATGGCGCCGTCATCGAAGCGGTCTTGGATGATGTCGTACTGCTGTTGTACAATATCCTGAAAGGTAGCCGCGGCTTTCAGACCGGCACGGGCGGCAGAGGCATTCCAATAGACGGCGTCACTTTGATAGTGTATCTGGTCGAGGGTCAGTTCTGTGGTTAGTTGCTCCAGTGCCTCTTCGGTTTGCGCCACTTTCTTTTGGGCTATTAGGGAACCTCCGGTATAAAGCGGCTGCGTCAAGGTGGCAAGTGCCTGATAGGTATAAGGGCGGTAGTCTCCTTTCGGACTGTTCCATTGGTCCAGATGATTGAGATTGGCGGTACCCTCGGCGATGATGTCAATCTGGGGCAGGAAACCGGTGGAGGCAATCTTGCGTGCCTCGGTACTGGCGAATGTTTTCAGATGCTGTTGTTTCAGAATCTGGCTGTATGCTTCTACCTTGTCGCGGTATTCTTCGCGGCTCAGATATGCTTGTTGTGCCCCGGCATTCAGTCCTGAGCACAGTAATGATAGAATAAGTATATTTGTTTTCATCATTCAATTGGTAAACTGTAAATTGTTGAATGTTCTCTCACTTGATTTTATGAATGGCGCAATAAGCCACCGGCAGCACGAATAGTGTCAATGCCGAGGCTACCAGCAAACCACCCATGATGGTTGCCGCCATGCCGCCGAACATGGCGTCGAACAATAACGGCAACATTCCCAGGATAGTGGTACCCGATGCCATAGCCACCGGGACAATACGGGTGGTCGTTGCACTGATAACGGCTTCACGCGGTGCTTTCCCGGCAGCGGTTTCCGTATCAATCTGGTCCACCAGCACGATGGCATTCTTGATATTCATTCCAATCAGCCCCAGCAAGCCGAGGATGGAGAAAAAGTCGAATGATTTTCCCAATACCACCAGTCCCAGTACAATACCTATAAAGATAAGCGGCAGCATCAGCAGGATAACAATCGGTTTCCGGTAGCTGCGGAACAGAAACAGCAAGGTGACGAACATAAGGAAGAATGTCAGCGGCAGGTTAGCTGCCAGTGCGGCATTGCTTTCTGCCTGGCTTTCCTGCTCTCCGAAGTATTTCATGGTGTAACCTTCGGGCACTTCAATCTCCTTCTGCACTTGCTTCCATATACGGTTGAAGGCGGCAATGGCATTCACACCGCGGCGTGGGTCGGCCTGCGCCATCATCACCATCTGCCGGTTGTAGTCTTTCACATTGGAGAACTTGTACTGGAAGTCGAACCGGCTGACGACTTGTTCCAGAGTGGTTGTTTCGCGTGCAGTGCCGAATACGGGGAGTGTACGCAAGTCGTTAATACGGAAAGAGTCGATGGTTTTATCCTTCAACAGAATGGGGAGTACTTGGTCTCCTTCCCTGTATTCTCCAAGTGTCATGCCGTTCGTACCGATCTGGATACTCTGTGCCATGCTTTGACGGGAGATACCCAACGGTTGTGCACGTTCCTGACTGTAAATGGGATGCCATACCGGTATCTTATTGCCCCAGGAGTTGCGCACGTTGATAAGTTCGTCGTTACGGTGCATGATGTCCAGAATCTTGTTGGTCAGCATGACCAGCGTATCCGTGTTATTGCCGATGAACCCGATTTCAATGGCGGCATCTACGGCAGGGGAGAGCTTGAACAACATGGTACGGGTGATGGCATTGGGATAGTTGGCCTTCATGTAGGCATCAAGGTTCTTTTCCTGTTCCTTGGTATATTTGCTGTCCGTTACTTCCACCAGGATATTGGCGAAGTTAGGTTTGGGGCCGACGGAAGTGGAGGCCAGATAGTAACGCAACGGTGTGCTGCCGAATGTGACGGATACCCGTTTCACTTCCGGCTGCTGCATCAGATGGGCTTCCACCTTTTTCATTTCGGTTTCTACTTCGCGGATGCTGTACCCGTCCGGATAGAATACATCTGCCCGAAAGTAGGGTTTGTCCAGAGAAGGGAAGAAGTTCTGGGGCATCAGTCCCATGACGAAAAGGGAGAGGATGAACAGTGCTGTAATGCTGCCAAGGGTCAACGCCTTCTTGCGTATCAGTGTGCCGAGGATGGAGGCGAATTTATGGTAGAAAGGCTTGTCGTATGGGTCTTTACCACCATCTTTTGCCTTTGCTTTCAGTATGAAGTTGCCGAATGTAGTGGTTTGTGTCAACGCCAGCACCCAACTTAATCCCAGGGAAATGGCCAGCACTACGAATAGCGGTTTCACGATTTCGGCTACGGAAGAGGGAGCCAGATACAGTGGCAGGAACGAACAGATGGCAATGAACGTTGCTCCCAGTAATCCCCATTGGGGACTGGTGGCACCGTCTATCAGCGCTTTCCGGCGGTCGATGCCGCGGGCAATGGCAATCTGGGCATTATCTGTCACCACGATGGCATTGTCCACCAGCATTCCCATGGCTATGATAAATCCGGCGAGGGAGGTCCGGTTCAGACCTACGCCAAGAAACGACATAATGAGCAGTGTGCCTCCGATAGAGAATATAAGGGAAGAGCCAATCAGTACTCCTGCACGCATGCCCATCACCAGCATGATGATTACAATCACAATCAGGATGGATTCTATCAGATTGATGATGAACCCGTTGTTGGCTTCTTGGGCAATCACGTTTTCGGGATACAGACTTTCCAGTTCCAGCCCCACGGGGATGAGGGGCATGAGTTCGGCAAGCCTCCGGTCTACCAGTTCACCGGTTTTTACCACATCCTTTGTAGGGTCTGTGGAGATGCCGATACCGATGGCGCGCTTTCCGTTGACGTGCATGATATTGCCGGGAGGTTCCATGTATCCCTTTTCAATGATGGCGATGTCGCCTAGCTTGACTTGTCCGCCGGAGGTAGTGATAACCTGGTTGCGGATATCATCGACAGTCGTGTAGGTGCCGTTGGCCACGATGCGTAACTGTTGTTCTCCGGCACTGATTTCACCCGTATTGATAATCTGGTTCTGCGATTGCAGCAGGCCGGCCAGCTGCTTGGGGTCGATACCCATTCCTGCCAGCTTGTTTACGGAGATGAATATATGGATGACCTCTGTCTGTGTACCGAAAAGGGCTACCTTCATCACACCGTCTGCCGTGATGACTTGTGTCTTGATTCGTTCCGCCCAGTTTCTCATTTCTTCATAAGAGAAACCGTCGTCACCCACCAGGCCGTAATAGATGCCGAAAACGTCTCCAAAATCATCCGAGACGGTCGGCACAGAAGAGCCTGCGGGCAGTTGGGGCTGTATGTTGAGCACTTTACGCCGCAGTTCGTCCCACTTCTGCGGAATGGATGCGGCAGAGAGTGACGGTTGCAGTTCGAAGGTTATCTTGGAGAGTCCGTACATAGACTCTGACTTTATCTTGTAGACGCCGCTCATCGACTGTATTTCTCGGGAGATGGGTTCGGTGACGAGCCGTTCCACTTCTGCCGGCTCCGCTCCCGGGTAGCGTGTCATGATGACTGCCGACTTGATGACGAAAGGTGCGTCTTCCTTCTTTCCCAACCTGCCGAATGACAGTATGCCGCCGATAAGCAGCACAGCCAGAAAGAAGTAGACTATCTTCGTGTTGTCTAATGAATATTTGGCTAGATTCATGTTGTTTAATTATCAATTATCAATTTTTACCTTTTCTCCTTCTGTCAGCTGGTATACTCCGGCCGTCACAACGGTTTCTCCCGGTTCCAACCCTTTAGAGATAAGCAGGTTTGCCTCTCCCGTTGGAGAATAAACGGTCACTTCGCGGCGACTGACTTTATTACCTTCCACCACCCATACATACGTTTTCCGGTTTTCACTGTCGCCAAATACGGCGCTTAACGGTACATTCATCAGCTTTTCTTCCAGAAAGGGAGCGACATCCGATGCCAGCTTTATTTTGCATGTGAATCCCGGTTTTACGTCATAACGTGTACGGTCAAAGTGCGGGTCGTCAATTGTTATTGTCACCGGAATACCCGTCCCTGCTGTGGAGATGTCAAGATACTCTTCCAGTCTGGCATCGAAAGCCTCTGCAGGGTAACTGTCGAACACCACCTTGAACTTTACGTCCTTGGCACGGAGCAGATAGAGATAATCATCCGGTACGGTGAACTTGATTCGTAGCTTCTGTGTATTTACCAGCTGTACAACCCCTTCTCCTGCATTGACACGCTGATAGTTCTCTACCAGCCGTTTTTCGATGGAACCCTCGAAAGGGGCTGTCAGCCGCGTATCCCGCATATTGTTGCCGGACAACTCGTAAGTGGATTTTGCTTTCTGATAGTTGGCTACGCTGATTTCGTATTCCTGCACGGAGATAGCCTGGCGGCCAAGCAGCCGTTTGTTACGTTCCACTTGTGCGGCAGCTGTTTCGTAGGCAGCCTTGTCGGCTGCATATTGCAGGGAGATGTCGCGTGGGTCGATGGCGGCAATCAGTTGCCCCTTCTTTACCCGCTGTCCCTCTACAACCGGGAGGTTGATGATTTGTCCGCTGACGCGGAAGGCAAGTCTCACATATTCCACGGCTTCCACCATTCCGGAGAAGTCTTTGTGGATAACCGACTGTGAACTGACTTGTGCAGTCTTCACCGGTCGGATAAGGGTATTGCTACCCTTTTGTTTTTGCCCGCACGACGTGATGAGCAACGTCGTGACCAGGGCGAAAAGAAACATTTTTTTCATTGGTAAACAAGTATATAGTTATTCGTTCAGGTATATATAAAAACATAAAACCGGGAAAACAACCAAATGTTCTCCCGGTTATAGGATAAATGATGATTTAATGTGCCAATATGGTTAATTACATGAGCACATTAATTTTTAATTCCGTCCCCCGTTCCAGCGTATATGGGTGTCCGTAGACTTGTATGTCCACTTTGCTGCCTGCTGTAAGCGAGATTTCGATTTCTTTTCCTACCCGTATGTGAAGTGTGTTTTTCAGATAATTCACCTTGAATGAATAGCTGTCCCATTTTTGCGGTATGACGGGGGAGAAACACAATGTCTCCTTCAGCACCTGCATACCTGCAAATCCGCGTACAATGGCCAGCCAGCTGCCGGGCATACTGGTTATGTGCAGACCTTGGTCCGCTTCGTTGTTGTAGTCGTCCAGGTCAAGCCGCGTGGCATGCAGGAAAAGCTGGTAAGCTTTTTCCACTTTGCCGATGCGTGCAGCCAGGATGGAATGGATGTGGGGAGAAAGGGAGGATTCGTGTACGGTCATCGGCTCATAGAACTCGAAATTGCGGCGGACGGTTTCCGTGTCGAAATAGAAATAATAGAGGTAAAGTCCGAGCAACACGTCGCTCTGCTTGATGTAGCAAGAGCGCAGAATGCGGTCCCATGACCAATGTTGGTTGATGGGGCGTTCTTCGGCAGGAATGTTATCTGTACTTTCCAGTACTTTATCCATATAGCCGTCATTTTGGATAAAAATACCCCGTTCCTTGTCTTCCGGCAGATACATGTGTTCGATGATGTCTCTCCACCGGGCGCTTTCCTTTACTTGGTCGAGATTGGTGATGCGGCGTATGCGGGCATATTCGTCCGGATATTGCTGTGCTATCATTTCCAGAAAACGGAGGGTCATCTTGAGGCATTGTATGCAGGAATAGTTGGTGTACCAGTTGTTGTCCACATTGTTTTCGTATTCATCCGGGCCGGTAACTCCCAGTATGACATATTTCTGTTTGGGTTGGGAGAAGGATACCCGTTGGCTCCAGAAGCGGCTGACGGCAATCATAACTTCCAGGCCATATTGGGCGATATAGTCCATATTACCCGTCAGTACTGCATGCTGAACGATGGCATAAACAATGATATTGTTGCGATGGATTTCCTCGAAGGTTATTTCCCATTCGCTGTGGCATTCCTCTCCGTTGTTGGTTACCTGCGGAAACAACGCTGCACCGTCCTTGAAACCCAGTTTGCGGGCGTTTTCTATGGCCTTGGGAAGCTGGTTGTGCCGGTATGCCAGCAAGTTCTTTGCAATCTCTTTGGGAGTGGAGAGCAGAAAAAACGGTACACAACACAATTCCGTGTTCCAATAGGTATTGCCGCCATATTTTTCTCCGGTGAATCCTTTGGGGCCGATGTTCAGGCGCGGGTCATCTCCCCGGTAAGTCTGATACAGCTGGAATATGTTGTACCGGATACCTTGCTGTGCTTCCGGGTCCCCTTCGATGACGACATCCGTTTCGTCCCAGATTTCCTGCCAGGCCCTTCGATGCTCTTCTACCAGCGTATTCCAGCCTATGTTCTTGGCTTCGCGTGCCTCGGTCATGGAGTGCTCCACCAATTCACTCCGTTCGTGGTAAAGAGAAGAAGCGATGGCGGTGTATTTGATGAGTGTCACGTTGTCTCCGGGTTTTACGTCGGCACCTACGCTGAAACCGGTCTGCTTTTCCTTTTCTATCCGTATGGGATTGGCAGTGGTTTCCTTGTTGTTTTTGAAGAATTGGTAAGTCATGGCGTAGCACACTTGTGCATCTTCCCGGCGGGTCTGTGTCCAGAGATAGGCACAGCTGCTGGTAGAACCGGAACGCAGGATGTTCCATATTTTCAGGTTTGGCAGATCGGCATCGTCTACTATATTCCCGTCAAGGATGGGCACGAGTGAGATTCTGCCGGTATAGTTGATGGAAGACACGCTGTACTTGATGAGACAGAGGTTGGGTCTTGCCATATTTGTGATATGCTCTACATGGATGCGGAGCTGGTTTCCGCGAGGAGACGTCACCTCCATGTCCCGGTAGGAGATACCTTCCTTCATATCCAGGCGGCGGTTGAAGCTGTCGACATCCCAGCCTGCCAAATCGAGTTCCTCATCGATGAGGCGCAGGTTGATGCGGCTCCAGTCAGCAGCCTTGGGTATACGGGTGTAATATGGGGGAAATCCGTTCTTCCACCATCCTACGCGGGTTTTGTCCAGGAAAGTGATGCCGGCCACAAATGAACCACGGTAACTGTCACTGCTGTAAGGCTCCTCAAAATACCCCCGTTGCCCGAAACGTCCGTTTCCGAGACTGAATATACTTTCCGACATCCGTTGACGGTCGGGGTGGAATTGGTCTTCGATGATATTCCATTCATCGGTCTTGAGGTATTTCTTCATGACGACGTGTTTTCTGTAGTTATCGCCGTAAAGTTAAGCAATATGCGGAAATAAAGAAGAAAAGTAAGGACAAAAATAAAGAAAGGCAAGGAAAGACATCAAAAAGACACCGGGAAAGTATCGTTCCTTGGTACCGAACGATGCTTTCCCCGGTGTCAGGTGGAATGTTGCCCGGTGTCGGTCAATATTTCCGTCTCAGAGTACTTCGGGGGTGATTCTTAGTTTGCTTTCTCTCCTTTGGTCTCTTTGATTAAATATACACAGAAAGCACCGATTATCAGCATGACTCCTGCTAACACAAGCATATTGATTTCAGGAGGCAGTCCTCCTTTGGGAGTAAACAAGGCAAGGATGATGCCGCCCAAGGCTGCCGCTATAATCTGCGGGATACAGATAGTTCCGTTGAAAAGTCCCAGATAAGTACCCATGTGTCCTCCGCTCAGTGCGTTGGTTAGGATGGTGAACGGCAGTGCCAGCATGGCAGCCCATGCGCACCCTATCAGCAAGAAGGAAATGAAGAGCATATAAGGGTCGTGTATGAAGTAGGTGGAAATGAAACCTATACCTCCCAGAACAAGGCTGAGTGAGTAGACGCAGCGGCGGTCCTTGAACATCGGTATGCAGATGGCCCAAAGCACAGAGCCGATGGCTTGCACGGCAAACAGTACGCCTACCCAGTCGGCGGCATTCTGATATTGCAGGCTCTTGGTGTCGAGTACTATTTTGGTCACACCATCTACCAGGTGCTCTACTGTAGGAGCGTCGAAAGCATTGGCAGCGATGCTGCCGTTGGTATAAGTCCACATGAACATAAAGGCAAACCAGCAGAAGAACTGTACCAGTCCGATAGTCCAGAATGCTTTCGGAGCGTTGATAAGCAGCTTCAGCATGTTGGTCTTTTCATGTTCCTCTTCTTCGGTGATGCCGTGATACTCTGCATATTCGGCAGGCGGCATCTCTTTTACTTTGATCGAAGTGTAGATGACGCAGAAGATAAGGATGGCCGCTCCGATGTAGAATGAGTAAATAACCGAGGCGGGGATTACTCCTTGGGGAGCTGTATTGCTGATGCCAATCCATGCAAAGATGAACGGGAAGAGATAACCCACCAGGCTACCTGCATTGCATAGAAAACTCTGGATGGAGTAGGCGAGTCCTTTTTGTTTCTCATTCACCATGTCGCCCACCATCATTTTGAAGGGCTGCATGGCCATATTGATGGAGGTATCAAGGAACATCAGCGATACCAGACCGAAAATCATGGCTGTACTTACTGCCATGCCGAAGCTTCCGGCATTGGGTAGCAGGCACATGACGAGTACGGCCACCAACGAACCTATAAACAGATAAGGAATGCGCCGTCCGAAGCGTGTCCAGGTCTTGTCACTGGCGGCTCCCACAATGGGTTGTACAATGATACCTGCCAACGGCGGCAGGATCCAGAAATAACTCAAATTATGCGGGTCTGCACCCAAAGTGGAAAAGATACGGCTGATGTTTGCACTCTGCAAAGCATATGCAATCTGCACGCCGAAAAAACCAAAGCTGATGTTCCACAGCTTCCAGAAACTTAAATCGGGTTTTACTTTCATGATGGTTCAATATGTTTTATTATTTCGTTGTTCCTCTTATCACCAGATTGGTACGTACTATCTTGTTGTTGCTTTTCTCTTCTCCCTCCAGCTTTCCGGTCAGAATGCTGAAAGCGCTTTTACCTACTTCCTCGCCATGCTGCTCCACGGTAGTCAGCTTCGGGTCGGTGCTTTGCGCAATGGCTCCGTCGGTGAATCCGCAGATGGATACTTCGTCGGGAACTTTTACGCCGACCAGTTTGCAGGCATACAGTATGCCCGAAGCTGTCTCGTCGTTGATGGCAAAGAAACCGTCAGGGCGGTCTTCGCTTTCCAGCAGGTCGGGAGTGATGGAGATGGCGCGTTCACGGGTGTCGCACAACAGAATCATGCTGTCGTCCACCGGAATTTTATACTTCTTCATGGCATCCAGGTAGCCGTTCCGGCGATTCTTGGTAATCTCCAGGTGGGGAGCCGCACTATAGAAAAGAATACGCTTGCATCCGGTCTGTATCATGTATTCCACGGCCGCAAAGGAGCCGGCATAGTCGTCCACCACCACTCGCTCGGTTTTCAACCCCGTACATATACGGTCGTAAAAGACGATGGGAATGTCGTTGTTCAGCAGCTCCTGATAATGGTCGTATTTGGAAGTATCCTTGGCAAGTGAAGCGATGACTCCGCAGACACGGGCGGCAAGGAAAGAATGCACAATCTTCACTTCCTGCTCGTACGATTCGCTGCTCTGCGCCACTATGATATTATATCCGGCATCCGCCGCTGCTTTCTCAATTCCACTCAATACGCAGGAAAAGAAGTGGTGTACCAGTTGGGGAACAATGACGCCGATGGTATTGCTGCGGCTTGCGCGGAGGTTTACAGCCAGTACATTGGGCTTATAGCTATGTTCGCGCGCATAGGCATGGACAAGATCACGAGTTTCCTTGCTGATGTCCGGATTGTCTTTCAGCGCTCTTGACACGGTAGAAGGGGAGACATTCAGCGCCCGGGCAATATCCTTGATGGTAATCTGCGGTTTATTCATGGTATAGTTTTGAGGACAAAGATAAGGTAAACTTCCCTAATCCGATTGCAAAAATAACGTAATATGGTAAATTGGGCTTATTCGTTGAGGTTTATCGGGTTGTAAGTTTGTGCAAACGATTGCAGACACCCGTATTTTGACAAATAGAGGTGATATATAGTTCTATATTCCCTAAATGCTTATATTTGCAGTATGCAATTAATGATGATAACGCCATGAAACACATGAAGTTCTTGACTTTCTTTTTTTGTATTGCCTTTGCCGTATTTGCATGCAGCAGCAATAATGAGACAGACCCCAACGCCGGTGGACTTCCCGATAAGGAGGAACCTCTGGTTACGGACTTTGCTAAAGGTGCCGACATCAGTTGGGTGACGGAGATGGAACATAAGGGTATGAAATTTTACAATACCTCCGGTGTGGAGACCGATTGTTTCCAGCTGATGAAGGATTTGGGCCTGAATGCGGTTCGACTCAGAGTATGGGTCAATCCCAAAGAACACGATAACTGGTGCAATACGGCCGATTTGGTGACGAAAGCCAAGCGTGCCGCAGAGCTGGGCATGGACGTAATGGTAGACTTCCATTACAGTGACTGGTGGGCCGACCCTGGACAGCAGCATAAGCCTGCTGCATGGAAAGGACTGAACTTGGTCGACTTGAAGAAAGCCATCGCCGACCATACTGCCGATGTACTTAATGCGCTGAAAGCGGCAGGAGTTACTCCCAAGTGGGTTCAGGTAGGTAATGAAATCCGTCCGGGGATGCTTTGGGATGAAGATGCTGCATTGAGTGGTGCGTCCTATGATGTGAGGGAATGTGATGTAAAGGGTTCCAACAGCACTTCCGAGAAAGTGAAATACCGTGAGAACTTTGCCAACCTGGCTGCTTTTATCAATGTAGGATACGATGCGGTAAAGTCCGTCTTCGACGATGCCATTGTCATCGTCCATCTGGACAATGGATATGACAACGAATTGTATACCTGGTTCTTTAATGAACTGAAAGCCAATGGCGGTAAGTGGGATATGATAGGCATGTCGCTCTATCCTTACTGGACGATGCTCGAGCACAAGGAATATACAGCTGATAGAACTATCACCGAGTGTATTGCCAATATTAATAGTGTAGCCCGGAAATACAACTGTGACGTGATGGTGGTGGAAACCGGCATGGAGTGTGCCGACGACAAAGGGAATCTGGCAAGTGCTTCCGTGCTGGCAGAAGGGAAACGCCAACTGGCACGTATCCTGAAAGAGTGCAAGGAGAATACCGGCGGACGCTGCAAGGGCGTGTTCTACTGGGAACCGGAATGCAGGCCGAACCAATATCGGCTGGGGGCATTCACTGAAGACGGCCGCCCCACTGTGATAATGGATGCTTTTAAATAATTATATTAACAAAATCTTTTAAAGAAGAATGAGAAAGACAATACTTATCTTTTCCTGCTGCGCCTTTTTTGCCTTGGCGGCAATGGCGCAGCGTACAGAAGCATTGTTGGAAAAGAACTGGAAGTTCACCAAGGGAGATGTTCCCGAAGCAACACAAACAAATTTCGACGACAGTAAGTGGGAAACAGTGACCATTCCTCATGATTGGGCCATCTTTGGTCCGTTCGACCGCAACAACGATTTGCAGGAGGTAGCGGTTACGCAAGACCTTGAAAAACAAGCTTCCGTAAAGACCGGGCGTACCGGAGGGTTGCCTTATGTGGGTGTCGGTTGGTATCGTACGGCTTTTGATGCTTCTGCAGACAAACAGGTCACTCTGGTTTTCGATGGTGCTATGAGTGAGGCTCGGGTCTATGTCAATGGGAAAGAAGCTTGTTTCTGGCCTTTCGGATATAACTCTTTTCATTGCGATGTTACCGGTTTGCTGAATGCCGACGGTAAAAACAATGTGCTGGCTGTCCGTCTGGAAAACAGACCCCAGTCCTCCCGTTGGTATCCGGGGGCGGGATTGTATCGCAATGTCCGCCTGGTTACTACGGAACGTGTCCATGTTCCGGTTTGGGGTACACAGCTCACCACACCGCATGTTTCTGCTGAATACGCTTCCGTGCGTCTGCGTACTACAATACGGAATGCCGGTGATGCGGATGTTCGTATTTCTACTGATATTATTGCGCCGGACGGTAAGATAGTAGCCCGTAAGGATAATAGCCGGAAAATTAATCACGGACAGCCATTTGAGCAGAATTTTCTGATAAATGCTCCGTCTCTGTGGTCCCCTGAGACACCTTATTTATATAAGGCAGTATCTAAGATTTATGTAGATGGCAAACAGACTGACGAATATACCACGCGTTTTGGTATCCGCAGCATTGAGATTATAGCTGATAAGGGATTCTTCCTGAATGGTAAGCACCGTAAATTCCAGGGGGTATGCAATCACCACGATTTGGGCCCGTTGGGTGCGGCTGTCAATGTGGCTGCTCTTCGCCGTCAGTTGACATTATTGAAGGATATGGGATGTGATGCAGTCCGTACCTCCCACAATATGCCTGCACCCGAATTGGTGGAACTCTGTGACGAGATGGGCTTTATGATGATGTTGGAACCTTTCGATGAATGGGATATTGCCAAATGTGAGAATGGTTATCACCGCTATTTCAACGAATGGGCAGAAAAGGATATGGTAAATATGCTGCATCAGTATCGGAACAATCCTTGTGTGGTAATGTGGAGTATAGGAAATGAGGTTCCTACCCAATGTAGTCCCGAGGGCTACAAAGTGGCTTCTTTCCTGCAGGATATTTGCCATCGCGAAGACCCTACACGCCCCGTTACTTGCGGTATGGACCAGGTGACTTGCGTGCTTGCCAACGGGTTTGCGGCAATGATTGATGTACCCGGTCTTAATTATCGGGCTCACCGTTATGTGGAGTCTTATGAGACTCTTCCACAGAATATTGTGCTTGGTTCGGAGACGGCTTCCACTGTAAGTTCTCGTGGTGTCTATAAATTTCCCGTACAGAAGGGAGCTAGTGTGATGTATGATGACCATCAGTGTTCCGGTTATGATGTGGAGTGTTGTTCCTGGTCGAATCTTCCCGATGAGGATTTTGCTTTGGCTGATGATTATGACTGGACAATCGGACAGTTCGTCTGGACGGGCTTTGATTATTTGGGTGAGCCTTCTCCTTATAGTACGGATTCCTGGCCCAGCCACAGCTCCGTTTTCGGTATCATAGACTTGGCAAGCCTCCCCAAAGACCGTTTCTATCTGTACCGCAGCCTATGGAACAAGCAGGCAAATACCTTGCATGTCCTTCCGCACTGGACGTGGCCGGGCAGGGAAGGGGAGAATACTCCGGTTTTTGTTTACACCAGCTATCCCAGTGCCGAACTGTTCGTCAACGGAAAGAGTTATGGCAAACAACGGAAACTTACTGCTGATGAAAGCCGTGCTTTGGAAGGTCAGGACTCCCTTGCTTTGCAGCGTCGCTATCGCTTGATGTGGATGGATGTTCCTTATGAACCGGGCGAAGTGAAAGTGGTGGCTTATGATGCTTCCGGTAAGCCTGCAGAAGAAAAGGTGATTCGTACCGCTGGCAAGCCCCATCATCTGGAGCTGGTTGCCGACCGCACCCGCTTGTCTGCCGATGGTAAGGACCTGGCATATATCACAGTCCGTGTCGTGGATAAGGACGGTAATCTTTGTCCGGCAGACAGCCGCATGGTAAATTTCTCGGTGAAGGGTGCCGGAAAATATCGCGCTGCTGCCAATGGAGATGCTACCAGCCTCGATTTGTTCCATTTGCCCAAGATGCCGGCTTTCAGCGGTCAGCTGACGGCTATTGTGCAGAGTGGCGAGCAAGCCGGTGAGATTGTGTTTGAGGCAAGGGCTAAAGGATTGAAGTCCGGAAAGCTGGTACTTTATACTTCAGAGAAATAAATAGCACTATTTGCTTCCACTCTACCACACCTGCTCTGTACCCCTTTGTTCATCGGTGTTTGAGGTGCGGTGGAAGCAACAGAAAAAGGTGGAAGCAAATTTTGCTTCCACCTCTGTTTTTAGGGCCGACATGATGTTAACTTGTTGTAATGTAATAAGTTAATATCATGTCGGCCATTTTGTTAATATCGTGTTAATGGCATATTAATATTGTGCAGACACGTTATTCATATCCTGAAAGTATGTTGCTTGGTTTATACATGCCTGGCATTTCTTCAGTAAAAGCTTTGTGTTTCTTTTGTTTTGTCTTGATGTTGTGTAGTGCTTAACGGTCGTAAAGCGATTTGTTGACGGCCGTAAAGCGATCTGCCAACGGCCATCAACAAATCGCCTAACGGTCGTTAGGCGGTGAAAATATCTGTAGTTCAGTAGAATAATCATATATGTTATGTGCAAGAATGCTACATGTGTAGTGGAAAGAAACGCTGTATTATGATATATCAAGTGATTTCCCTATCTTGTGCAACCGCATGCAATCGTTTGCACTGTTCGTTTCTCACATTTTGCTCTTTCTTTATACTTTACTAAATTAATAAAGCATATTTTTGTTGCGTCATGCTTTAGGTACTTGAAAGACGTTAGAAAACAAAAGTACGAAAATTATTTTTCGAATAATATATATAGGTAATTAATATTGTTAACTTTAATTTATTAAATGCATGAAGCAAGTTAATCTTAGAATCTGTCAAACGATTCTTACCCTAATGTTAGGGTTATTCTTGTCTGTAGGCGCTTATGCACAGAACATCACCGTGAAAGGGCATGTAAAAGATGCTTTGGGAGGAGTGATAGGCGCAAATGTGGTGGAAAAAGGAAATTCCACGAATGGTACAATCACTGACCTTGATGGTAATTTTACATTGACAGTTCCTCAGGGAGCTACGTTGGTCGTGTCTTTTATCGGATACAAGACGCAAGAAGTAGCTGCTGCTCCTTCAGTAATTATTACATTACAAGATGATGCGGAATTGTTGGGCGAGGTGGTCGTAATTGGTTACGGTACAGCCAAAAAGAATGATTTGACTGGGTCTGTTACGGCTATTAGTGCAGATAAAATGGTAAAAGGTGCTGTTACATCTGCTACTGATATGTTGGTTGGTAAAGCTGCCGGTGTAAGTGTGATTACTGACGGTGGTGCTCCGGGAGCTGGTGCTACAATTCGTGTGCGTGGCGGTTCTTCTATGTCTGCATCCAATAATCCGTTGATTGTTATTGACGGTGTGCCTGTAGATGACGGTGGTATTAATGGTATGTCAAATCCTTTGGCTACTGTCCATCCCAATGATATTGAGACTTTTACTATTTTGAAAGATGCTTCTGCAACAGCCATTTATGGTTCTCGTGCATCTAACGGTGTTATTATTATTAATACTAAAAAAGGAAAGTCTGGACGTGTACAAGTTGGTTATAGCGGTACATTCTCTATTAATACAAGACCCAATAAAGTAGATGTAATGTCTGCAAATGAATTTAGAGAATTTGTGACTTCTAAATTCGGTGAATCAAGTGCTCAGTTTAAAGCATTAGGTCAGGCAAATACTGATTGGCAGGATGAAATATTCAAAACCTCTTTCAGTACAGACCACAATGTTAATGTTTCTGGTGCTATACCACACATGCCCTATCGTGTATCAGTTTCTTATACCAATGAAAATGGTATATTGAAGACTTCTAATATGGAGCGTTTGACTGGTGCTATTAGCTTGAATCCTAATTTCTTTGATAAGAAATTGAATATTCAGTTGAATGTGAAAGGCATTTATAATACAAACCGTTTTGCAGATACTGGTGCGATAGGTATGGCGACGCAATATGATCCGACACAGCCTATTTACATGGATGGAAATCCCTATGGTAACGGCTACTTTATGTATATGAAAAGTGGCAATAATCCTACACCGGTTGATATTGGTTTGGCTAATCCCGTTTCTATTTTAGATTCAAAGCATGACGAATCAACTGTTTATAGAAGTATTGGTAATGCACAAATTGACTATAAGTTTCATTTCCTGCCCGAATTGAGAGCAAACTTGAATTTAGGTTACGACGTGTCTAAGAGTGAAGGTGATGTTATTATAGAAGATAATGCTCCTATGACTTGGTGCCAAGGTAACTATAAAACTGGGTTTGGGGAAAATAGCAGCTATTATCAATTGAAGCGGAATACATTGCTGGATTTCTATTTGAATTATGCTAAAGAGTTTGGTGCACATCATGTCGATGTTATGGGCGGTTATTCTTGGCAGCATTTCTATAATTCTACATGGACCAAATATCCTTATTCTACAGTAAAAGCTGAAGAAACTGGTAAGGAATTCTATAAGGATATGGAAGATTATTCAACTGAAAACTATCTTGTTTCTTTCTTTGGGCGTTTGAATTATACATTATTGAATCGTTATTTGGTGACATTTACCTTGCGTAATGATGGTTCTTCACGTTTCAATAAAGACAATCGTTGGGGATTATTTCCTTCAGTTGCTTTGGCATGGAAGATGAAAGAAGAGAATTTCTTGAAGGGAGTGGATTGGCTTTCTGATTTGAAGTTGCGTTTGGGCTATGGTATTACTGGTCAGCAAAACCTGAATAATGGTGACTATCCTTATATGGCTCGCTATATGTATTCCAAAGCTGGAGCAAATTATTATTTTGGTAATAACAAGTATTCATTGATTGCTCCTCAAGCTTATGATGAAAACTTGAAATGGGAAGAAACTACAACTTACAATATTGGATTGGATTTCGGTGTATTGAACAACAAATTGACAGGTACTCTTGATTTGTATTATCGTAAAACTGATGATTTGCTGAATACGGTTACAGCTCCTGCCGGTACAAACTTTAGTAACCAGTTGTTGACGAATGTAGGTACATTGGAGAATAAAGGTATTGAACTTACTTTGACGGCTCATCCTATCACGACAAAAGATTGGGACTGGACATTGAGTTATAACATCTCTTATAATAAAAATGAAATTACCAAATTGACATTTAATGATGACCCGGCTTATAAAGGTGTGATTCATACTGGTATTGAT
>OKXI01000141.1_pt1 | contig 34291 bp, 60 predicted proteins | sample 1607161 | NCBI WGS metagenome assembly OKXI01 (sample SAMN04414078, study PRJEB24778) | human gut metagenome | material: faecal | host: Homo sapiens
AATGGTGGTAATGTAGGGTAATCAAGAGAAGTTGTAGTTTGTTGTATTATGTTGTTGGATGTTTGTTCGAAACCAAGTGTGGTAAGAGTAATGCTTACCGATTCTATTTGGTTTTGGAATGTGTGTAATAGCAAGCCGACAACGGTTCTTGATTTTTTTTCAAGCAGCAGACGGCATACGAGATAGGAGTCCGTCTCGTGGGCTCAGACATGTGTAAAAGAGACAGTATATGGTCTGCCCTTGTTGTAGAGCATTTTCTCCCGTACAATGCCGTCCACATCCAGTCCCTCATGCCCGAACCAATCCAGTATGCGGATAAGGCAGTCCGCCATCTCGACGGCTATGCCCTCGGGCTTGCCGCCCACGCCGGGGTAAATCATGCCGCGGCCGGCGCGGTATTCCTCCACCGCCTCCGACAGCTCGCTATGGCAAAGGGCGACAATCTCCAGCAGGTTGCGAGGCTCGTCCCACCAGCCATGAGCAACGGCGTTTTCGTGTATTTCCTGTGCCAGCTTGTACAGCGGCTCCTCGTTGTTGTGGATCGTTATCATTTTTCTCCCTCCCATATCAGCGGCCTTCCCTCCGCGTCTACCATTATGCATATGCCGCCTTGGTATGTGCTCAGGTATTGTATCCCCGTGAGGTTATCGACATATATTCCATACATCGCACCCCTATCCAGTATCCACAGTCTATGATTGCCAGCCTCAGCCTCGTTGCACCCGCACAGGGCGAGGGTCAGCAGGGTTAATATTGTTATTGTTATTGTTATTGCTATTACTCGTTTCATTTTTCCTCCTTCGGGGACTCCGGCATGGGCATCCACGCAATAACAGGATTACCTTTAAACCATAGTCCTTCAAACTTTTCTATGGGATATACAAGCCCCAGTATGTCGATGTCACTGCTGCCGGCATCGTAGTAATACCACCATTCCGGCAATAATTGTCTCATGCGTATCTCGCCGCGAAAAATCTGTCCATCTTGCAGCAGGATAATCACCGGTTCCTTTTCTTCTGGTAGTCTGTCTCTCACTTTAATCCAGTTCATCGGCTTCCTCCTTATCCATTTTCGCCCCGCAGTTGGGGCAGTAGTTTTCTCCAGTAGGATTGAGCCCTACCGAATAACCGCATACAGAGCAAGTCCATTCATGGAATGTCCGTCCCCAATCATCGTTTTCTATTTCTGAGTGTATCCACTTCCCATACCGCACCGGCTCCACGTCTGTGCGGGGTTCTGTGATCTCGAATTCCTCTGCAAGCCAATTAAACACATTATCAAGGCAGTATGAGCCAAACCCAATGTGGCATTCTCCGTCCGCTGGGTTAAAGTACCAGATGTTGTAACACGGCTTTTCAGGTATTCCTTCCACGACAATTCTGGCGAATGGTGTTTTTATCTTGTGTTTGCACTCATCCGCACTCGCTGCCTCCCGGCTGATGTAGTTACTCATTTTATTCCTCCGGTTCACTTGTACTATCGCAAATATTCAGAATCTGTTGGAGCAATTCAATCTGCCCGTTTCTGTGACCATAGCGATACCCGGTTGTATACGTTTCGGCCGTGTCTCCACTGTTCTTGTCTTTTTCAGCAACGAGCGACTGATACTTGGCTCTCAAATCTTCAAGTTCCGTTGTATCCATAACCAAAGCAACATCGTCTGCAACCCTGTTAATGGCATTTTCTATCTCTTGATATTCCGAGGGATATAACTCCACTGCATCGCAAGCAGCTTCTATCGCCTCGCTTTTGGTTATATATTCTTTACTCATCGTTTCTCCGTCCTTTCTGCATTCAGCCAGTTTTCCAGCATTTTCCGGCATTCGCTGGGATACAATTCGCCGAGTATTTTCGCCATTTCTATGCATTCATCAACCACCGGGCATAGCGAGCAATTCATTCTTTTGACAAGTTTAGCCGCCAGCCATTCAGCGGATTGAGTCTTTAAGTATTCAAGGTTGGTCATTTTTTCCTCACTTCCCGCGTATGCTCGCCCTCATTTTAAGATTTTCATCTTCGGCTATTTCTACCGCCCATTCAAGGGCGGCTACAATAGCGCCTTTTTCGCTTAATTCTTCCCACGGGCGATTATGTTGTTCCGCCCATTTTAGCCGCCTTCGTGCCGCCTCTAACTGTTCTCGCAGTATGTCACAGCGCGTCTCCGGCCACATTATCGCGGTGTATTTCACTGGTTCCATCTCCCCTCCGCTCACCTTGAGCACAGTAAAACATTTCATCAACGTCATTTTGATCGTCATTAAACCACGGCTGATCGCAGATACCCCAATCCGGCGCACTGCCATCAGTCAGCTCCGCTTGGCAAGGATGATAATGTACGCAGTTTTCACACCGCACCACTTCGACAACATCGGCAGCAGGTGCAGTTACAATCAATTCCCTCGCTCTACCCGGTGAACCAACATGCTCAGCATCATATCGTGCAAGCAACGCCTCACGCTCTATGTACTCTTTAGCCATTATCAGTCCTCGTTGCCTCCTTTCAGCATCAGTTCTGCCAAATCACACGCCGCCAGATATGTCTTCTCGTGGATTGTTCCCGCATGTGCTTTTTTAACCCACCCCTTAAATGCCGCCATATCCAAAAACCAACACCCGGCGCGGACAAACATATTGCCGTTTTCGTCTATGTAAAAATAGGCTTTTCGGTTGGTGTTGTCTATCCTATCCACAGCGACATAGTGACCATTTTTCACGTTACCGTTTTCGTAGTTGCAACCCTCACCAAAGTTACAACACTCCCCAAAGGTACACCAGTCACCAAAGCTGCACCCCTCGCCAAAGGTGCTCCCTTCGCCAAAGCCGCACAACTCACCAAAGCGGCATTCCTTGCCAAATTCGCAACCCGTGCCAAAGTAGCAATATGCACCAAAGCTACACTCATCACCAAAGTAGCACCCATCACCAAAACGGCAATGCTCAATAAAGCGGCACTGCGCACCAAAGAGGCAATGCCTATCAAAGACGCAACTCTCCCCAAAGTCTTTTATGGCGATATAATCCCCAGCAGGGCATATCTTACGACCAAACTTATCTACTTCAAAGTTGTCAAAATCCGCTTGCGTGTACTTTTTCATTGCTCTTTTCTTTCTTGTCTGTTTCCATTAAATCAAACAATCTGCCGCCGTTATCCTGTAACACCTGATAAATACCCTTTCCGTCTGTGGCCGATAGCTCAATCTTGCAGTTGTCATAATCAATTTGTCCATATGCAAGTTGGTTTCCATGCCGTAGATTTTCTACGTAAGAAATAGCATACTCCACGCCACCAATGCGTACGCTCTCAGGTATTTTCACTGCTCATTTCCCCCTCCGCTTCCGGACATGTCATTCGTCCCTCCAGCACCCCACAACAAGGTTGCTTACTCCCTGTATGGGTAAATCCTTTAATATCTGCCGCAGTCGGCAATTATGTTTCGCGCCGTCACAGGTAAAGCACTCGGTTTTGGTTGCGTACTCTGCAAGATCGGCCAGATCGTCATAGCTCATCACCCAGTAATTTTTACTCCGTCCGGCGGGGCTTTTAATGCCTATCTGTATGTCGGTCAAATCCAACTGCTTTTTCAGCGTGATAAGCTGCTCAACAGGTATCGTGTCTATCAGCGCAGTATTGATTTTCTCAATATTGCTCTGCGCCAATCGGAAATTTCGCCAGCCGTTGGGGATACGGTCTACCAGCCGGTGATACTTTTCTTCGTACACCTTTAAGATATTTTCAACGGCGTACAGAGAAGCAAACAATTCTTTTCCTTCTGCGTTTATCCTTGTTCTTTCCATATCCGCCCCTCTACTCTGCCTAATTTATAGGCTTTCCAGTCGTCCCAATCCCCGAATATTGTCTGCATCTGCCACAGCATAATTTCCACGTCCGCGCACTCTTCGAGGATTTTCTTTCTGCTACCTTGGCCGTTCACCCACTTACTAAGTTCAACGGCAAGCTCATTCAGCTCCTCAACGGCTTTAATGGCTTGATGCTTTGCACCGTAATGGTCTACTATTTCGCTGTACTTCATCGTTGCTCCTGAATAATTCGTCCGCTTCGTGAATAAGTAACTGTTTACCGTCAACCCTTGCCCTTAAAAGTGCGCCCTGCATCGTCATTCGGGTGTAGTATTTCTTCGCCGCTTTGAGAGTGGTAAAGGTCTTTCGATAATTCTCTTTTCCATCGTGGATTTCGTAAAACTCATACGCTTGCAGTTTCATAAATCCCCCTCTTGATTCTTTTTCGTACTGTAAACTCTGATATTCCGGCCTTCTCAGCCATTTCCCTTACCGTCAACTTTTCTTCGCCTTGCTGTACATAAACCCTGCAACCTGTCTCGTCCTTTTTCCCATCCGCCAGGTATAACGGGCACTCCTTGACGTGGTAGCTTCCACCATCCCAGCCGCTGTTATCGTGACAGTTTATCGTTGTCGGTCTTGCGTTCCAGCCTTTAACGGGCATCCCATCTTGGCGGCTCCAACTGCACCCTAAACCGGGTTTATTTGTCGATCTCTGGCACGTCCAACATAGCGTTTGCTTCATACAACCTCAAAAAATCCTCCGCTTGCATAGTTACTAACCACTTTTCGCGGCTCCTTCGGTGGAACACCGCCGGTATAAGCTCCGGCTTTGCGTCGCGCTTCGCCTGCGCCATCCATTCATGGATTTTTGTCGTCTCGCAGCGTTTGCACTCAACGTGAAAACCAGGTAAACCTATCACGTCCGATGCGTCCCCCGTTTGTCCGCAGTATTGGGAAGTCCGCCGGGCATTGAACCCGTATTCACGGAACAGGGCGGCAAGCTCCCGTTCTCCGGCTTTGCCTTTTTCTCTCTGCGCCTTACTCATCCCAGTGTATATCCCAGCCGTTACCGTTGTCGGTGAAGGTCAACACGGTAACGCCATTAACACTTACAACGGCTTTTCCGTCCTTCATGTTGTCCATCACGCTCTGGAATATGGTTTGCGTTATCCACTTTGCGAGTTCTTCTGTCATAGTTCCTCCCATTTCACAATTTCATCTTCGTACAGAAAATACTTTCCGTACCATTTCACGCTTAGTTCCCCGGTTCGCCCGTTTCGGTTCTTCGCCACGATGATGCTCGCGTCCTCGCTTTGCGGGTCGGGTCGGTGAAGGAATAATACCTCGTCCGCGTCCTGCTCTATGGCTCCCGATTCCCGCAAGTCCGATAGTCTCGGCCTTCCATCGTTCCGGCCTTCTATCGCCCTGTTGAGCTGGCACAGAAGAACGACAGGGGCATTCAGTTCCTTCGCCAAAAGCTTTATTTTTCGGCTTATGTCGGATACCTCATTTTCCCGCGTGCGGTTCCTCAGGCTGGATTGTATTAGCCCTAAATAGTCAATCGCTATGAGGTCTAATTCCCGTTCCTGCTGCTTTATCGCGTAGCATTGTGACCTTATTGCCTCCACGGTATAGGCATTATCCGACAGATACAACCTTGTCGCGCTCAGTTTGCTTACGGCGTTCTGTATCCTGTCAACCGCTTCCTGACCGCCGCTAAACATTTCATCACGGCTGCACCTCGCATAGCTGATGATCGCCCTTTGAAGCACGTCCTCCCTCGGCATTTCCAGCGAAAACACCGCTACCGTCCTGTCGAACAACGCCATATTCACGGCTATATTCATGGCAAGTGAGGTCTTGCCTACTGACGGTCTGGCTCCGATGATGGTTAAATGCCCTCTTTTCAACCCGCCTAACGTCTGGTCGAGAACCTGAAACCCCGTTGTAAGCCCCTCAGTGCCGTTTATAAGCCCATATAGGGCCGCGTCAAAGTCTTTCCCTACTCTGCTTACTTTACGCCCTCCACGCGCCCGTACAGCGTCTATAACGCCCTGCATACGGTCAAGGTATCCCTCGTCCTTTCCCGATTTCATGTCCTTGACCACTTCCCGCAGTCCCGAAATGGCGTGTCGCTTTCTGGATTCCTCCAGCACCACCTTGATGTGATAATCCACATTTGCTGCTGATACAGTGCCGGTGACTAACTCGGTGATGTACTGTATCCCACCGGCCCTGCCGCCCAGCTTGTCAGCTACCGTTACGGGGTCTACCGGCTCGTTTGCGTTGAAAAGGGCAAAGATAGCGGAAAATATCTCTTGGTGTTCCGGCCTCTCAAAATCGTCAGGTCTCAATTCCCCGCATATTCTCTCTAAAGCCTCACGACCGAGAAGCGCAGAACCTAAAACAGCTTTTTCGGCAAGCACAGTTTCTCGTAGACCGGATTATCCCATGATGAAGCGCAGGGGACTTCATCCTCCCAACGCCTTTGGTTCAAAAACGTTGCCGGATGAGGGATATATTGCCCATTGTCTTTTTTCCATTGCGGAGAAGCAGCATAGTCTTTTACTGCCGTTACGATCTTCTCCTGCAATTCCTTTGGCGGGTTCAGTTTCTTCCATGCTTTCACAGCGGTTTCTTTCGCGGTGTGACGTGGATACACTTTCCAGAAAACATCAAAGCCATCACAAGGGGGTATGGGGGTTATCCCTTTATTGTCTTCTGTCTTATGTCTTCTGTCTTCTGTCTTATGTCTTATGTCTTTAGTAGGCTTAGCTTTGCTTTCGCTTGCTTCATTTTGCTTAGCTTTGCTTTCGCTTGCTTCATTTTGCTTAGCTTTGCTTTCGCTTGCTTCTGCTGGTTTTCCGCCTTTCGCGCCGTTTTCCGACCTAATAGCGGATATTTCAGCCTCTCGGTCTATTATTGCCTTGAATATCGGAAACACAAGGCTCTCTCTTCCTCCGTCTTCAGGTATCAGGCCTGACCGCGCATATTCCAGTATGGCGATAAATAGCCTGCCTTTTTCAGCATCAGAAAGAGCGGATGTTTGCTCTATCCAGTCGTAATAGGCCTTGACGTAGCGTTTTGCCATTTTTACCCCCTTATTCGTTCGTTCAGCACGTCCCTTAACCTTCTCATGTCATCCGGCGCGAAAGAAATTGATTTTTTAATCCGATTCTCCCGTTTGTCCCATAGCCCTAACACATAAAAGGGCTTGTAGGTGTCCGGGTATGCCATAAGGTAGAGTTCTATCGACCAGCCCTCACCCTCGCCTATCGTGGCAAGGCGGCTTTCTGTTACGTACTCCATGACTAAAAGGGTAAAGGCTCGTCGTCTATTTCGGTAAACCCTGCCAGAGTGTCCGTTTTCTCTCTCGGCGTGAGAAATTCAACGTTTTCCGCTTTGATTTCGGTTATGTACCGCTTGTTCCCATCCTTATCCTCATAGCTCCTGTTCTGTATCTCACCTTCTATGAGGACTTTACGGCCCTTTGAAAGGTACTTCCCGCACAACTCGCCCAACTGCCGCCACACTACTATATTGAGATAGTCAACAGGGGGTTTACCGTCAGTGCCCTTGTATCTGCGCTGCACCGCTACCGTAAAGGTGCATACGCTTGTTCCGCTTGTGGTCGTCCTTAGTTCTGGGTCTTTCGTCAGGTTTCCGGTCAAAATTGCTTTATTCATTTTTCCACTTCCTATACGTTAGTTTTTCTTCGTTCCAATCGGGATACTTTGCCATGAGATACGCTCTCAGCTTTTTTCTAAGCTCCGGCCTCCTTTCCGAATTATCATAGTCCCTATGGCACTCAGAACACAGCGTAACGATGTTTTGTTCTATCCCCTTACCGTTATGGCTTCGCGGGATAAAATGCGCCACAGGGCTTCCTACACGCCCACAGAGGACGCATAACTGATGATCTCTTTCCCATACCCGCGCTTTGACCTTCGGGGGTATCTCACACGCCTTGGTTCGCTTGCTTTTCATTTCGTGTTCCCCCATTCTCTGGATAGCTGCCCTTCGAGTATCCTTATCTTTAGCTTCTGCGCGTTTATCGCTTCCACCGCCGAATCATATAGGCTCTCGGCTATGTCTCGTTCCATTCTCAGCTTGGCTATATCTTCTTCGCCCTTGGCAATGTCCAGAAGGTGTGTTACCGGCTGCCCCTCGGCGCGGAGGACGGTAAGCCTTTTAGATAGCGCCATTCTGTACTCGCGCTCCGTTTCGGCCTTTTTCCGTCCTCGCGGCTTAAGCTCCTGCACCGCCCTGTCAAGTAGGGCTTGCTCTGTCATTATTTCGTCCCACAGCTCCATTTAAGCCCCCTTTGCGTTCAGCTTGTCGAGCGTGGTGCTTAACTGCTCCCGCGTCATATTCCACACGTCCACACCGTAGTTCTTTTTCGCCGCTTTATTGGCTAAGTCCACGCTCCCCTTACACAGGGCTATAACTTCTTCCTGCATGGCCTTTATCTCAGGGTCGGAGGAAAAGTTGTCGTACACGTTGGGCTTGAATTTCGGCTCGTCCTCCGGTAAATCCTCTCCGGCGTAAAGGTACAGCCCCAGGCCGTGACGGGCGATTGCCTTTGTGATTGACCTCTGTATGGCCTTGTTAATGTCTGTTGACGTTACCTTTTCAAGGGGTATGCTATGGTTCTTGTAGTCCATGACCGGCAATTCCTCAATGTGTTCTATGCCGTTTACGGTTACTCCGGTCTTAACCCAACAGGTTTTTCCGTCCGTGAAGTAATTCCAATCGTCTTTATTGTGGTAGATGGTAGATATGGCGTCGGGGTGGAGCTTCTTTAATTCTCCCCACGCATACGCCCACGAGAGATAATCCAGCCCGTTCTTCTTCTCCACCTTGTCCTTGACGTTGACGGAATTAAGTTCTGAAAAATAGTTCTCCATGCTCCCCTCACTTTATCTGCAAATTCTGCTTTACAACGATTTCCGCGCCCTCTGCCGTCCCGCCGGATTTCAGAAGCTCCTTTATCGCCGTTTTGTTAGGCACGGGGGGCTTATAGGTCAGAAGCTCGTCATGCCCCTGCGCCGCCCACTTTATAAAGGCTTCCTCGTTTACCTCGACGCTTTCTGACTTTCTGAATGTCAGCTTGTTCCGCTTGCTTTCAAACTTTTCCTTATTGGATAGCTGCATCTGCGTTGCAAGGTAGCCTTTAAGCCACTCGGCCTTATTGGCTTTAGCCTTGGCTCTGGCGGTGAGGTTGTCGGCTTCCTCCTTGATGCTCTTTGCCTCTGCGGCAAGGTTCTTTATCATGCAGGCCACGTTGTCAATTTTGTCATCGAGCTGCATATCAAGGCTTTCGAGGGTGTCATACACGGCTTCTTCGGGTATCTCTCCACGGTCAACCGCGTCCATGAAGTCATTGAGATTCTTCGCTACGTCGTAAAGTGACATTATCTCGCCTCCTGTTTTAAAAGATTAGGGTCATATCGGTCATAGTAGGTGTCCTCAAACGGTTTGTGGGCTTTAGCTAAAAGGTACTGCTCCATTACACGCCCTCCTTTTTTATCTTTTTGTCTATCGCGTCACGGTAAAGAGCTTTCTAAAGGTCGCGGTCATGCCGCACTTCGGCAAGCTGTTCCGCAAGCATGACGATTATTTCATCTTTTGTCATTTCGCTTTCCTCCTTGGGATAATCAGTTCTTTTGATATGTTTTTAGCTCATTCACTCCACTTGCCTGGCGTTAAGCTTGCCGCGCTCGATCAGTTTGTATATTTCGTGCCTGTCGATGCCCAGCCGCTCCCTTGTCTCATGCGTTGTCAGCCACTCGCCGTCCACTTCGACGATCCACTTCTTTTGTATACGCGGCGGCTCACTTTTCCCGTCCGGTAAAAACAGCGGGCAGGCGCGGATGACGTAGGACTGTATAATTGTCGTGTAGTTTTTGCCGTGGTAATAGTCGCTGCTCTTCAGTGTTGTTTCCCTTGCCTCCCATCCCTCAACGGGTTCGGGATCGGCGCGGCGAGACCAGCTACAGCCCATGCCCGGCGCGTTGGTCGCCCTCCGGCAACGCCAGCACAGGGTTTGTCCGGTTATGCACGCTTCCATATCTATCTCCTTTTGCGGGGTGCGAAGGCAAAGCCCGTCATTATGCCGATCACAAACATAGGCACTCCCCAGCTAAAAAATGCTCCCCACATACTTACCTCCTTACTTCCCGTTGAGTTTTTTCCTGATTGTCCGCGTCACGCTTTCGTGAAAATACCCGTTCACGTCAAACCGCGTTCTTTCCTGCTTCCGACGTTCTTCCTGCTTCCTTTTCTCCTGCCGCGCCGTTATATCGGCGACAAATTTTTCTCTGCTTACCACGGCTCACCTCACATAGTACCCTACGCAGTTATCGTATTTGTGCTTCCGCTTGGCTTGCAGTTCAAGGCTTTTCTCGTCCTTTACCATTGCCGCCATGCTCCGCACCAGTATGAGGGGGGCGTGGCCGTCGGCGGCGGTCGCCATGAGGCGCCCATCCCTGCACATGGCGCGTATGGTTCCGGGGTCTACGTTGATGATCTCGGCTGCCCGCTTGGTGGTGACATACTCGCCGTGCATCTTCACCATGCGCTCCTCCAGCGCTTCAACGCTGTTTATACGCTCGTCCACGGCGGCGGTTATCATGTCCCGCAGGAGCTTGTCAAAGTTATCCATGGCGGTTTCCTTTCTGTGGTATAATCAAAAGTAAAAAGGGGTTTTATGCTGAGTTTTGCTTCTTTCCGTATTCTTGTTTACGCTTATTTTCATCGGGGCTTCGGCGTATCCGATGTTGACCGCATCGTGGGTAAAAAGTTCGCGCAGGGTTGTATAAACCAGCTGTATAACAAGAACCTGATATCCGTCAGGTACATCGCCGAAGGCCGTAACGGGCTTTTATTGCTCATAACGCAAGACGGTCGCGGTTTCCTGCAAAGATCACTTGTCGGTGCGCTGGTTACAGCAGTTTCTCTATCGCTTGCAGTATTAGCCCTAATATGACGAGCGCTCCGAGCACGAATATTTGCGTTTGCGTCCGCCTGATTTCTTCGTAAAGGCTCAGCAGCTTCTTGTCCGCGTCCTGCTCTTCCCATTTGCACGTCCACTTGTCTCTAAACATCATGCCGCTCACCTCCTATGCGGTTTGTTCGTTTGTCCTTACGTTTTGCGTAAGTTGGTTTGCAAAAAAAATGTCCGTCGCTTCTTGTCTGCTGTCACATACGCATTCGGCAATTTTGACCATCACATCATACGGTATTTTACTCGGTATCGATAGGTATTTCGCCAGAGTATTTCGGTCTATCCCCAGTGTATTCGCCAATGATGATATCGTATAATTCTTTTCGGTCATTTTCCCCCTAAGTTTGGGGACATTGATTTCGTACAACCTTTCCGCCTCCGTTTCTTACGTATTGCGTAAGTTTATAATAGCCCCGTCGCGCCCAAAAGTCAATACGTGGCGCGAAAGTTTTTTTGCATTTTGAGTAATTTTTATTGCATTTCAAAATAAAGAAGTGTATTATAGGCTTACGAGGAGGATAGTAAAATGGTTTTGGAAGAAAGAATGAGGAATCGCAGGAAAGAATTGGATTTAACCCTCGCCCAAGACGAAGGAGAGCATACGGGATATACCCCTGCCGGACGAGCTGGCGGAAATGCTCGTGCGGGGATTCCCTCAGGCGTTTGTATTCCCCGCCCCCGATGGAACATACTACCGTAATTCCTCTTCAAATAGGCTATGGCGTTCGCTGATGGAGCGCATGGCAGAGTTGGGGGCCGACATAGAAACGAGAGAGGACGGCGCCTCTATCCTCACGCCGCACTACTTCCGGCATAATTACGCCTCCATACTCTATAATGCCGGCGTTGACGTGCTTTCCGCGCAGAAATTCCTCGGCCATGCCAACGTAAAGGTGACGCTTGAAATTTATTCACACCTTTCAAAGGAAAAAGAGGACGCAAGCGCGGGCGCGGTTATGGACGCTTTCAAAAAAAAGTTGCCAGAAAGTTGCCAAAGCGAAACCACAAAATGAGCACAAGCAATCAAAAAAACCCTAAATACCTAAGAAAAACGCCCGTGCAACACAGGCGTTTTTGATGTTTGGTATCCGGCGGCTACCCGTTTTTTATTCAGTTCCTTGCAGTTTCTCGTCCGTAAAAAGCGGCTGTTTATCTATATTTTTCGTTTACGCTCGTTTTAGGGCTTGAAATAAAAGGTTGCCAGAAAGTTGCCGGAAGGTTGCCAGTTACGCAGTAAAATATTTTTCAACCTTGAAATCCTTACCGTCTATATCGTTAATGAAATCTTTTGCAAGGCTGAAATAAAACTCCGGGTCTTCTCCCCTGCCTACCATTTCGGCGGTATCGTGGCTGTCGTTGTAGTACATATTCATGCACAGATAGTATTTGCATACCGCCGTTATGCCTTTCGTCGCCAGAAACGCCTTGATGGTATCATAGTCCCATTTTTGACCGTATGGGCGCATACCCTTGACTATCTGCCGCGCCTCTTCGGGAGTTATCCGATATGCTATTTCTTCGAGGCAATACATCGTTTCTCTGTACACCTCCGGCAGACGGTCCTTTACCGTGTGCATCATATCAGAGAGCGCATCGGTCACTTCTGCCATATCGGTGTGCCTTTCGGATATCAGGCGTATGATCTCCTTAAAGCTCATTACTCTGCGCCTCCGTTAATGCTTGCAAGGCTGTTGGTGAGTGCGCAAGTTTTATTGAGCAGTTTAAAGCTGCCGCCCGTGGTGTTGGTCTTGACGATGGTAGCATACCTGGTGCGGGTGCGTATGGCGCAGGCTGTGACCTGGGCGCAGCAGCTATCTATCAGCGGGTACTGTTCCGTGCCGGCGCCTATGGTGACAAACACGGGCGCGGTTATAGTGGTAGCCGCCGGGATAGACTGAGCTACCACGATGCAGTATTTCTGATTATCGTTATAGTTGCCTGCCGGGAGGTTGATTATCAGCCCGGTTCCCGCCGTGAAGGTAACGGCCTGGGAGATTATAAGGTTGGGGCAGAGTTTGCATACATTTTTACAAGCCATTTTTATTATGCTCCTTTCGAAAATCAAGGGGCAGCATACGCCGCCCCGATATATCACGGCATAGCCGGAATTAGCAGCAGCAGCCGCAATTATTACCACAGAAGGGAGAGTTCCCCGCGTTGTAGGTGTAACCGTTGGGATAGCGGACTACTCCGTACATGCGGTTATCCATCTCAAGGCTGGACACTTTGTCCCTGAGAGCCTGCATTTCGTTCGCCTGTATCAGGGAGCGGGTGGCCTCGGCCTCGGCGTGGATAGCGGTGGTTATGTCGCAGGTGTTCTGGTTCATCTGCGCTGAGAGGTTGGCTATACCGAGCCTCTGTTCACAGCAGCAGTTTGCGAGCTGGTTGGACAGGTTCCGGCCTTCGGTGGTGATAGCGTTGTTCAGCGCGAAGGTGGAATCACATATACCGTTGCCGATGTTAGTCAAGCGGTCATTGATCTGGCCGAAGTGCTGACCGAAGAGAATTTCCTGCTGAGACGCAGCGGTGGCATACTGTCCAAATTCGCCCTGGCGGTTCCAGCCGCCAAAGCCGCCGCCCATCATAGCAAAAAGTATGATAAGGGCGAATATCCAGAAGCCTCCGTTGAAGCCGTCAGTCTTGCCATCAGTTACCGCGGCTATATCCGCGAGAGAGGGCATATTATCCATAGTTCTAAAGTTCCTTTCGATTTATATTCCAATCCCGTGCGCGCTTCGGGTAATGGTCTATCTTAATTCAGAGAGAATATCCTCGGGGTCTATCCCGTATTGCTTGCAGGCCGCATAAAACATCTGTTTAGGGTCGCCGTTGCCTATCATCTGCTTTATCTTCTGTATTTGCCCAGGAACGGACATCATCTGTTTAGCCTGCGCTATCATTTGTGGGTTGAGTTTCCTCGGACTTCCTCCGCTTAGCATTTGTAGTATCGGGTTTAGCATTTATCATTTCCTCCAATCTGGCTATTCTCTGTTCAAGGCCGTTCACATCGACAGGCGGAGCGGGTTTATACGGGGTTATGCTGTAAGGCGAGAGAGAGGGGAACCCCGCCCCGTCCGTTGTTTTAAGCCACACTATGGGGGCCGTTTCATCCAACAGAAGAACGGAGCTATTAGGGGGCATTTGATACGCCTTTGCGCCGCCCTCGCCGTTCACTTTGACTACTTCGGTTCGCTGATATTGGGTTTGCTGGTTAAAATAAGGTTGGTATGGATACACTGTTTCACGCTCCCTTCTACCTGAATTTTGGCATAAAAAAAGAGCCGATAGGACTGCTCCCATCGGCTATTTATCGGCTATTTACAGTGCGTTTTCAGTTGTTTTTCGGCAGCCTTGCACCGCCTTCGTATCTGGTCATATTCAAGGGGTATTTCAAATTTAAGCTGGTACTCGCCCGTCAGAGCATCGTATGGTATCCCGTCTAAAAGGCGGCGGGTTATCAGCCAGCGGTCTTTTTCGTTATGTATCCATTCGTGTATGAGTGCTTCCCACTCTGACCGGGGGCGGGAATTGAGCAGGGTCTTGTCCATATAATAAGAGGCCGCTTCTCCAAAAGCCTACACCTCCTTTATACAAGATTTGCCCCCGACGTTTGCCGGGGGCTATTGAAAGGGATTCCCGTCCGGGGGCTACTGTTTGTTGTAGTTTGCCGAGGATATGCCCAGCACCGCGCCCAGGAACGTGTCAACGGCGGTGATAGTGCCGACGATCTCCTCAGGATAGGGGAGGTTCCAAATACCCGCAAGGGCAAAATAGAGGGTGCCTATGGCGGGGAGCCAGATCAGGGCGATTGCCTTGAGAATGTCGTATACCTTGTTCGAGAGTTTCATGTTTTTTCCTCCTTTAATTGTTGTGTGCTTCAAGCCTGTCCAGCCGGTGGTGGGCGCTTTTCGTGCTTTCTTCCACACGAGCCACGCGGAGGTCTATGTCCTCAATTTTGGTGGCCTGCGCCCGCATATCGAGTTTGATATCGTCCACGCCGCGCTTGATGTAGTCCACGTCCGATTTAAGCGCGGTGTCAATGGCGGTGTCGCGTGTCGCCGCGTCAACCGCGTCCTTTCTTGCGGTCTTTATGTGAGCCAGCCAGCCCAGCAAAATGCCGCTCAAGCCTGTGACTATTGCCCATATCCATTCTTTGGTCATGGGTGCTCCTCCTTATTTTTTTAGTGTGCCTACATAGATTTTGCCGTCCACGGATACGGTAGCCTGCAACACGTTCGGTAGCTCTGTCGGTGTCATGCTGTGTGCCTGTGCAAACCGCTGTATAGCCGCAATGGTGTTTTTACCGGCTATGCCGTCCGCGTCCCCCGCGTCATAGCCCAGAGCGTTAAGGGCGGTCTGCAATGCCTTGATATCGTCGCCCCTCATCATGGGGCTCGTCAGGGTTATGATCTTCCGCTCCTTTACCTCCTCCTTTTCTTCCTCCTGCTGGAGCAGGGCAAGCCGCCCCCAGTGCGTCCAGTTGCCATCGGACAGTTTGCGCTTGCATACGCCATCGTCGCGGCCTTTCGCCTCTATGGTGTAGCCGTCGCCGACGTATACGCCGACGTGAACCATTTTCTTGCTGCTTTCGCTGTACTTGAATACGAGGTCGCCCGCCAACATGGGGGTTTTCCCGGCGTAGCCCCTGTTTTCGCCGCACATACGGTAAAGCCCCTGGGCGTTGGTGTCGCCCTTCATCCAGTGCTTTATGTCGCTGATGTAGTGTACGATGAGGCCGGAACAGTCGAACGCGTAGAGAGGCCGTTTTTCGGCCTTCTCCATGAATTTCACGGCGCGGTTGTAATTCGTGTCGCTGGTTTCGCGCCGTTCTATCCATGCGTAGGGGTCGCTCATGCTGTCAACCTGCTGCCCCTGCGCACCCCAGACGTACATATCCCCGACATGACTTTCGAGGTATTCTATGAAGCCTGTTACTCTGCTCATCTGCGTTTACCTGCCACAAAGAGGCCAAAGCCTATCAGGGAGAGGGGGATGGCATAGGCTATAATAGATATGTCGCCGGTCTTGGGTATCACCACGGGATTTTTTGCAATGGGCTGGTCGGCGGGCTGTGCGGCGTTAAAATAGTAGGTCTTGCTTACAGTCCTGTTTTTCTGCATGGCGTTGTAGAGTTCTTCGGCCGTGGTGGCGTTTTCGTATGCCATGTCCTTGACGGTTATACGGAGGGCGGCGGGCTGGTCGGTAACTATGCCGCTCAGGTAATATGTTCCAGCCTCCAGTCTCAGGTCGTTTGCGTCCAGCTTTACGCCGTCCAGCTCCACAATAAGTTCCATATCGGTCAGGTCGTAAAACCGGGGTATGCCCAGGTCAACCTTGAGCAAAAATAGCTCGTTGTTGACGTAGGTTTTGGATACCGCCTTGCCGGTCTGGTAGTCCAGCGCGGTTATATCCAGAGTTACGGGGTCTGCGGCGTAGGCTATGGTGCAAAGGCACAGCATGAGCATTACCGCGAGGATACAAGTGAGTTTTTTCATAATGTTTTCCTTTCTTTTTAGAGTTTTATGCAGCGGTTCTCGAACTTCTTATATGCATCGAGGTACACTTCGTTTTTGTCGCCGTTGTAAGTGACCTCATAATACATACCATCGGGGAGTTTGGTAGATACCAGTGCCTTCCAGTTCTGGAGGGTCTTGCAGTGCCAAACAACATAGGTATCAGTCATGTCGATCGCTATGCCGTCCGTCTTGTCGAGGTGCTCGTTTACATAATCTCTCACGATTTCACGAGCTTTGAGTGTGTAGTCCATAATTCTTTTCCTTTCTTTGTTTTTGTTTTTTAATTATGAAAAAAGAGCCGTGCGGCTCCTTAATCCGTGTATTCGCTCCATTTGGAGCTGCCCGCCTTGGGCTTGTAGACGGTGGATTTGATGTGCTGCTCGGTGCATTGCCACGTTTTGCCGTTGTAGGTAACTATGGTGTCTACCTCAATCACCGTGCCGTCCTCGATGTCGCCCCACGCGGGATAAGTCACGGTCTGCACCGCCCAATATGTGCCGAGGTTTGCGGCAGGGGGCTTATTGCGGCTGTATTTGAGGGCGACATATCCCTCAACCGTATCACCTGTTATGTAGCGGGTCTCAGCGTCCCACGGTGCGCCCTGCGTGGGGGTGGGGGTAAGCCCCGCCCGCGCCGCCGTCAGCACCTCTACAAGGTCGGTCTCGTGCGCCTCGATTTCCGCTTTACGCACGGCTACCAGCGCCATAAGTTCACTGCGCGTCATTTGCATTCACCCCCAGCTCCGCAAGCGCGTCTATATAGTCCTGCGTGGTGGCCTGCGCCTCATGCTCCGTCCAGCTCTGGACTATCGCTTCGCCGCTGTCCTCCCAGCTCTCGGTATAATAAAAGCCCTCCTTTGAGGGCATGGGGGAACGGGTCACGGGCTTATAGCCCAGCTCCTTTATTGCCGCATCGTCATTGGTGGAGAGGTGCGCCCCTGCGGGGTGCGTCACACCGTTGATTATAAGCGGCGATTCCAACTCAACCGGCAGGCGTAAATATTCGGGATACCCGCCCGCCAGCTTGGCATAGTTTTTATTTAGCATTGTTTTCTCCTTTATAGGATTAAATTATATGAACCGTCTGTATTTGGTGTAGCATTGTAAGGTGTATCGGAGGGTATTACAAAAGCGGGGACAACGCCATCGCTATTATCAGAAGCTCTGCCATAAACTGTAAAACCACCCGCATAATCAACATATTTCACACCGCCATGGTAACCGGAAGTATACCCTCCAGTGGAATATTGTGAAGATAACCACCATTCCTCTCCATAACCATTTTTCGTTCGTATTCTGCTTGCATCGTTTGTGTATAATTGCAAACCTACTCCCTCCATTGCAGTATTACCTTCATAGGTGGTATTCGCTCCCCCGCCCATCATAGTCTTCGTTGGAACAAACATCTTACGAGTGATACTCTCAGAACCGGCGAGCGCGAACGTTACATCCATCATTTTATTACGGAGCTTCTGAGGCATTCTGTTGTAAATAGTTGTTTTTACCAAATTGTCCAAAGTGCTGTTAGCGTAAAAAGAATACTCACCAAATTTCGAACTGGAATAAATATTTTTCCTCACCAGCACTACACCACCGCTCACAAGATTATCCTTGTCCGCTATCTCATAGTTAGGTGTACCCCATCCACCATCCGTGCCTATATTTATCAACGCCCCCAGCGGCAACTCGGATATGGGCGCACCGCCGCCCCCTGCCATCATCATTCTGCGCCGTAAAGCAAACTGCAAGTGTATCATGCGCTCACAACCTCCTGCACCGCCCACACGCCGTTGTATACGTCAAATTCATAGGTCTTATTCGCCTCTATTGCCGGGGCCGCGCCAATGAATGTACCACTAAATGACACTGATACATTACCACCAGTAGTAAATTTACCGTGTGCCCAGCCGGAGGAGGGCGGGGTAAACACGTATGTACCCACAGGAGAGGATACGTTATATATGGTGTTTTCGGAGAGAGGAAAACCAGAGTCAGGTAAGTATTCGTCGATTACGGGCGGGTTCATAAAGACGTAACTGGTCATACCCCATAAATTATTCGTATCCGAGACCGAATCGAGCATGACAATACCATTAGAGAATAAATAGCCCATTTGTATATGGGATTCATCTTGAACATTCGTCAACCCCATAACAGCTTTATTGCCCGATGCAAAACGACCTATAACATTCTTATTAGCATTATGCGCAGCAGCTATTTCGGCTAATGTTTTATCAGATGTATATGTGCCTTGCAAATCTCCTGTATTTGCTGTGAGTGTTACAACAAACGCCTTTGCATCGTCTGGTGTAGCGTAGTCCGTGCCACCTTCGGCCTGTGCCACTTTGCCGTTCGCGCCCTTGAGCAGGCCGTTAATGCTGGTCGCGGTGTCGGCGGTTATCTCGTTAGGGCCAGCGGGGCCCTGTTCGCCCTGTATGCCGGGGTCGCCTTTCGCTCCCGTATCGCCCTGCGGGCCTTTGATGCTGGTACTTGCGGGGTTATCCAGTCCGCCGTTGTTGCTCCATGAGAGTATGCCCTCAGCAGAGACGGCGGGGGTAAAATACGGGCCGGTGTCGCCCTTCGCGCCGTCCGCGCCCTTGGGGCCTTGGATACCCTGTTCGCCCTTGGGGCCAGTATCGCCCTTCGCGCCGGGGTCGCCTGTCGCGCCTTTTTCGCCTGTCGCGCCTTTTTCGCCCTGCGGGATGCCGAACTCAAAATCAAATACCTTTGCGGTGTCCGCGCCGCTTGCCGTTACCTTTACGGTGGCGGCGGTTCCGGCAGTGAGGGTGTTTGCCGTAGCGGTAGGTGTGCCGAATCCGGCGGCTTCGCCCGTGAGGCCTTGTTCTCCTTGCGGGCCTCTGATGTTGGTTTCAGGGGGATTGTTCAGGCCGCCGTTGTTGCTCCATGAGATTATGCCCTCGGCGGATACCGAGGGGGTAAAGTACGGGCCGGTGTCGCCCTTAACTCCGGCTGCGCCGGGGTCGCCCTTGGGGCCCGTATCGCCTTTAGGGCCAGTGGGGCCTTGCTCACCTTTTGCGCCCTGCAAGGGGCCGTTGTTTACCCACTTGGAGTTTACGCCGTCCCAGATATATATATCATACGGTTCGCCCGCGCCCACGCCGTAAGCGTCGCCAGCGGAGGGGTTAGATACTCCGGCCTGTAATGCGGAGAGGGAAGCGTAATAGCCCAACACGGCAAATCCTTCGCCTGTATCGCCTTTGGCTCCCTGTGCGCCCTGTGGCCCCCGTATATTGACTGTGGCGGGGTTATCCAGCCCACCGTCATTACTCCACGATAAATCGCCGTCAGCGGTCACAGAGGGCGTATAGTGCGCTCCTGCGGGGCCTCGTTCGCCTGTGGCTCCCGTATCGCCCTTGGGGCCCGTTTCTCCCTTGTCTCCGGGGTCGCCTTTAGGCCCTTGGATACCCTGTTCACCTTTGGGGCCAGTGGGGCCCGTTTCTCCTGCGGCTCCCGTGTCGCCTTTATCGCCTTTCTTGCCTTCGGGGCCTTGGGGGCCGACGGGGCCGGGAGTGCCGTCCTGCCACGCCGAACCGCTTGCGGTTCGAGTGAGTACCTGCCCCGGCGTTCCGCCCGCCGGCAATCCCCCGCCGCCGGAACCGCCGCCGCTCTGCGCCGCCTCGTTTATGGCCGCTACAAGGGTCTTCTTGTCCGCGGTGGCCAGTTCGTCCATGTCGCCGATTTTTGCAAGGAGTTGTTCGTACTGCGTCAGGGATATATCCGGCAGTTCGCCATCCGCAGCGCCGAACGGCAGTACGTCAAACCATACCGGGCCCGCCGTCACGCGGCTGTCGGCCTTTATGCCGGATAGTTTCAGTTCCCAGCGTCCTGCAGTGAGGTTTATTCCCTGCTCTGCAGTGATTTCGCCACTTGCGAGCTCCGCGGTTATGGTCTTATCTCCGCATACAAAATAGGCCGTGATAACGCGGCCCTTCCAGTCGGCGTCAAACGCAAATTTTGCAGTCAGATAGTTTATGCTGTCCGCCACCACAATGGGTGTGCGCAGCATAAGCCTCTGCCCGCGTATAATGCCTGTAAGCATAGTCGCCCTCCTACAGTTTGTATTCTATGACATAAGTGCCGGATATTTTATTCACTTTTACCCGGTCGCCCGCTTTCAACGAGAGCGCGGCGTTATATTTATAGCGTTTCTGCGTAGCGGTAGTTTCACCGTCAAATTTTAATGTGGCTTTGCCGCCGGACACCGCCACCACAGAGGCAAATTTCGCCGCTGATGGCCTGCGCTTTTGTAAAAACAGTGCTTCCTGCTCCTGATATATCACACGAACACCACCTTTTTTGCCTGATGCTCCATAAGCGCGCCAGGGCGTATCTCTATTTTCCAATCGGTTTCTTCGTACACGCCTACCAGCTCCCCGTTATACAGCGCGATAACATCTCCTACGCCATGGGCCGGGTTTATGGCCGTGTAAAATTTGATTTTTTGCGTTGCAAACATGGATTTCACAGCAAGATTATCCGCGTATTTTTGCAGCGCCGTCTGGCTTGCTATATTATCCAGTTCGACCGGCGTCGCCAATATGCGCCGCCCCCTGCGTACCGTGGACAAAGCCGAGATCATGCTGTCATTTATGCCCGTTGCGGTCATAGGGTTGTCATAGTCAGGGTTAGATACGTTGACGATGAAAACGTTGGGGGCCTCATATATGTCCATTTCCTCTGTGTATTCCGGGGCGATAATACTATATTCGTCGTCCCGATACTCCCGGTCTATGTTGGAGCTGGACGGGGCCTCGTACCTTTCAAGGCGGGCCACCCCATCAAAATCAAACCAAACATCCGAAAAGTTTATCTCGGACAGCAGGGTATTGATAATGGTGAGATATTCCGTTCCTATTTCCCAATCCTCACGGTCTGTGGCAAGAGTGTCCTCGCAATCGTCCATCCGTATGCGCGGTATTCCGGCGTCCCGGATAAGGCTCTGTATCGCGGTCATGTATGGCGTTCCCGCTGCAATATAGTGCCGGGATTCGGTTTTGGTTTGTTTGAGCTTCAGCGCGCGGTCGTATGCCTCTATGGTGTCCTCATTCTTGCCGTATTTCGTGTGTTTTGTGGTCAGTGTGCCTATCATGTATATGCCGAGAGGATACTCTATGCCGTCCTTGATGTAATACGGCCTTATTTCATCGTTTAGATAATCCACATTGTCGTTATGCTCGAACACGCCGTACATGGAGGTCTTTATTTCGCCGTCAGTAGTCATGGTGACGGTGGGATAGTCATCCCCCACCGCCGTCAGATTGTGCTCTGTAACAGCCCCGTTGCGTATCACCTCAAAGCGGCTGGTTACTACGCTCATCGTATCAATCATGCTCAATCCTCTCCATGTTGTCCGTTTGCTGTATGCTGCACGAAAATGCCCTGAAAAACTGGTCTATGCTCAGCTCGAAGCCCATCAGCGGGCCGGTGCACAGGCAGCCGTGCTGATCTCTGTATATCACGGTCTTGCCCAGCAGTCCCTCAAAAGCCGCTGCCTGCGCCGCATCGTTAAAAGCAGCGTTAAAACTGTATATTTTGGTTATTTGCTGCGAGGTCTCAGCCACGGGATACCGCCGCCCGGCGTAAAACTGATACGCTACATCCTGATACGTCGACACGCCCAGCGGGCTATTCTGCGCGGTGGAATATTCCAGCCGCAACCATTGCATTTCGCCCAGCGCCGCTATCTCCGGCGCGTCTACCGAAAGCGTGACCGTGACCTCATTGGACATGGAGTAACTGTCTCCAGCAACGCCGCGCACTTTATATTTGTGCGTCCCTATGGCCATTTGGTCGGAGTATGTGTGTGCCGTGGTTTTTGCTATTGGTATGTCATCGCGGTAGATATAGTAAGTTTTGTGATCCGTTTCCGTCCACGCAAGGGTCGCTTTTTCGCCGCCCGCGGCAAAAAGTGTTATTGGCGCGCCGGGGGTGTTGGCAACGGTAAATTCAGCCGTTCCCCAATCGCTCCAAAGACCGTATTCGTTCTGTATCCGCACTGCGGCTATGTGCGCGCCATCATTCAGGTATTCTTTAACCTTATACTGCCCGTCAGTGCTGTAAGCGGTGCGGAGCACCGCATCGTCTACCTTCACCTGATAAGCAAGCTGCCCTTCGCCTGTCCACGTTATCACCGGCCTCGGGCTTGCCGTTGCGGATACCGTCGGTGTGGATGGTTTGCCCTGAGCCGTAAATGACGCTTCTTCGCTCCATGCGCTAACTTGATTGTTTGCGTTCGTGCAGCGCACGCGCCATTTTACGATGCCTGCAGCAAAAGTGTTTGGAGGTATATTTACATTAGTGTTTGCCGATTCTGCAGAGGCCAACGCAGTCCAATCAGTGTGAGATGTATCCTTATATTGCAGTTCGTATTTTTTCTGTGCTAACCCCTCACGGCTTGCGTATGTCCACTCAAAATTTATCGTATCCCAGCTTCCGGCGTATGTGTTTTTCGGTTTTACTGTCGTTACGGTTATTTTGTCGTTCGGGAGTAAGTCCTTTATGAAGTAGTTGCCGTATTGGTTTTGGTCGTCTTCCAGTTGTGTCGATTGTGGGATTGCAAAAGCGGGGACAACCCTGCCCGAGTCCGAGGGGCGGTAGCTGAAGGAGGAGCCGACCGCGTTGACGCTCCACGCGCCGTCAGAGGAGTTCTGCGAAGAAAGCCACCAGAGGGTCGATGCGCCCCCCTTTTTCTTTATGCGCCTGTTGTTGCTGGTGTAATATTGGAGAGCTTTGCCCTCCGCAACTCCGCTGTTATTGCCAAAGCCCGCCATGGTGTAGGTCAGGGCGAACATCTTGCGGGTTATGCTATTGCTGCCTTTGAGAGCAAAGGTAACATTCATCATTTTTTCGCGCAGCGTTTGCGGGAAACTGTTGAATATCGTATTTTTTATAAGGTTATCCAGTGTTCCGTCCGGGTATAGGGTCGAGTTTCCAAACTCCGATTCTTCGTATGCATTTTTGTATACCAGCACCGCGCCTCCGGGTACGAGGTTATTTTTATCTGCCACTTCGCATAACCTGTTTTCTTCGGTGCCTACCGGGATGAGTATTGTTGCCCCGAGCGGCAAGTCTGCTAATGTCGCCATATTACCCTCCGTACCCCATCCGCACGCTGCGGCGGTAGTTGTTCGCCATGTCAATGAGTTTTTGTATGTCGCTTATCTGCGACATATCAACTCTGATATTAAAGGTGTCGCCGCCCACGCCGCGGCTCTCCTGATTCGTAAGCACCTGGCTGCCCTGCGGCAGATTGACCAGCTCCGGGCCGTTTTCGCCCACCCAAGTCAGGCCGCCGCGCCAGTTGTCGGTGCCGGCGGCGTTATGCGCCACGCTGCCCATCCAACGCCCGAAGCTGCTGTCTGTGCCGTTAAAGACGTTGGCTATGCTCTGTATATTCGAGGTGTCAAATCTCTTCTGCCCGAAGGAGAAAAGATAATCCAGCGTGTCTGTAAGCGCTCCCACAGCGTTTACGACCACCTTCACCGCGTCCGCGAACAGGGCCAGTACGCCGCCAATCGCCTGGAATACCGGCTTTAGCAGGTTGAGTATATCCAGCACCGGCTCTAACGCCTGTAACAGGTTGCCCGCCAGTTCGATGATTGTGCCGAAAAGGTCAACCAGCCCCGTATCCGCCGCAAACTCCGCAAATTGCATTGCAAGGTCGCCCACGATCTGTATTACCTGTTCGAGGGCCGGTGCAAAAGCAGCCGCAACTTTGCTTTTCGCGGCTTCCATTTTTGCCTCGAACATTCCGAGCGAATCGCTGAGAGAGGCCAGCTTTTGTATGTCCTCGTCCTTCACGATGGGCGCTGCCGAGGCTATCTGTTCTATTGCCCTGCCGTATTTTTCAAGCATGGGGATAACGGCTTCTTCGCCGGTCGTTCCCAGCAGTTTTGAGGCTATTGCATTTCTATCGGTTACGTCGGACATCTGTGCCAGAGCGCTGTATACCTCTGTAAAAAGCTGTGCCTGTGATTTCATCGTGCCGTCGGTGTTTGTCACCGATACGCCGAGGCGGTCGAACATTTCCGCCGCTTCGCCGGAGCCGCTGGCGGCGTCCTGTGCTTTCTCTGCAAGGGCGGAAAGGTCTCCCTTAGCCTGATCCATCGAGTAACCCACGGACTGCATTACATAATCGAGCTGCTGATATGATTCGGTGGACATGCCAAGCTGAGATGAACCGCTCTCGATTTCTTTGGCCCATTCTGCCTGCTGCACCGTCAAGTCGATAAGCGCTTTTTCTACCACCACTATCGCGGCGGCTACCGCCGCAAACGTGCCTATCAGCGCCATGGATTGACCGTCTATCTTCACCATCCCGTCGAGGGTTCCCTTGATGTTGTCCGGCAGGCTTATTCCAAATTTGCTGCCCAGTTCGTCGAGCGCATCGCCCAGCCCCTTGCTGTTGTCCCCCGCATTATCAGCCCCATCGCCGTACTCTTTCAAGGCTTCCGTGTTGTTTTTCAGCTCTTTTTCGGCTTTTATGAGCGCCGTTTCGGTGTCGTTCACGGCCTTTTTCATGCGCATCGTGCGTTCGTCGGCCTCGCCATAGGCCGCGCCCACCTTCTTTAGCCACTCTTCCTGCAATTCCAGTTTGTCTTTCAGGTTCAACACGCTTTCGTCGAGGTTTTTGTTTTTTGCGTTCAACGCCTCGGCGGAATCGGCATTATCCTCAAACTGCGCCGCCAGCTTTTTTGATTCCGATTGCAGCACTTTCATGCCATTATCTATGCTTTTCAGCGCTTCTTTATATTCCTTTTCCCCTTCGGCTATAAATTTCGTTCTTATGTTCGGCATTTACGTACCTCCCAAAAATGCGGATAGGCTTTTAGTTTTCTCCTGCGTTATGCCCTGCATTTTTGCATATTCTTTGATTATTCTTGCTATCCTGTACGGCGTGGCCGTTTTCCAGAATTCCCTTTCACTCAGTCCGAATCGTATCACCCATACCGTAAGATACCACGCGAAATTTATGGGTTCGTCTTCCGCGTGGTTTTCGCGTTTTTTGGTTCCGCTTCCTCATCGCCGCGAAGCGCCGCTGCAGTCAGTTCCATCACGAGCGACGTTACGCCCGAAAGCTGTGAGGGCGGTATGAGCCGCCCCACTTGCTTCACGGTATAAGACTTGTCGGAGCCCTCGCTGTCAAGATAGTCGTTTATCATGGCAGTCAAAAAGCACACGATTGTCTTTGTCGTAGCGCTCCTGAGCGCTTTTGATATATTGCCGTCAAACATTTCCTGCACGTCCGCCAGCACATTCATGTTGCAGCAGAGGGTCATTTCCTGTCCGTCAAAGGTGTATTTTGCGGTTTTCAGTCTTATATCCATGCCGTTCTCCTTTTATGACGCGCCGAAGCACTTGTTTATCCACGCTACCGCATCGCTTTCGCTTGCCAGTATTGCAATCTCCATGATATTCTTGTCCTCGCTGTCATCTGCTAAAAACTCGCCCGTGGTCGTGGGAGTCTGGAAGGTGATGCTGTCGCCTTTTGTGGCGTATACATAGCCGGGTGCGCCAAAAAGCACCTTGTACACAAAGACGGCGGTATATTTGTCCGTGCCGTCAATAGCGTCCGGGGCGTAAAAGCCCATGCCGACATACTTCGCAATGTCCTTCGCAGTGGCTTTAAGGCTCTTTTGTGAGGTGTTTGTTCCTACGTTGCGCGTATTTTCGCTCATGCCAAAAAGCAGTTTCTGTGCCGCGTCGGTGATGTATTTCACTCCAACGCTGGCAGTGCCGCCGGTTATGAGTTTCTTGTACTCGGCAAGGCGGCTCTCGGCGTACAGTCTGCCCTCGGCAGCGGTCAGGTTCAGCTCCACGCTCATTGCGTCGCCCATGCTTACGGGCGTATCATAAGTGATGGTGCCGTCGGTATTTGTGTACTTGCCGATTTTTATTCCTCTGAGGTCAAAAGTAGGCATTTAATCCAATCCTTTCTGCTTAAAAAATAGGTTTACCTTTTGGTTCAAAATTTCCTCAAATTTCTTTACTGCGCGTTCCTCGGCTATTGTCCAGAAACGGGAACCGGGGTCGTTAGAGCGCCCATAGTTGCGGCTGAATGCCACTTGCCCATTGGACGCGCCGCTGTCGTTTTTCCCTGTGGGCTTTACCATAACATAGCGGGAGCCGTCCTTATCCTTGCCTTTTGATTTTTTGATAGAGCGTAGCAGAGAGCCGGTACGATATTCGCCATACTGATATATGGCCCGTTCGATTTCCTGTTTTGCATAGTCTGCGCCATCGTTCATCAGTTCGTCGTTTAGTTCGTCCATGCCGTCCCTTACGCCTTTTAGGGCCGCCTCCACCTCATCAAATCCGGAAAACTCAACGTTAGCCATATATCCCTCCTACGCCCACCGCGGTCATGGCAATGTGGTACAGTCCCGTGTCCACTTCGTATATTTCCGCGTCCACAGTGCAACTCCAGCCTGCCGCAGCGAGCCTGCCCTTGATATCCTTTATAGCCAGCTCGAACGGGGGAGTGTCGGTGTAGTAATCCACAGAGTACATCACGCCCGTTTCCTTTTCTGCGCCCTCTGCGTATAGCGTCCCGATCTGGCCCATGCACTGATACGTGATATAGCTGCGCTCGTCGCCCATGTAGGGCGGGTGGCATACGGTGTATCCATCCTTGAGTATCTCCGCTATGGTCATGCTGTCACCACCCTCTGAACCTTAATCTCCAAAAATTCCCGGCGGTCTCCGATATTATCTATGCTGATGATCTCGTAAGGCTCCGGATCCCGTTCATGCCATATGCGGCATTTTACGGTTACGAGGGGCGAGTAGCGCATGGTTATGGTCACGGGCTGCCGCAAGTGCAGTTCTTCTGCCTGATACACCTCCGCACCGTGGACATTCACCCACTTGCACCACACGGGGCCGGGGAAAACATTTTTAAAGTCTTCCGCGCTGAATCCGGCTTTGATGCTGTATTTCGGTGCTTTTATGGTGATTTTCGTTCGCATTTCGCCTGCTCCGGCTTTAATTGCCATCAAAACCACCAGCCTTTATATTGATTCAGCATCGCGCGAACCGCCATACCAATCTCCGCTGGTGTGCTCTGTGCCGTAGCCTCACGATTGGCATACCAATGACCTATGAGCAAAAGCATAGCTTGACGTACAAGGCACGGAACTTCCTCGTAGCCTGCGGTATATGTGATAGTTGCGCCGGGCTTATTCACCGTCACAGTCCCGTAATGCACATCTGCAGTATATTCTGCCGTTTCGCCGTCCACCGTCACGCTATCCACGCTTATCACAGGGGCGCGTGGAAGTGTCAGAGTGCCGCTCATCTCCGAGTATACGGTTATGGTCTGCTCTGCGAGTGATTTTCCGCAATAGTTCTCACAGTATTCGCGAGCTGCGCTAATAAGCGGGGTGAGGATGTCAATATCCTCGCTGGTGTCGCCGGGGTTAATCCGTAGGTGTAGTTTTACCTCTTCGAGGTTTAGCGGTTCCGCTTTCGGGGTTTGTTTTATTATCTTCATTTTTAGTCTCCGCCGCCGTGGCGTAGCAGCCCGATATGAGCTGCCGCGCCACGGTTTCATCTACATCAATAATGGTGCCGGGCCGGTTTATGCCATCTGGTCCGGCTGCCAAGGTCAACATTTTGATTTTCATCAGCTCGCCTTCATTTTCAGACGGCTGAACGCCTCGCCTACTACGGGTGCGCCGTCGCCATAGTACTCGACAACGTAGCCTATCTCGTTGTTGACGGCGTACAGCTCGTTAAGCACCTGTATGTAGAGGCCGTCGCTGTCGCATACCCAATAGCCGGTTTTAAAGTCGCCGTATACTGCCACGTACTTGCCCGCGGCTACGGCGTTAGGCGCGTACTCGGACATATACACGGGAGCGCCCAGCAGCATATCAGGCTGTCCTGCCTGCACGGAGGGCTGCCATATATACTGGCCGTCGCTGTCCTTGAGCTTTGCGATCATCTTGCAGAGGTCGCGGTGCATTACCCAGGAGGCCCCGCGCATATACTGGCCCTTCACGCCGTATTTGCACTCTATCAGGTCGTCGGTGGCCACGGCGGTGGCGGAAGCGGCGGTAACGTCGCGCCCGGTGGCTATGCCGCTGTCAGAGGCGGTAAAGATGCCCAAAGGCTGGTTAGTGCCCGTTCCGCTCATAAAGGCGTTTTCCTGCGCCGCCTCGATCTTGTACAATATGCGGTCAAGCACGGTCTGATCAGGGCTGGGTGCGTGGCGCATGAGGGTCTTGGATATCTTAATCAGTTTGGCAAGGCGCTGGGGCTTAAATTCGCGGCGGCCGAAGGCGATGGTCGCCTCTTCGGGGGCTGCCGCCACCTCGGTTGTCCATGCCACATCAGACGCATCGGTAGTCAGGCTGGGATACCCAAGGCTCTGTGCCTGACCTATGGGGCCCACAACGTTGCATATCTGGCGCATAAACATGTCATTTTTGAGCCCGGCTATGAGCTGGTTGACAAACTCCACGGGCGCGGTCAGATAACCGGCGGTAGCGTTTGTGCCAAGGGTCATGGTGGTGTTTTTGTATCTGGTTATGGACTCGGGATCGCCCTGCAGTGCACGGGCAAATACTTTAATGTGCTCGTCCTTCTTGTCGCCCAGCTTGTCGATCACTTCACCGGCGGCGCGTTCCCGCTCGAGTTGCTTCTGCTCGCGGATTATGTTGGCGTTGAGCGCGTCAAACTCCTTTTCGAGCCGGTTATAGGTCTCGGTGGATTCCGCGTCCATCACGCCGTCTTCAAATTTGTTCATTATTTCGCGCATCTGGGTTGCGGCATTTGCGCGATCCTGCATCATTTCGTAGAGTTTCTTCATCGGTTACTTATACCTCCAAAATTTTTAGTTTAGTCGCTCTGAATCTCTTGCGCTGCTCCTGCAGTGCGGTGTTTATATCTGCTGCGGGCTGGATTGCTCCCCCGTTGTCAGGCTCCCTGTTTTCCGGCGGTTCCTTCGGCGCGTGCTTGTACAGCGCAAACCACTTTTCGCTGTTTACACAAGCCGCGATCTTTTTATTCTCGATCAGCTCATCCACAAATCCCATGTCGAGCGCCTCGGCACCGCTCATCCACGTTTCTGCTGTCATAAGGGCGGATATCTCGTCCTTCTCCTTGCCGGTGCGGGCGGCGTATATGTCCGCTATCTGGTCATTGATGCGGTCGAGCTCGTCGGCGGTCCTGCGTAAGTCCTCCGCCCCGCCGCCGGCGTATGTCCATGCATTATGTATCATCAACGTGGCGTTTTCGGGCATTTTGATGGTATCGCCCGCCATGGCAACCACTGATGCGGCGGATGCGGCGAGGCCGTCTATATGCACGTTTTTTGCCGCCGGGTGGCGGTTGAGGATGTTGTACAGGCTAAATCCCGCAAAGATGTCCCCGCCGGGGCTGTTGATATACACATCAAGGGTGGATATATCCCCCAGCGCCGCCAATTCTTTTTGAAATTGCGCAGGGGTTATTTCGTCGCCCCACCATGACGTATCGCTGATCTCTCCGTACAAAAAAAGCTCACCGGCGTTGCCGAGAGCCTTAAACTCCCAAAATTTATTCATTTTTCAGGGATGCTCCTTTCGCTTGCGCGCTTTTAGGCGCGTTGAGTTTTGCGTTTTCCAGCGGCAGCATGTTGCCGTTGATAAAATATATCTTGCCCAGCCCGTTGGGTATGGGGTTCATATCCTCCAGTTCGCGGATATCGTCAGCACACATCACGCCGTTTTGCCGCATGGTGTTGTAGTAGCTCGTGCGGGTGGCGGTGTCGCCCCTCAGCAGGCTGTTTGTGTTGAATTTAAAATAATACTTCGCCTGCTCCGCCTCGCTCAACAGGTCACGGTAAAGGGCCTGTTCTATACGCACGGATAAAGGATTTATGCAATCCCGGACGAATTCGGCGCTCTGCTGCTCAATATTTGAAAAAGTGGCTTTTTCCAGATCCATGCACATGTGCGGGGGTACGCCGAAAATGCGGCATATCTCGGTTACAGCCCATTTGCGGCTATCAAGGAGCTGTGTCTTTGACATGTCCCTGTCCCACGGCTGCGCCGTGGAGCCGTTTTCCAGAAACATCCATTTCCCGGCGTTTTCTGCGCCGCCGTAGTTGCTCTGGAAGTCCTTTTTGAAGCGCTCGTATGCCGTATCGGAGAGTTGCCCCGGATAGGTTATATAGCCGCCGGGGGAAGTACCGGAAAAGCCCCTTTGCGCGTATTGTGTCATGCTGTTATTCAGTCCCAGCACGCTTGCGGCTATGGTCATTGGGTCTTCCGGCGTGCGGTCGCCAAATCTAAAGCCGGGGATAAAGACAAAATCGCCCTCCCGGAGCGTTTCTGTTATGCCGTCATAGGTGACGTATATATACTGTTCCCCGTTTTCCCGGTTGGTGTACACTTCCGAGCAGCAGGAGGTGGGCAGATTTTTGAGGTGTCGCACAAAGCCGTATCTGTCCCGCACTATGCGGAGATACCCGCCGCGAGTGAGCAGCATGTTTGCCACAAGCATCTGCATAAGCTCATACGCCGTGGTGGTGCGGTTGGGCAGCACATACAACAGCTTATACAGGGGATGATCCCGTGCCTTTTGTTTGCCCTCCCCGGTATTTTTGTACATGTGCAGGGGCAACGCCGCCATAGTCTTGCTTATCAGGTCAACGCACCGGAATACCGCCGCGACCTGTAGCGCCCCCTCTGCGCTTATGGTGTAACCCTGCCCTGCAAGATACATCTGCCATGCGCTATCATCAGATACAGATGGCAGCGGTTTCACGTTCGCCGCCCGTATCTCGTATGTTTTGCCAAAAAGTTTAAATTTCTTCACTGTTTACCTCACACTATTCTCAGGCCGCGGTGCTCGTATACGCTGCGCTTGGGTTCCAGTTTTACCGCCGCCGCCATCGCGTCTATCAGGGCGCACATCGGGTCTATCCGCTCTATGCTCCTGTTTTTCATGGGTTTTATGTTCTCGTTGCCGTCCTGGGCTACTACTACATTGCCAAACGCCCAGCGCCCGCAGGGGTTCCTCTCGTGGGTCATTTCGCCCTCGCGTAGGAGTCGCTCAATTTCCTTCATTGCTGGGGACATGCCGCTCATGGTCTGGGGTATGGTGATTATCTTCTGTGCCGCAACCTCCTGCTGCATGAGGGGGCGCAGGGAATCTATGCGCCACTCGTCCGCCGCAATATATTTGATGTCATAGTCCAGCATGAGCTTGTCCAGATAGTTGGCAATATAGGCGTAGTCCACACAGTTGCCGGGGGTCGCGTGCATATGCCCCGCCTGCACCCATTTACTAAAAGGCACATGATCCCGGTGCTCCCGTTCCCGCATGTTTTCCTCGGGAATCCACGCGTCCACAAAAAAGCGCCACTCCGTTTCCTCCGGCAGCGGTGGGAAAAGGGCCGCCACGGCGGTCAGGTCGGTGGTGCTGGACAGGTCTATGCCTACATAGCAGGGCCGCCCCAGCATATCGGATTTATGCCAGCCCCCTTCGGTATCATCCCATAGGGTGATAGGCAGCCAGCCGGTGCGTTTAAGCGATATCCATTGATTGAGCCGGAGCCACCGGAAGAGCTTCTCTGCCGCCGGGCTGTTTCGGGCCTTTATCGCCTCGCTGCGCACATTCTCAATTTTGATGGATACACCCAGCGAGGGATTGGCTAAGTACCAATTTGTTTCATCGTATATGTCCGCGTCCTCAGGGACGGTATAGATTTTGGCGTAAAACGCCGGGTCTGTCAGTTCGCCGCTCAGCACCTTTGTTGCTATTTCGTGCTGTTCCCATCCCACACTTTTGCGGTCGGGGTCGTCGCCCGCGGTGGTGATGCACCATATGAGCTGCTCATTCCGTGCAGCACCCGTACCAAATGTCAGCACGTCCCACAAGTCCCGCTTGGGGTGGGCGTGTAGTTCATCTATGATGACCACGGAGGGGTTAAGGCCGTGTTTGGTCGCCGCCTCTGCCGACAGCACTTTAAAGCGGCTGTGTGTGCGGAGATTCAGCATTTCCTTCGTGCTGTCTTTGATTTTGATTATCTTTGACAATACTTCGCTTTGCTCCACCATGCTCTTTGCGGCGTTAAAAGCTATTGATGCCTGGTTCCTGTCTGCGGCGCCGCAGTATATCTCGCCGCCCGGTGCGTCCATGACCAGGTGATACAGGCTCAGCGCGGCGATAAGTTCGGTCTTGCCGTTTTTCTTGGCGATCTCCAAATATGCCATGTGGTACTGCCGCACGCCCTCGGCGGTCACGGTGCCGTATACGGAGTTTATGACCTCTATCTGCCATGGTAAAAGCACAAAGGGTTTGCCGTAAAAATCGCCGGTATGTTTAAGGGCCTGTACAAACTCGATAACTTCGAGGGCCTTGTTTGAGTTAACCACCGTACTTGCTCAGATATGCGGCCATGGGGTCGCTCTCTGCGGCTTTTTTCGCTGCTGCTACACCCATGCGAGCACGGCCCACCGGCGACAGGCACAGCTGCTCGGCGTATTTTATGATATTCTGCCCCTCCCGGCGCATGATGCTGATATATGGGTTTTCCGTTGGCTTGCCGTCCGCCGCCCGGTATATAAGCGGGCCGTTTTGGTATTCCGCCTCGGCTTTTTGGTATATCGCCACACTCTCGCAGTAGGCAGCGAGGGCGGATATGTCCAGATCGTTAATTATCGGGGTGTCGAGCTGGCGGTAGAGCTTTACTACCCTTTTCCATTCCTTCTTCGCCTCCGGGGACAGGCTTTTGGGTGGTTTTAATTTGTCGGAGCAGCCGGTAGGTTCGCCATTCTCCCGGTTTTCCATCGTGTCTTTGGTATGCCGGTTTTTGCCGTTATCGACGAGCTTTAGCGGCCTCGGCTTTCTCCCTGTCGGCATAGGCTCCTCCTTTCTCAAATTCTGTATTTGCCTATGATTTTTTTGTGTCCTTTGACGCTGTTGCAATGTATGCAGGCGGGCTGGTGATTGGCGGTATCCCAAAAGCGCGGGTCGCCCGGCCCGTCAGGCGGGTCTATGTGATCCACGCACCGCGCCACCATAGTGCAGCCATCATCCAGCCGCAGGGCGCAGAGTTGATGTTCCGGGGCCGACAAATACCAGCGGGAGTATTTGCTCCATCGGGTATCATATCCACGCTGCCGGGAGCTGCCCCGCCGCTCGTCCTGGGCGTGTATCTGCTCCTGCTGCCGCAGTTCGCCCGCCGTCCGGTGCTCATCGCAGTATCGTCCGGCGGTCAGCGCATTACATCCAGGGTACTGGCAAAAATGTAGGGCTCGGCTTGCCATATTGCCGCTCATCTCCCTCAAAATGCTAAAGGGCCGCTCTTCGCAGCCCTTTTGATGGTATTATTATAGCACATAAAGAGTGTGGGAAAGTGTTGAGTTTTATTTATCTCGTTACAGACAACACGGTTAAGGCCCTGGGCCGGGCGTATGGTATATAATGGTGGCGCAGCTCCCCGACATCATCGGGGCGCGCTGAATGATATAAGAGGGCTATATCAGCCCTCTTATACGGTATTCTCTTTACGCTGCTATTCTGCCTATCAGCCTGTCTACACCCTGTCTCTCAAGGGTCTTCGCCCAATCAATCGAGACGTGCATTTGCTGCGCTATCCGCTCCCAATATCCCCCTTTTGCCACTCCGTATTTAACGTACCGCAGTCTTATTGCCTCATATTCCAGCGGCGGCAAACACATCACTTCAAATTCTATCATTCCCACCCAATGATCGAGATTTTGTAATTCGTCTTCCAGCCGTTTTTTCTTCTTTCGCAGTCTTTTTAATTCCCGCGAAGCTTTTATCACCGTGGCCGGAGTGCTGTCCGGCAGCTCGGTACCGTGCGGCAGGCCCGTAATCTGCTGCGGGTGAAGGTCGTATTGCGCGTCGATCTCCTCGTCAACGCTAATTAACAACCGCTCTTTTTCCGTCCTCGTGCGCTCTGCATTACCCCAATACATCAGCAGTCGCCGCAC
>OKXI01000189.1_pt1 | contig 28486 bp, 30 predicted proteins | sample 1607161 | NCBI WGS metagenome assembly OKXI01 (sample SAMN04414078, study PRJEB24778) | human gut metagenome | material: faecal | host: Homo sapiens
GAACAGTAGTATTCACTTGCTTCATTCTTTTTGCAGTCATACGTATTAGATTCTCTATTATCAAACACACACCATTTGCCATCCCTTTTACCAATTAAAAAAGATACTTTGTGCTTTACGTTTACTTGTTCTATTGGCGAAATAGAAGTATATCCATCCCAATCATCAGGATAGATATTTTTTACAAAATAAGTTCCATCATAGAAATCTATAGTTTCTAATATATCATACGGACTGTCATCAAATTCATTTTTCGTGTTTCTAAGATAGTATTTTTGAGATAGAATTTTGTATTTTGAATTAAATTCATCACAAATAAACGAGTATGTGATATTGCCCTTGTTATCATATCCATCACATTGCATGTGCTCTCGTTTTAAGACGAAATATACATCTGTGATTTCGAATAATCCATCAGGAGCGCCGTATTGATTTGTTGCTGCTTCAACCAAATCATCATCTGAATAATGCTTGCCTCCTTTTGAATATATGGCATCATATTTACATGGAATAATTTCCTTAAATGCAATTGTTATTGTTTGAGAACTGAAGTGCTTTACAAAGTGTGTGTTAACGATACCATATTTGTAACCTTCATAATTATTACCAAGAACAACTATAGAGTAATTGTTGTACAAATAATCTAAATCCTCATATGCAGATGGATTAGATGGATTATAATAACATTTTGATATCTTTGTTATTATTTGATATTTTGTATCTACAATAACTTTTCCATCAAGGTTCACAGTTCCCCATTTCTCGTTTTTACACACAAAAAAACCATCTTCTGCCTTATTGATATTATCATAGATAAAAGGTAATACAATAGTAGCATCAAATCTTAACAATCCCCATTTTTTTGACAATGTGTCTTGTGCCCAAATTACCTTACTTGTGTGATATCCAAAACTTAAATAGTTTAATGGTAAGATGAATTCTCCGTGTTTATTAACGATTCCATGTTTATTTTGCTGTGACACATCATAATAGCCAACAACCTCATCTACTGGGAGCACACTATCAAATTCGGCAAATGACTTTTCCCCGAATTGATTAATGACTCCACTAAATATACCATTGATATATGTACTTGCAACTTGGTCATTATAGAAGAACACTTTACGACTATATATTGGTTGTATTACGACTTTACCAGATTTGTCCAAGCACCCCCATGTTCCTCCTGATATAAAGAAACCAGTTAGGTCATCTTCTATTAACGTTCCACCTATATTGAACGGAATATAACCGCATGCATCAATGTCTGGATCACGATGCTGCCCCATTGGTAATAAATTATAGCTATTGGGAAGATCTATCCATGACTTATTGGCCACGGAATTAAGAATGTAATTATCTACAGACATAATTCTCCAATTACCACCAACATTAATCCATAAAACGTTCTTTTCAGAAATCTCCTTTCTTCTTTTCGTTTCCTTCTTTTTTGTATATATATTAGTTAAAGATTCTTCTAATAGATAATCCTCATTATCAGTATTAATATTGTATTTGATTGATTTTAGACTAATATTATCTTTTTTAAAGTCTATTATATATATACCTTTACGCAGTTCTATCTTTAATATGGAATTTGGGAAAGCTTCACCAACTTCTTCAAAATCGCAATAGACAAGGCATTGAATGTCTACTAATATTTTTAATATTGAACTCATACAATTTCCTTTTTGAAACGTCAAACATCTAATTTACAATTTACACCAGGGGTAAGTATATCATATCCGTTCGATGAATTCCAGATAAACTTCCCATCCTCAAAATTGTATAAAGAATATTCTAACAATCCATTTCCAAACACAAGAATCGGAACATTAGTACAACTTTTTATCTTTTGTATCCTTTGATAAAAAAGAATTTTATCTAAATCTTGCAATTTTGAAGATAAAATAATGTATTTTAGAGAACTACCATATGTTAGATACTCTTCTTTTTGTGATATAGGACATCGTTTCAAAAATCTTAATTCTTGCTCGTGTTCCCACTCCTTACGCTTATGAAATAAAATAGACCTAACAATCGTTTGTATTTCTTTAGGGACATTATTTGGTTCTTTCGACATTGAAACGACAAACGAATCTATTTGCTCTTCATATGAGATTTTATCGTAAATAATATTAGTATCGTGCATCTTTCCTAATTCATCACAGTCAAATACAAAACACACGCCATCTCCCTTTTCTGCATACAGTCCCCACATTTGGTGAAGGTCAAAGCCTTTCCTATTGTCGGAATCAACGGAAAAACTAATTTGTCGGTACTTATAGATTTCATCTTGTAACGCTTCTAACACATCAAATGAATCAAATCCTATAGGATTTTTATTGCTGTCAACAAAGCATAATTTATCATTCTCATGAAAGTCATTCATATTATTAAGTTTTCCAAATCTTAGTGATTTTGACTCCAAGATTTTAATCGCTGTTTGAAACGTTGTATAGTGATAAGCCTTTTGAAGGCTACGGAATTGTACTTGTAAATAGTTCATCGTTATTTAATATTTTTAATTTACTATAAAAAGAAGCCGTGACGCTTATAATATCATAATTAATCTCACAACAAATTCTTTCAGATAAAAAAGGACTTTTAATGTTGTGGCAATATTAATCCAACATTGGCAATGTCTTTACATAAGTACATCTGTAAGTTTATTTAATATTCGTCATCATTTTCTTCATCTTCATCTTCATATTGGGAATTACCTTCTGAAAACCCTTCATCGTAACCGCTTTCATAGCCTTCTTGGTACTTTGTTTCATAGTAATCATAATAATCACTTGAATCATCATAGTTAGCACCATGACTATAACCATTCCTACCATCTTTTTTACCTTGCTCATAACCATCATCATATCCTTCATCGTAGGCATCTTCAGGGGTCTTAGCACCGTTACTATATCTTACTGGCTCTGTTTGTTGTATAGGAGTAGAATAGGTAGGAGTGGAGTTGGATGGTGGAGTATATATGGTGTTAGTCTTTGTGGTGGGAATAGTAGAATCTTTATTTGCTGAACCATTGCCTGTTATAATCATTAATAACCCTACCACAAGTGGAGAAAAATAAATTATCCACACTAATATTTTTAATATTTCCCAAAATCTTCTCATGTACTAAATGATAAATTTATGCATAGATTACATTACTTCCATTTCAAAACCCAGGCACGAATTCTCTTATAATATTTAATCATAACGGGAAGAAAGAAGCCAATAATACCAAGTATTCCAAACGGTTCTTTACAGTTATGACCAAATATTACATCACTCCACTCTGCAATGGTAAGAAAGATTGCTAATATAATAAACCCTATTCCTAAAGGCTTTAATGCCAACCTTAATTCCCTTGCCAATACCTTACATATGGTATATACAGTACGAGCTATAATATGTTTTGTTTTTTCTTCCATGATTCATTTCCAAAAATCTTCCTTGTCTTCTCTGGCGGCTTCCGTCGCTTCTTTTTTCAATCGTTCTTGTATGTTATTATTAAGTTTTTTACTTTTAGCTACACTACTTGCATAATCAAATGCTTCTCCTTTATTCATTCGTAATACTCTGTTATAGTCAAATTGATCTAATGGCATATAATTTATTGTAAAAGACAATGCTTCTATACCTTTTAGCGTTCTCTTTTGCTTGGAGTAATCAGGAGCCATTAAGACCTTTATTGCATATTGATTTTGCCAAGCCATCATCCAATTACCAGATAAAGATGATGGGTCATAGCAACTTTCACCATACCAAGATTTTTCATTCATTGGTTTTGCGTCTTTAGAATGCACACCCATAAATCCTAAGATATAAACAGACCACAAAATAACTGCTTAATTCTTGCGTAGTGGTAGCTATTTATTAGCTGGTGCTGTTTCATCCACTAAAATACCGCAATATTTGCAGTATTTAGAATCATCAGATATTTGCTTGCCACATTTTTTACAATACATAGATTTTTTATTTTATATTCATTTTTGCTTATTTCCAATCCTCTTGCTCAGAGGTTAGATTAAACCAATAGACTTTCTTTTGATAGGATTGTTATAATTCGACCATAAAGGTAGGTAAATAAACTAAGATTAAGGAAAAAAACGAGTGGAAAATTGGTGTTGAGGAGAAGTTTTAACGTTTGCGGGGGTGCTTGTTTTTTTGTCGGTGGATTTGGAGGCGAAAAGGTGTCGGGCGGGCGGCTTTGACCGGCGAAAATGACGATATGCATCGACAGAGGGCGGCTATAATCAAAAAAACTTTCAAAAAACGGCAATCGATTTTTTTGTTACGATGGGAAATGCTAATTTTGCAGACTGTACGTACAAGAAAGAATTTATGGATATATCTGTTATAGTTCCGCTGTATAATGAGGCGGAATCGCTGCCTGAACTGGAGGCTTGGATTGAACGCGTGATGAAAGCCAACGGGTTCTCGTATGAGATTATTTTTGTCAACGATGGCTCGACCGACGCTTCGTGGAAGGTTATCAACGACTTGAAGGCCAAGAGTGCGGCTGTGAAGGGTGTTTGTTTCCGCCGCAACTATGGCAAGTCGCCGGCGCTTAACGTGGGATTCGAGCGTGCCGAGGGCGATGTGGTGATTACTATGGACGCCGACCTTCAGGACAGTCCTGACGAGATTCCGGAACTTTATCGGATGATTATGGAGGATGGCTACGACCTTGTGTCGGGATGGAAGCAGAAGCGCTACGACCCGCTGTCGAAGACGATTCCTACAAAGCTTTTCAATGCCACGGCGCGCAAGGTGAGCGGCATCAAGAATCTGCACGATTTCAATTGCGGTCTGAAGGCTTATCGCAAGGATGTGGTTAAAAACATCGAGGTTTATGGCGAGATGCACCGCTATATCCCTTATCTTGCCAAAAATGCGGGTTTTGCACGCATCGGCGAGAAGGTGGTGCACCATCAGGCCCGCAAATATGGCACTACGAAGTTTGGCTTGAACCGTTTTGTCAACGGTTATCTCGACTTGCTGAGTCTGTGGTTTATCTCGAAGTTTGGCGGCAAGCCGATGCATATTTTCGGATTTCTCGGCTCAATAATGTTTCTTATCGGTTTTGTGTCGGCCATAGTGGTTGGCGCGATGAAGCTGTGTGCCATGTATAATGGCATGCCTTACCGTCTGGTTACCGACTCTCCGTATTTCTACATCGCTCTGACGATGATGCTTATGGGCTCGCAGTTTTTCCTTGCCGGATTTATCGGTGAGCTGATTGCCCGCAATGCCGAGGGCCGCAACAGTTATCAAATCCGTGAGGAGATTTGACGTGGGTATGACGGCTTTGCGCAACATATTGCTGGCGTTGTCGATAGGTATGATTATGTGGATGGCGTCGTGCAGCAACAACGGCTGCGAGGAGAATTCTTCGAGTCTTCCGTTGGCTGGGTTTTATTCGTCGCAGACGAAGACGTCGATTGCGATTGACTCGCTGACGGTCTATGGCATCGGGTCTCCTGGCGATTCGGCGATTATCCGCAACCAGTCGTCGACCAAGCAGGTCTATCTGCCGTTTGATGTCGACGCTGATTGCTCGCGCTTTGTGATTCAGTATAACCAGCAGGATTTGGAGGGCATAACCGACACGGTGACGGTCTGCTACGACCGTGTGCCGTTTTTCTACTCCAAGGACTGTGGTGCGTTTTATGTGTTTGACGTCACGGACTGCAGCGTGTCGCACAATCTGATTGATTCCATCCAAGTGCCGCAGCGGCGTATAGACAACACCAACACTGAAAATATCAAGATATTCTTCCGGACAGGGGAGGCCGGCGCACAATGAGGCGGCTGGCTGTGATTGCGGTGCTGCTGCTGACGCTTGTTGTGGCAGTGGCTCAACGCAAGGTGACTCCGGTGGCGTCGACCGACGAGCTGAAGCCTGTGACGAAGGAGGAGCTGAAGGAGATACGGCGCCAGGAGAAGCTGAAATTCCTGCGCACCGACTCGTTGACGCTCGACTCGTTGCGCCGCGATTCAATCGAGCGTGCGTCGAAACGCGTATATCGCCCGACGCTGATGGGAGTCACGCTTGGTGTCAACTTTTGGGGGCCTCTAATGCGTGCGCTCGGTCAGGACTATGGCGATGGCGACGTGTGGGCGGCAGTGAATATCAGAAACCGCTATATCCCGGTGGCGGAAGTGGGTTTCGGACAAGCCGACTGCTCACCTGAGGACGGTAATTTTACATATAAGAGTAAACTTGCTTTGTATGGCAAAATCGGAATGAACTACAATTTCCTTTATGCCAAGGACCCTAAATATCAGCTGTATGCCGGTGTGCGCTTTGCTGCGTCAAAGTTTAACTATGACGTTACCGGCATCACTGTCGACAATGGCTATTGGGGCAAGGACCCGTCGACGTTTGACTTGCGCGGGCAAAGCAGCTCTGCGTTCTGGGGCGAGGCAGTGGTAGGCATTCAGGTTGAACTGTTTAAAAATTTCTCAATGGGATGGTCGGTGCGCTACAATTTCCCGTTTTCCGTCAAGGATTCGCCCAATTCGCGGCCGTACTATATCCCGGGCTATGGCGTGCGCGACAATCATTTGAACGTAAGTTTGTCGGTGGCATACACGTTGCCGCTCCATCGTGACAAGCCAAAGAAAGAGGTGTCGCAGCCGAAACCCGACGCAGTGGTCGATGATGTGGTGGTGCCTGAACGCAAGGAATAATAGCGTTTGGAGAAATTCTTGATCTTCCGGAAATTTCTAATGTGAGATAATATAGGCTGCGGCTCTGGAAAAACAAAATTAAGCAAGCTTATTTTGTTATTTGATAAAACCGGCTGCACCTCGGAAAAATTGAAGTAAACTTTATTTTTCGCTCGGTTTGCTCGGTTTTTCGCTCGCCTTGCACTATCTTTTGATAATATAGGCTGCGGCTCGGAAAAACAAAATTAAGCAAGCTTATTTTGTTATTCGCTCGCCTTGCACTATCTTTGCACACAAAATAGGGTGGATGTGGAATCTATCTTGTCTTAATAGCATAACTATTTATTGCCTTATGAAAAAATTGGAAAGTATCTTAGCAGAGAAATTGCTGAAAATCAGCGCAATCAAACTACAACCAGATAATCCGTTTACTTGGTCGTCGGGATGGAACTCGCCGATTTACACCGATAACCGCAAGACCTTGTCATATCCAGAAACCCGCAGTTTCTTGAAAGTGGAAATGAGCCGATTGATTATCGAGAATTTTCCTGATGCAGAAGTTGTGGCAGGCGTAGCCACAGGCGCTATCGCTCTCGGAGCTCTCGTGGCCGATACTCTTGGCAAGCCTTACATTTATGTGCGCTCGTCACCAAAAGACCATGGCTTGGAGAACCTTATCGAAGGCAACCTTAAGCCTGGACAGAAGGTGGTGGTTATCGAGGATCTTGTTTCAACAGGCGGCAGCAGCTTGAAAGCCGTAGAGGCAGTGCGCAACGCTGGCGCGGAGGTTGTCGGCATGCTTGCCATCTTTACATATCAATTCCCGTTGGCAGAAGAGAATTTCAAGAAAGCCGGTGTCAAACTGCTTACTCTCGGCAACTATACCGCGATGCTCGACGCAGCATTGAAAATCAACTATATCAAGGAGGCAGATCTCGAGACATTGAAATTGTGGCGACAGGATCCTGAAAACTGGACGCCTACAGCAACTATCGACGAATAAAACAATCCTATGGCTACATTCAAGAGTTCTGAAAGAATCGTGTCGGCGGGTCGTGACTTGATTTATTCACGTCTCAACAACCCTGAGAGTTTCAAGGGGATTGCAGACAATGTACCCGACGATTTGAAGCAGCAGGTGGGCAACATCCGCATCGACGGCGATGTGATAACATTGGAGGCAAAACCGGTGGGCGATGTTTCATTCAGAATCGCCAATGGTGTTGAGAACGAGAAGGTGCATTTGGAAACGGTAAGTTCGCCTTTCCCTCTTTCCATTGATGTGTGTCTTGCCGACGGCGGCGCTCCTGAAACCACCAATGCGCATGTGGAGGTGAAAATTGATTTGAATCCTATCCTTAAGACGATGCTTTCAAAGCCTATGCAGGATGCGGCAGAGAAGTTTGCCGATTTGATAGCGGTTATGCCGTATAATTAGATAATTGCAAAAGAAATAATAAAAAGGTCGCGTCTCTTGTGTGGGACGCGACCTTTTTTTGAGGTAGTGTGCATTTGTGCATCACATCAGTCAAGTTTGGAAAGTTTGGGATGAGAGCCGCGGTAGGCGGGCATGCACATCCCGATTTTTGCACCGACAAATGTAGGGTCGGCCAAAACGTAGCGGTGGCCTTCAAACGAGTAGCAGGTGCCGTTGCCTTGATATTCAGGCAGGCGCACGGCGCACGCCACATGCCCGGGATATTCGACGAGCAGGCAGTCGAGCCCAGTCACTTGCCTTATGAGCATGCTGAACAGCAACGCGCGGTCTTCGCAGTCGTTGATGCCGTAGATTGCTGACTCTTCGGGGAAGAGGGGCTTCTCAAATCCGAACTGCTCTTGGTCGGTGGCATATTTGAAAGCGTGCTGCACGAGGTTCAGCAGGGTGCCTACAGCCGCTTCCGGAGTCATCCCGGCTGTTGTCTGCCGTAACTGCGATGTCAGCTCCTTGCGGAACGACGGCTGCAGCGATGAGCGGGAATATTCAATCAGAGGAATCTGTGGATAGTCGTAAAGAAGTTTTGCAAGGTTTGCGTTGACATTGCACGCCACAGACGTCTTTTTGTCGGTTAGTTTTACAGAAACCATCGACTCCGTTACCCTTGGGGCTTGTCGGAACACGGGGTCTATTAGACCTCCTGCGTTGCGCTCGCCCGGCAGACGGTAGGTGCGCACGCTTCCGCAGGCTGTGGTGCGTCCCGACTTTGCGTCGAAAACCAACGTGAACCGCTTCCCGTCAACATCAATGTAACTGCTGCTGTAGATGGTGGTGGAATATGGCACAAGCAAGGCCAGACACCCGTCATTTTGAGCCACGCGCACATCGTAGCCTGTGTGGCATAGCAGATATTGGCGCATGGCGATGCGCGTGTCGGCAGATGCCGTCGACAGTTGGTTTGCCACGTAGGTTTCCACAAGTTTCAGCATCATCCAGTCGTTGAAGCGATGGCGTTCGGCAATTTCTTTCAGGGCATTGCCAGTCTTGGAGCCAAGACCCTGACTGTCGAGAGCCTGCCAGAAATCAGCGACGCCATTGTTGTCGGAAGAGCGGAGCGCAGCCTCTTTCAGTGCCGGCAACATAAGCCGTGTGCCGTAGAAATCAAGCGTAATGTTGTTGTGTACGGCAGGCGCAGGGCCGGGAGCGGGCGGAGTGGCTGCCGGTGTCGGATGATTTGCCGGCGGTTCCGGTGTCGTTGGCTGTGGAGACGGTGAGTCGACAGTGGGGGCAGTGCGTGGCTTCGGCTTGCTGTCGCGGCTTTCGCTGCGGAACACGTTGAAATCCTCCCATGTGGTTCGCAGGAAATCAGTGTATCCAGTCAGCACCTCCTGCCTGAACGACTGGAATCCGTCCATCAAACCGCTGCGGAATGATTCAAAATCGTCATTATCCTGAGCGTGGCAATGGAATGCCGCCCCCATGACAATGACGAATATGAGCAAACGTTTCATCTACAGAGGATTAGTTCTGAGGGGCAGAAGGAGAGATGCCTTCCTGAATGAATTGCGACACGCGGTCGGCATAGCGTTGTGCCGCCTCCGACTCCTTCAGCGCGTTTTCGTAGGCGCGAACACGGGCGCGTGTGGCAGCGTCCTCGCTGATGATGAAGAAAACCTGCATGTCGTATGTGTTGCATTTCTTGCTTTTTGTGTGCGGGCGCACAATGGTGAAACTCTCTTGGAGCTCAGCGCCGATTTCTTTCTGCACCTGAGCCTCGTAGGCGGCATAGAAATGCTCGAATTCAGCGTTGATGTCGGCAGAGTTTGCCGCGATGTCCTCCACGATGCGGGCCTTCACTTGAGCGCCGGCTCTCTGGGCGTAAGCCACTTGGGCGTTGGTCACAGCCTGACGGCGTCCGACGTTGTTTGATTTGAAATTGTCGGCAGTACCGATTATTTCCTCAGCCACTTCGCCGTCGTTGTACAGTTTTGTGTAGTGTTCAAGCAATGCAACCTCAAGAGTTTTTGAAGAACCGTAGATTTTCCATCTGTCCTTCTCCAATTCTTTTTTCTTTTTCTTATAGTTCTTTTTCAGTTGCTTTACAAGTTCTTTGTTCAGTTCCTTTTGCAGACTGCTCTCTGCGTTTGTAGTTAAAGCCGGTGCCGCAAGAATCAGCACGAGGCACAATGCGATGAGTTTTTTCATAATGCATTTATTTATTGGTTAGTAAAAAAATCGTTGTTTTAAAAATATCCGGCATCAATCAGCTTGAATTTCGGGTCGGGTTTAGGCTGCCATGTGCGCACTTTTATGATAGGATTTTCGGGGTCGTTTATGTCCACATAGAGAAACAGGTAGCCAGTGTCGCCGTAGTTTGACGAGTAATAGTCCTGTTTTATCTGGATTGCGTACGACTCCATGCCCTTGCCGAGTTTCTTGACCGAGTTGTCGGAGAAGCGAATGTTGATAAACTCCTTGCTTGCAAAACTGCGCGCCATGCGTGCTATATACTCGTTCTTGCCCTCCCGCGTGTAGCGCACATACTGATTTTGGGCATAATGCGAGTTGCTGTCGGCAAAGCGGTTTCCTCCAGGGGTGATTACGCACCCGGAAATAATCACGGCATTGTCGTCGAACACGTTTCGCAGATAGTCGATTCTTTTCAGTGCGAATGCAGTTTTATAGTTCTCAAGGAAGTTCATCAAAGCCTTTCGTGTGGCTTCGTTCCATTCGTCGTTGTTGAGGATGTCGTGTTCAGCCTTTTCGCCAAGACCGAAAGCAATGTAGTCGATGCGTTTTTTCGAGTCGAACGTAAACACCACGTCCTCGACAAACGATTTGCGCAAGCCGTTGCGGAACGAAAACGACATTTTCGCATTGCGGCACACCACGCGGTCTCCGTTCTGATAGAACGTCAGTCCTGAGGTGTCGAGCACTCGGGCACGTCCGTAGTTAATCAGGCTGCGGAACATTTCGGCGCCCTGCGGCGTGAAATATTTTTCAGCCGCCGCATAGTCCTTGGCTGTTATTGCGGCAAGCACCTTGTCGATTGTTTTGCGGTATTCTGTGTCGTTTGATAAATACTCAATGGCGTTGGTCACAGGAGCGGTCTCGATAGCCGCCTCTGCCTCACGGGTAGCAGCGACTGAAGGGGTGTCGCCGCTGACATTGATGTATGATTTGCGGAACGCCTGACCTCTTACGGTCGACATCACCGCATCGATTTCGCTGTCGATGTGAGCCTCCCCGCGATATTCATATTCGCTTTTCAGTCTAAGATTGTCGGTTATTGCGCCAGGGTTTAGCTCAATCACGCCGCGTCCGTCTTTGGCGCTGTAGATGTTGCTCCAGTTCTGTCCGTCGAAATATGTGTAGTCGTAGCTTGCTACAGGCTTGTCTTTGTATGTCACCGCCACCTCAAGCACGTTGTCCGACGTCTTGCGCATCGGTCTCACTTTTATGCCGTCAAAGATGTCGTTCATCTGAGCTGGAATCCATGTTGACAGCAGATGGTTGTTCAAGTCCCTGACCTCATTCGGATGCTGCAGCGTTTTCAGCATGGCATACGCCCAATAGTAATAGCGCAGCGCATCGTCGATTTTTGCATTTTTTTCAGCAGTCTCCGCAAGTCCGAGCATCTCATCGATGCGTCGTCGGCGCGCCTCGAAGATGCGTGAAATTTCCGATTTCAGGATGTAGCGTCCCACATGTGCGTCAGGCTCGTATTCAATCACGATTTTCTCAGTGTTGGTGAGCGTGGCTTGTGAGTAGGTCTGCACCTTCGACCGGGCATAAGTCTCGCCGTCCACCTGCCCGTTGTGGCTCAGCTCATCTTCCGTCAGCGTGAACGAGCTTTGCACCTGCACGGAAATCTTGCTTATAAGGTCGGCAAGCGCGTTCTTGTCGGCCTCGGCATCGCTTGATCCCCAGCCCTCGCCGTAGATGTATTGCCGGCTGCTCTTGATTTCTTCCCAACTTTGCGCTCCGCAGGGGAAGAATATGATTGCAGCTATTATGAATGTCAGCAAACGTTTCATTGTTGTCAATATCTTAGATAAGTGTAGATGGAATTGAATCTTGTGTCACCGATATAGAAATCAATCTGTCCTGAAGTTGAAGTCGTTGTCGATGTCTTTTTCGTTGAGATTGTCAAGATTGTTTCTCCAGGCATGCCCTCCGTCTGCGAAAGCACAATCCACGGCTGTGAGGCCTTGGCAGTCCATTTAGCGGATGAAGTGATTGTCACCTTCTCGATGTCGGTGCTCGAGTAGAAGCTGAAACTGCTTGAGTATTCCTCGCCGTTGATTTTTAGATAGTGCGCATCCTGTTTTGCCGAAAGAGTCTCGTACTGGTTTGAATTGCCGCGGTAAAGTCGGCATGTCGCTGTGCGTGAACTTGTCGTGCTGTTTTCTTCGGCAGTCACAGTGATGGTGTATTCCTGCTCGGCATAGCCTTTTGTTGTCGAGAAGCGGAGCCATGTCGGGATGTTTGTGATTTCCCAATCGGAGTGGAGGAACAGCCTGAAAGTCTGCTGGTCTCCCGTTGCAGCGAAACTGAGGTAGGGGATGCCAGACTCCGGCACGCCGAATTGTGTCACACCGATATATTGAGTGTTGAATTTCGTTGACACATAAAGTTGCACGCCTCTTTCCGACACGCTTTTTGTGTTTGACTCCGCACTGATGTTTACCGTCACTTTCTCTCCGGCTTTTCCGCTTGTCGGCGACACAGTCAGCCAGAAAGGGATGTTGGTGATTGTCCAGTCGTCGTTGAGAGCGACTGTTACGGTTTGAGGTGTGCCCGCCGCTTCAATTTTGATGTCGGTCGGCGAGATTATCTCTGTGATGTGTGGTTTGTCGGGATTTTCAGGAATCCATCCGTCGTAGTCGTCTTTGCAGGCGGTAAAGACAGAAGCGACTGCAACCGACAGGATTATGCTGATAAGTCTTTTCATTGTCGTTTTGCGATTAGAAGATTAAAGAAATCCCGACTTGAAGGTCAAAGCCTTTTAATGCCTTGTCGTATGTGTCAGACACTTTTACAAGTTCCTTCATTCCGTCGGATTTAGCCACGGGAACGTAGTATTCCGGTGTTACGGAGATGCACAGTTTCTTATATACAAGGGCAAACTGCAAAGATCCGGTAAACGAGCATGCCGACGGCGCTGTCTCGTCGTCGATTTTCGACCTGTCCTGAAGAGCCAGCACTGCCGCTCCGATTTGAGGCGTGATGCGCACTACGTTGCCGCATCTGATTCCCCATCCTATTCTGCCGTTTATACGCCAGTTCTTGAAGTCGGAAGTGTGGGCAAGAGAATTTGTCGATGTGTACCAATCAACTTCCTTTGATCCATTGCCGGCGATGAAACTGACTTCCATGTTTAATTTTCCGGCAAAAAAGCCCATTGTCGCACCTGCGCCTTGAAAATTAAGACATTGATAGATGGCTCCCATATAGAAAGCGTAATTGTTGACATAGTTCTCATGGTAACGCTTCTTACGGAAAGAGAAATCCACGGAGCTTTCGTTGCCTTCCGCCACAGTGATAGTCGTTTCTTTTGACTTGCCCTCATAGTATGCGGAAATGGAATGCTCACCGTAGTCGATGTCGCGGGAAATGGAATATCCGCTGCCTGCTATTTTGCCGTCGATATAAAAATTCGCGTTTTGGTTGCATGAGATGGTAACCTTCTTGAAGTTGGGCTTTAGTTGCAAGCTGATGAGGCTTGAGCCTTCGGATATGTCTATGGTTTCCGTGCGGCTCTGATATCTGTCGGCGCTCATGCTGATTTCATGTTTGGTGCATGTGAGCAAAGCGTCGCAGGGAGTCAGTCCGATGTATTTTCCGTCGATGTTTACGACGGATGTCGCATTCGACGTGAACTTCACACGGATGGCGTTGTTGAGCACGATGTTAAGCTCCGACGTCTTGCGCTCGTCGATGTCGGCGGTTGCAGTCTCGGTCTTGTAGCCGTCCTTGCTCAGCGTCACGCTGTGTGAGCCTATTAGAACTTCCTTGATGAACAAAGGTGTTTTGCCCATCACCTTGCCGTCGATTGCAACGGTGGCTTCCATTGGCGACGATGTCACTTTCAGAGAGCCGTAGATTGGCGTTGGAGCGGGCAGCGAGATGATGTCGTTTGCCGAAAGGTCGTCGGCATTGATTGTTATGGACCGGATAGTCGTGCGGTGGCTCGGCTTGCGCAGCTCGATGCGGTAGGTGCCCGATGCCAGCGGACCGCTCCACGAACCGTGACCTTTGTATTCTTGATTGATATAGATGTCGGCGTCGGCATCGCCGGTGATGGTGTAGTTTCGGAAGTCGCTTTTCAGAGCTGCGTTGACGCGCAGAGTGTCGTTGTCGGCGATGGTTACCGACTGTTGGAAAATATGGTAAAGCGGCTTTATGATTTTCAGCAAGTGCTTGCCGCTGCCCAGTTGCAGCGTGTGCAGCGGCAATGTGCCATGGTCGGAGCCGTCGACAAACACCCTGGCGTCGGAGCCGGCGTTGGCGCTGTTTACTTCCAGCTATCCGAACATCGGTCGCATATTCACGTTGACGGATGCTTTCTCTGCCGTCACCGTCATCGAACCCACCTCGGTGTGGTAGTCTTTGCGCTCGATGCGATACTGGTATTTTCCGAATGGCTTGAAGCATGATGCAGAGCCTTCGGCATCGAGCAGCAGCGGTTGCCCGTCAAATTCGAGTATGGCGTCGGCTGGTGAAATGTGGAACACGACAAACTGGTCGGTCTGTGCCTCCTCGATTACGGTGTGCACCTTGCCGGTGACAAGCCTCAGCTCGTATGTGCGTGCGCTTTCAACTTGCTGAGGGATAGGATAATTGCGGAGAACACCCAATTGTGGATGCGCAATCGTAATGAACCTTATCTTTTCAGGGACGTATACCCAAATTTCTCCCACTTTCTGTTCTGTAGCAACGACACCGAGTATTCCGACGTCGAAATTGAATCCTTTTTCGGAGGTCACCACTTTTATCAAGGCACAGGTTTTTCCGTTCTGGTCTTTTTTCATTGTGCCGGCAGTGTTGGCTGTCAGGTCGTTTTCAAGCGGTGTGAAACTTTCCACGCTGATTTGCTGCGACAAGGCAGGCAACGCAAGCAGCACCGCGAACAAAATAAGTAAACTCAGTCGTTTCATTTCTGTATGAGAAGTTCGTATTTAAATCCCGTTTTTCGGTTGAATAAGAGCAACAATGGCGCAAATGAGCGCAATGTGAGCTTGTTCACAAATTGCCTATAGCAACCTGTCTTTTGCAAAGATAGCGCAAAAAAAAAGAAAAGGTGTAAAAAAAGCGCAAAATCTTTAAGATTCTGCGCTTTATGGATCTGTGTAGTTGTGACTATGCTTTCACACGGCCAACGTAAGAGCCTTCGCGAGTGTCGACCTCGATAGTCTCGCCTTCATTGATGAACAACGGAACGCGTACAGTTGCACCAGTCTCAACGGTTGCAGGCTTAAGAGTGTTTGTGGCAGTGTCGCCTTTGAGTCCCGGCTCAGTGTAGGTGATCTTCAACTGAGTCTTGATAGGCATTTCAGCGAAAAGTACGGTTTCAGTAGAAGCGTCGCTTACAACTTCAACAACATCGCCTTCCTTCATGAAGTCAACGCCAGTGATCAAATCCTTGTGGATAGGAATTTGGTCGTAAGTTTCCTGGTTCATGAAGATATAGTCGCCAGCCTCTTGGTAGAGGAACTGATAAGGGCGACGCTCCACGCGTACGTCTTCAAGTTTCTCGCCGATGTTGAAGCGGCGTTCGATAACGTAACCATTAACAACGTCTTTCAGCTTAGTGCGCATAAAAGTGTTGCCTTTACCTGGTTTTACGTGAAGAAATTCGATGCAGAAATACAACTTGTTGTCCATACGGATACAAGTTCCGTTCTTAATGTCTTGAGCGTTAATCATATATTTTTAGTGAAATTTTAAAATTCCGTAATGAGACTGCAAAGTTATGATTTTTTTCTTGAAGATTTGCCAAAACATTCAAGAAATCTTTCTATCGTCGAGTTGCGCCTCTGTCTCTTGGGTTTTTGTGTTTAAGGAAATCGCCAATACAGAGGCAAAAATTGACAAGTATAGATGTTTCATAATCTTAATTCATTGAGTAATAAAAGAGGGGGACGCATTCAGTAATGCAGTCCCCCACAAGTTTTGGAGCAGGACTGATGATAATCCTGCATTAAGTCAATGCCTATTGATGAACAGGGCGTACCTGTATGCCGCCGGCCTTCGAGCAGAATGAAGCCTCTGGCTTATTGAACTTGTTGAGAGCTCCGCGTGAGAAGCGCAATGTGGCGGCGTTGCTGGTCATTTTCAGACCCTGATAATTGGTCCGCACATCGGCGTTGCCTGTCATGTAGTAGCCCGACTGTACATTGTTACGCGGAGCGCCTTTGTAGCCTTGCATGCCGCATGCCGGAAGGAAGATGCTGTTTCCGTTAGGACCTGTTACCGTGTATCCGTATTGTTCAGCAGTCCAAGTGCATTTTTCAATGAGTTCCTTTATTTCGGCTTCGGTAGGCAGACGCCATCCGTTGCCCCAAAGCACGTTGGCTGGGTCATATTCAGTTCCTGAAATTTGGTCGCCGATTTCCACATAGTCGTTTGTGATAGGGTCATACCATTTGTAGTTGTAAACGTGGCTGTACTGTTTTTCGGTGATTTCACCCCAGCAGATGTAGTCGCCGGTTTCTGACGCACCTTGAGCTCCGATGTTGAATGGTGCCCATTTCACTGACAGACCGAGGTCGACCATTTCGGTCGGAGCGGTGTAGGATGGCAATGCTGGTTCAGGCACAGGACCGTATACCGGACGGATTGAGAATCCAACGTCGGGGTAGTCGTAGCCTTCGGCAGAACGGTTGCTCGCGTCGATGTTCGCGCGGTAGTTGCGGCATTCTTGAGTGATGTCAGCCTGCTCGTATTCAGAGGAAGTCCAGTAGAAGCAACCCAGTTGGTCGTGGGTGTGCTCAGCGCCGACCATATTTCCGACGGCAGGCAGGAAAATGCTGTTTCCGTTGATGCGCGATGTGATGAGCGCGCCGGTCACGCCTTCCATGCCAGTCCAAGTGAAGTCGCAGTTGTTTATGAGTTCGCGCCATTCATCGCGGGTAGGTATGCGCCACTGTCCGCCCCATTTCACGTGTGCCACGTCGTAGTTTGTCCCGGTGATTGTTGCGCCCAGTTTGTAGTACTCTTCCCATTGGTCGTGATCTTCGCCGTCGTTGTCGCAATACCATTGATAGTTTTCAAGTGTGTATTCTGTTTTTGGCTCAATCTCGCCGTATGCATAGAAATTGCCTCCTTCCCAAGGGTTTGCCGCGCCGACGTTGTATGATGCCCATTTCACCGACAGTCCGAGGTCGACCATCTTTTCGCTTGGGTCTACCTGTCCTTCGCTGACAAATGAGATTTTTGACACGTCGGTCACGTTTTTCATTTCAGTGGTGCCGTCCTTGTATTCGATTTTCATCACTTTCTGTTGGGCGTTGAGAGTGCCGAATCCTGCAGCGGCGATGAGTATAGAGTATAAAAATTTGTTCATAGCTTGTTACAATAAGATTTTGAATGTTGTTTTGTTGATTTTGATGATGTAGGCGCCTTTTGCGAGCAGTGAGCGCTCAACGCTGTAGCTGTCGGGGATTGTGGTGTTGACCACGCAACGCCCGTCAAGGGTGTAGATGGAGAGCATGCTTCCTTCTCCAGCGTTTTCAATCACGATGGCGTCATGGGTGACGCGCATCGACACTGGTGTGCCTGCAATTTCGTTGACAGAGCCATATTTTACGAAATCGATAAATTCGATGGCTTCGAAATCGAATGTCACCGGATCTTGGTTTGTTGTGGAGATTGTAGCTCCTGTCGCCGTGTAGGTGATTTCCGGGTTGGCGGAGAACATGAACACGATGGGTTCGCCTGTGACGGGTGTCACTCTGACGGCATCGGGAACCTCTGCCGCGGACAATCCGAAGGCGGTTCCCAATAGGGTCAGAAAGAAAATGAATTTTCTCATAAGCATTTGTTGATAATGTTGGTAAATTATTTAGTTTGGTTTGTTGTCCGGAATCTTGTTTCCTGTCCGTTTCTTGGAAACGGGCGGTGTTAAGGGTGGCAGCCTTGATGAATGCGAGAATTGCCTGATGAATTGTGACTGTCTGTTTGTCCTATGTTCATAAATGTGAACTGTTGTTGAAAATATATTCACTGCAAAAATAATACTCTATATTACATATTGCAAGTAAAATTGCGATAAAATTTAGGAAAAGTAGAAAAAAAGTCAATACTGCTCATATATATTAGATTTGTGCATTGGTTTGCTTGCGGTGCGCGCATGCATAAATAGTCATCAGCGGTCGCTATGTATGCAAAAAAAAGAGTGCCGGACGTGAGTCCAGCACTCTTGTGGATATTTTCAGATTGGTGAAATCTATTATCCGAGGAAGCCGAGCAATGCACCGGCAGCTACGGCAGAACCAATCACTCCGGCAACGTTCGGACCCATGGCGTGCATGAGCAGATAGTTGCTTGAGTCGTATTCCAAACCGATGTTGTTTGAGATACGTGCCGACATCGGAACGGCTGAAACGCCTGCGTTGCCGATGAGCGGATTGATTTTCTTGCCTTTCGGCAGGAACAGGTTGAACACCTTGACGAAGAGCACACCCGACATTGAGGCGATGATAAACGCCATTGCACCAAGGAAGAAAATCTTCAGTGTGTCGAAAGTCAAGAATTCAGAAGCCTGTGTCGACGCGCCGACAGTAAGACCGAGCAGCATCACGATGATGTCGTTGAGGGCGTTGCTTGCGGTCTTGGCAAGGCGTGTTGTCACGCCGCTCTCACGGAGCAGGTTGCCGAAGAAGAGCATGCCGAGCAACGGAAGGGCCGACGGCACAACGAAGCAGGTGAGAAGCAAGCCTACGATAGGGAACATGATTTTCTCGTTCTGCGACACGGCGCGTGCCGGTTTCATCTTGATTACGCGCTCTTTCTTTGTTGTGAGCAGGCGCATGATCGGTGGCTGGATCAGCGGCACGAGGGCCATATAGGAGTATGCCGACACGGCGATTGCTCCCATCAAGTTTGGCGCAAGTTTCGACGACAGGAAGATTGCCGTAGGACCGTCGGCGCCGCCGATGATGGCGATGGCGCCAGCCTGGTCGGGTGCGAAGCCGATGGCCATGGCAACGATATACGCGCCGAAGATGCCGAACTGTGCGGCAGCTCCGATGAGCATCAATTTAGGGTTGGCGATAAGTGCCGAGAAGTCGGTCATCGCACCGATTCCCAAGAAAATCAGTGGAGGATACCATCCGGCGCTCACACCGTCGTAGAGAATGTTGAGCACCGAACCTTGCTCGTAGATGCCCACCTCAAGGCCGGCGTCCAACTTGAAAGGAATGTTGCCCACGAGGATACCGAATCCAATCGGCACCAGCAGCAACGGCTCGAAATTCTTCTTTATGGCAAGCCAAATGAACAGCAAGCCGACAGCGAGCATCACGAAATGCTCAGGCGTTGCGTTGGCAAAGCCTGTGTATTCCCAGAAGCGCTGAAAGTTTTGACCTAAGAAACTAACTAAATCCATACGATTATTCGATTATGAGCAGGTCTGCGCCTTCGAGCACAGAGTCGCCCTTGTTTACACAGATGGATTTTACAACACCACCCTTGTCGGCGTGGATGTTGTTTTCCATTTTCATTGCTTCGAGGATAACAACAGTGTCGCCTGCGGCAACAGTGTCGCCAACGTTGACCTTAAGGTCGAGGATTACACCTGGGAGCGGAGCTTTCACTGCGCCGGCGCCACCGGCAGCCGCCGGTTTGGCAACGACTTTTGTGCCAGCCTCGGTGCGTGGAGCGGCTGCAGGTTTAACGCTCTTCACGACAGGAGCCGGAGCGGCAGCCTGTTCGAGTTCCACCTTGTATGTCGTTCCGTTGACCGAAACTTCAGCGATGTTGTTCTCAATGTCGCCTACGGCAACTTTGTATTCTTGTCCGTTGATTTTATATTTATATTCTTTCATAATAAATTCAATGATTTAAAGTGGATTTGGATTATTTGTGAGGAAGCTCGCGGAGAGAATAAATCTTTGAGTTCCATGGAGAATATGCGCGTTTCACCTTGTTGATGGTGAGCACGAAATCCTCTTTGTCGTGCATGTTGAGATGCTCGTGGAGAGCCATGCAGATTGCTGCGATCTCCTCGCCTGAGTCGAGACCTGCCATCAGCGGCTTGCTGTCGTCGACAGTGCCTGTTGCGGCTTGCTTCTTGCGGCGTGCAGATTGAGCGTGGAACAAACCAAGTCCAATGAAACATAAACTAAGAATCAACAGCGAAAGGAATACGATGGTCATTGCCATCACTGTCATTCCGACACCGGTCTTGTCGTGCTTCTCGAAATTCTCGATTTTCTCGTTCTTGTCGATGATCACGTTGTTGCTGCTCGGAGTGATGTATTTGCCATTCTTTCCGTCGCGCACTTCCCATGCTTCGGCGTCGTTTTCAGCCTTTTGTCCGTCGACCTTGCGGGCGAATGAAGCGCCTGCAGGCAGTGTTGCAGGGACGGTTACCTCGTCGATGAGGGTTGTGCCGTCGCTGTCAAACAGGTAGATTGTGTTGTCCTGTCCGGGTTTGAGGCTGAAATTCACGTGGAACGTGCCTTTGTCGGGCTCGTTGTCGCACCAGAACACCACGTGCTGGCGTGGCGGGATCTTGGTGTTGACGTCCATGCGTGGGATTGGATATTTACGCGGGTTTGCCTTGTCGTCGGTCAGGAACATGCTTGAGATGTTGACCGAACCAAACGTGGAGTTGAACAGCTCAACCCACGCGTGGCGCATACCGTAGTCGTCTACATAGTTGCTGTCGTTCTGCACCATCACTTCGTTGATGCAGACGCCTTTGCGTCCTTGGGCAAACAAGCCGGCAACGCAGAAGGAGCAGAGCAACAGCAGCGTTAAAAATCTTTTATTCATACACGTAACTATATTATAAAGGAATATTGCCGTGCTTCTTGGCAGGGTTGGTCAATTTCTTTGTAGCCAGTTGCTGCAAAGCGCGGATGATGCGGAAACGCGTGTTGCGCGGTTCGATTACATCGTCGATATAGCCGTATTTCGCTGCGTTGTAAGGGTTGCAGAAGAGGTCGGTGTACTCTTTTTCCTTCTCTGCGATGTAGGCCTTCGGGTCTTCTTGAGTCTTGGCTTCTTTCATATAAAGCACTTCGGCAGCACCCGACGCACCCATCACGGCGATTTCAGCCGATGGCCATGCGTAGTTCATGTCGCCGCGGAGTTGCTTGCAGCTCATCACGATGTGGCTTCCGCCGTAGCTCTTGCGGATTGTCACAGTCACCTTAGGCACTGTAGCCTCGCCGTAGGCGTAGAGGAGCTTCGCGCCGTGAAGGATTACGGCGTTGTATTCTTGGCCTGTGCCAGGAAGGAATCCAGGAACGTCGACAAGAGAAACCAAAGGAATGTTGAAGGCGTCGCAGAAGCGTACGAAGCGGGCTGCCTTGCGCGATGCGTTGCAGTCGAGCACTCCGGCGAGGAATTTAGGCTGGTTGGCAACGATACCTACAGACTGACCGTTGAAGCGGGCGAAACCGATGATGATGTTCTTCGCATAGTCGCGTTGCACTTCGAGGAACTCGCCGTTGTCGATGATTGCGCCGATGACCTCATACATGTCGTATGCCTTGTTTGGAGAGTCGGGCACGATTTCGTTCAAAGCGTCTTCCACGCGGTCGATCGGGTCTGTGCACTTTACGAGCGGAGCCTCTTCGAGGTTGTTCTGAGGGATGTAGCTGAGGAGTTTGCGGATGAGCTTCAATGCCTCTTCTCCGTCTTCAGTGGCGAAGTGTGCCACACCTGATTTTGTGGTGTGCATTGTTGCGCCGCCGAGTTGTTCTTGAGTAACGTCCTCGCCAGTCACTGTCTTCACAACCTTCGGACCTGTAAGGAACATGTATGAGATGCCCTTTGTCATGATTGTGAAGTCGGTAAGAGCCGGAGAGTAGACAGCGCCGCCGGCGCAAGGGCCGAGGATTGCAGAGATTTGAGGCACTACACCTGATGCAAGGATGTTGCGCTCGAAGATTTCAGCGTAGCCGGCAAGGGCGTTGATGCCTTCCTGGATACGTGCGCCTCCCGAGTCGTTCAAACCGATGACCGGAGCGCCCATCTTCATTGCCATATCCATGATTTTGCAAATCTTCATTGCCATAGCTTCCGACAGCGAGCCGCCCCAAACGGTGAAGTCCTGTGCGAAAACATAAACGAGACGGCCGTCGATTGTACCGTAGCCGGTAACGACGCCGTCGCCGAGATAATGTTTCTTGTCTTGTCCGAAGTTGGTGCAACGGTGCTGCACGAACATATCCAATTCCTCGAAGCTGCCTTCGTCAAGCAGTTGGGCGATACGCTCACGTGCGGTGTATTTACCTCTTTCGTGCTGCTTGGCAATGGCTTTCTCGCCGCCGCCAAGGCGTGCTTTCTCGCGCAAGGCGATAAGCTCCTGCACTTTTTCAAGTTGATTGCTCATATTAAAATGCTTAATAGTTTAAGTGTTTGCTTATTCAGGTTTCTCGCAGAATTCAGTAAGAACGCCGTGTGTCGACTTCGGGTGGATGAACGCGATGTTCAGACCTTCGGCGCCTTTGCGAGGAGCTTTGTCGATGAGGCGCACGCCTTTGCCTTCCATTTCAGCCAAAGCGTTGGCAACACCGTCTTCAACGGCAAATGCGAGGTGATGGATGCCTTCGCCGCGCTTCTCGATGAATTTGGCGATAGGGCTCTCGTCAGAAGTCGGCTCGAGGAGCTCGAGTTTGGTCTGTCCAACCTTGAAGAACGCAGTCTTTACTTTCTGGTCGGCAACTTCTTCGATAGAGTAGCACTTCATTCCGAGAATGTTTTCATAATAAGGAATGGCTTCGTCAAGGCTCTTGACAGCGATTCCGAGATGTTCGATGTGAGAGATATTCATAATATTTAAAATTTAAAAGTTTTCTAAATAGATTACTTGTTCGCAAAAGTACGAAAAAATATCAAGAACAACTTTTTTATTTGTAAAAATATGGTTAATTGAAGAGTTTTAGCGCAAAATGTCAGTAACAGACTGACGTAATGTCAGCATCGGCGGCTGTCGGATTCGCGCAGCCGGAGTTTGGCACGCGATTTGTTTATCCGGGTGTGCCGCGTCCCGCAAGGGCACGGCAGAGAAAACTTGAATAATAACAAATAAAAATATAGAATCATGGGTAAAATCATTGGTATAGACTTAGGTACTACGAACTCCTGCGTGGCAGTTCTTGAGGGTAAAGACCCTGTGGTAATTCCTAACAGCGAAGGCCGCAACACAACGCCTTCAATCGTTGCTTTCGTCGATGGTGGTGAAAGAAAAGTAGGTGACCCTGCAAAGCGTCAGGCAATCACCAATCCGACTCGTACGGTGTTCTCCATCAAACGTTTTATGGGCGAATCCTACGATGCCGTGCAAAAAGAAATCGCACGTGTGCCATATAATGTGGTCAAAGGCGACAACAACACTCCGCGTGTCGACATCGACGGTCGCCAGTACACTCCGCAAGAAATCTCGGCTATGATTCTTCAGAAAATGAAGAAGACGGCAGAAGACTATCTCGGACAGACAGTGACCGACGCCGTAATCACCGTTCCGGCATACTTCAACGACTCTCAGCGTCAGGCAACTAAGGAAGCCGGCGAAATTGCAGGCTTGAACGTTCGCCGTATCGTGAACGAGCCTACAGCCGCAGCGTTGGCTTACGGTCTTGACAAGAGCCAGAGCGACCGCAAGATTGCGGTGTTCGACCTCGGTGGCGGTACGTTTGATATCTCAATTCTTGAGCTTGGCGACGGTGTGTTTGAAGTGAAATCGACCAACGGCGACACTCACCTTGGCGGTGACGACTTCGACCACAAGATTATCGACTGGCTGGCTGACGAGTTTAAAAACGACGAGGGTGTTGACCTCCGTCAGGACCCGATGGCTCTTCAGCGCTTGAAAGAGGCTGCTGAAAAAGCAAAAATCGAGCTTTCAAGCTCTACGTCGACAGAAATCAACCTGCCGTATATCATGCCGGTAAACGGTGTACCTAAACACTTGGTAAAAACGCTTACCCGCGCTAAATTCGAGCAGCTTTGCGACAGCCTTATCCAGGCAACCGTAGTTCCTTGCCAGCAGGCATTGAAGGATGCCGGACTGACTGCATCAGACATCGACGACGTGATTCTCGTGGGCGGTTCGACCCGTATCCCTGCCGTACAGGAAATCGTACAGAAATTCTTCGGCAAAGCTCCGTCGAAGGGCGTTAACCCTGACGAGGTGGTAGCCGTAGGCGCTGCAATCCAGGGCGGTGTGCTCAGCGGCGACGTGAAAGACGTGCTTCTGCTTGACGTCGTTCCATTGTCGGTCGGCATCGAGACTCTCGGTGGCGTGATGACAAAACTTATCGAAGCCAACACAACGATACCAACGCGCAAGAGCGAGACATTCTCAACGGCAGCCGACAACCAGCCGTCAGTTGAAATCAACGTGCTCCAGGGCGAGCGTCCAATGGCGCGCGACGACAAATCGCTCGGACGTTTCCATCTTGATGGAATCGCACCGGCACCGCGTGGAATCCCTCAGATCGAGGTTACATTCGAAATCGATGCAAACGGCATCCTCAACGTGTCGGCAAAAGATAAAGCCACAGGCAAGGAGCAGAGCATCCGTATCGAGGCGTCAAGCGGCTTGAGCGACGAGGAAATCAAGCGTATGAAAGACGAGGCGGCAGCCAATGCGGCAGCCGATGCCAAAGAGAAAGAGCGCATCGACAAAGTAAACAAGGCCGACGCCGTAATCTTCCAGACCGAAAAGCAGTTGAAAGACCTCGGCGACAAGTTCCCTGCCGACAAGCGCGCAGCCGTAGAGACGGCGCTCAACGAGTTGAAGGAAGCGCACAAGGCTCAGAACATCGATGCCATCGACCCTGCAATCGATAAGCTTAACGCAGCCCTTCAGACAGCCGCTCAGGACATCTACAATGCCCAGCAGCAAGCCGGAGGCGAACAGCAGGGCGCAGGATTCGACCCTAACGCCGGAGCGCAGCAGGGCGGCAATGCCGGCAACAACGGCGACACCGTCCAAGATGCCGACTTCGAGGAGGTTAAGTAAGTACTTTGAAATTGTGACGTAAGGAATTACTGAACTGATAAATTCTAAATGAGGCATGATTAATTATAATTGTGCCTCATTTTTTATTATAACATTATGAGTAAAGTTTTTATTAGGAAATCAAAAGAAAGTAAACCAGTTGTTGCAATATGTTATGATTTTGATAAGACATTATCACCAGATGACATGCAAGCACAAGGGTATATTCAATCTGTTGGAGATGAAGTCGAATCTTTTTGGAAAGAATCCAATGGGTTAGCTGAAGAGAATGAGATGGATCAAAATTTAGCTTACATGTTTACCATGATCCGGAAAGCGCATGGAAAAGTCTTATTTACTAAAAAGGCATTAATGGATTATGGAGCGAAAGTTCAATTATTTCCTGGTGTTGAGACATGGTTTAAGCGTATTAGAGACTATGGTGTAGATAAAGGAGTTATTGTAGAGCATTATATCATTTCATCTGGTCTTAAGGAAATGATAGAAGGTACAAAAGTCGCTAATGAATTTGAAAAGATATATGCCAGTTCCTTCTATTATGACAAGGATGGCGTTGCTCAATGGCCAGCACAAGTTATTAATTATACGAGCAAGACTCAATTTCTTTTTAGAATTGAAAAAGGAACTTTAGATGTGAATGATTCTGGTGTCAATGACTATTTTAAGCCAGAGGACATTCGTATTCCTTTTAGAAACATGGTCTATATAGGTGACAGTGATACGGATATACCTTGTATGAAACTCATTAATTCTTATTCTGGTCATTCTATTGGAGTTTATAATCCAGAAACAAAAGATAAACGAAAAGTCTATAAAATGATGGAGGATAAGCGCATAAAATATTATACTCCTGCAGACTATACAGAAGGATCCGAATTGGATGAATTAGTCAAAACCATTATTAATACAACCGCATCAAATGAAAAACTGATGTCTATCCATTACCAAAACAAACAAGAACAGGTAAGCCACAATGGTCAGCCAGACAATCTGGAAGAGAAAGAGAAAGAGAAACTTATAATGGATTTGGAAAATAGCAATAGTTTTAAGCAAACTCATTCTATAATTTCCAAACTAAAAAAAATAAAGGATTGGACTTTAGAAGAAAAAAAACAATTAAAAACTATAGCGGAGAAGAACACACAGATTTGTTCGATAATGAAGGATGGCGATGTTGCCTCTTTCTACTCCTCTCTTGAATAAGTTGTTCCCTTATTCTATTCTGCAAACTATCACAAGTCCTAAACCATCTCCTCCACCTACGTTGAAATCGTGGTGGCTCTACAGATGGAACAGATTCAAACAAAGGACAGATAAATGGAGATTACTCCAATGGTATCTTGTCATTCTCGGCATCACTGCCAGTATTTTCTTTTCAAATTTGTATCAAGAGCGCATAATGAAACGAGACAGGCTCAATCGTATGTTTTATCAGTATGTCATTAAAGATGAGAATTTGAAGAAGGAGTATTTGAAATTAGACTCCCTGATGTGAAACGCGCAATCAGTTAGTAAATGATATCACTATATTCGTATGTGTAAAAGTTAATAATACTAAATATTTTGCGCATGTAAAGCAAGATTGCGTAATAAACAGACAATTGTATGTTGACACTGTATTATATTTATTACAATAGTATGTTATACACTTGTATGCTAATGTATGCTTAATATAGAAGACAAAGATTATCTAAAAATATTCGCACATAAAGTTAGAACCATTAGAGAACAGCAGGGGCTATCTCAGGAAAAACTTGCAGAAAGAGCTGGACTTCACCGTACTTATGTAGGAATGGTAGAAAGGCTCGAACGAAATCCATCACTTGTTTGCATCTATAAGATTGCAAATGGGTTAGGAGTACATGTTTCTCAATTATTCATATAACACAATTTCTATATCATCATGAAGAAATTCAAGATATCTAATGACAAAATCGCAGAGTTGTCTAATGCACCACTCTATGAGTTTCCTAAGTATGTAACGCAAGTAATCAATCTTGTAAATAGCAATGCAGGAGGCACTCGTCCAAAAGTTGTTGGGCAAATGTCTGAACTCATAAAGGAATTTGACGGAAATACAATAACTGAGTGGATAGAATGGTACTCTGAACGTTATCCTAATGCTGTTGACAATGCCACAGAAAAGATTTGGGACATGTATGAAACCATGAAGGGCGCATTCAATGCTATCACCAAAGATATGGTTGAGAATTGGGTTAAAGACCTCGTGTACGGAAAGACATTTTGTGGCTTAAAGTTTCAAACTGCAATTATTTCAGCCATAGCCAACCAATTAGGCAAAGAATGGCGTGAAGCAAATCCAGAGGAAGAAGCAAAAGGCATAGATGGTTTTATAGGTGAAAAACCTCTTCAAATAAAGTCTACGACCTACAAATTGGAAGCACGCCTTTCTGAAACCATCAATGTCCCTATTGTATACTATGACAAGAAGAAGGATGGTATAAACATTGAGTATAATCCAATAGACTTCTAAGATATATGGCAAGTTCGAAAATCAAATTAGATGACGTTTCATCTGCAAATGGAACGCAAAAAGTCTCGCTTCCTAAATATTCGTCTCAGGTTATAAACCTTGCGAATGGCTATGCAAAAGCGACACGACCTGATAATGTCGGACAAGTGTCTGAAGATATAAAAAGATTCAGAGATGATGAAACTTTGTCTGGATATTCAAATCAAGACTGGATTAATTGGCATCAGAATCATTATCCTAATGGTATTCAAAAGGCTACAGATGAAGCATGGGCAATGTTTGTAAAAATGCGTAACAGTCTTAATACTGTCACCAAAGATGATATACGAAAATGGGAAGAAGACTTTGTGTATTCTAAAACATATGATGGTTTAATGGTACAGAATGCCATTATAACGAAAATTGCCAATGAGATTGGCTCTCAAAATTTTCGCTTGGCAACACCTGAAGAAGAAAGACAAGGTATTGATGGTTTTATTAACGACAACCCTGTGCAAATTAAATCAGAAACGTATGATAGAACAGGAAAACTTCATAACGAAGAATTACAATGTTTACCCCAGTTCGGGATAAGAAATAGTTCATAAAAAAGTTGGTAGTCTCATAAATATTTTGTACCTTTATAGGTAAAAATCAATTAGTTACAAAAATATTTAATATGACTACCGATTACAAAGTTATA
>OKXI01000196.1_pt1 | contig 28007 bp, 24 predicted proteins | sample 1607161 | NCBI WGS metagenome assembly OKXI01 (sample SAMN04414078, study PRJEB24778) | human gut metagenome | material: faecal | host: Homo sapiens
CTCGGCGGCAGCGTCAGATGTGGATAAGAGACATACCGTGGGCATCTCCACCGAAGTAGAACAAGCCCAGCACTACCAAGATGATAGCGAACATGGCATACAGTACGTAGTATGATACTTTATATGATAACTTAGCCATCTTAATTATTTTTTGTATTTCAAGTCATATTTGATAACCATATCCAACAGTGAGATAGAAGAATCTTCCATTTCACTTGTCAAAGCTTCAATCTTAGACAAGATATAGTTGTAGAATACCTGCAGAATCAAAGCAACGATCAAACCGAAGATAGTAGTGATCAAGGCAACCTTCATACCACCTGCTACAACCGTCGGAGAGATATCACCTACCTGCTGGATCTTATCAAATGCCTGCACCATACCGATTACAGTACCCAAGAATCCCAAAGACGGAGCCATAGCGATGAACAGTGTAATCCAAGAGCAACCTTTTTCCAAGTAACCAGCTTGTACACCACCATAAGATACTACAGACTTTTCTACTACGTCAATACCTTGGTCAATTCTCATCAGACCTTGATAGTAGATAGAAGCAATAGGACCTCTTGTGTTACGTGCGATGTCTTTAGCAGCTTCAACATCACCTTTTTCCAAAGCAGCTTCAATAGCAGCCAAGAACTTCTTTGTGTTGATTTCAGCCAAACTCAAATAAATGATACGTTCAATACAGAATGCAAGACCGATAACCAATGCGATAGCTACCAAACTCATGAAAGATGCAGTACCTTCAATGAACTTTGTTTTAATCTCTTTGTGGATACCACCTTCTGCAGCTTCCATAGCGGCAGGAGCAGCAGCGTCAGCAGCAGGTGCTACAGCTGCTTGTTCAGTTTGTTCAGCTGCAGGAGCATCTTGAGCCTGAGCAAGTTGAGTTGAGCCAAATGTTAAGACTCCCATCACAGCAACAATTGCAAATAACTTTTTCATTGTGTGTCTAATTTTTAAGATTAATTAATTAATTTATTTATTATAATTTGTTGTTTTATCTCCATTTTATCACACTGCGGAGAGACGGGGATTCGAACCCCGGATACCCTTTAGGGGTATACACGCTTTCCAGGCGTGCCTCTTCAACCACTCGAGCATCTCTCCAATAGACGCCTTTTCTGAAATCGGGTGCAAATTACAAAAAAAATGCGAACCACCAGCGTTTTCAGCTACAAATGTATTCTTTTTTTTGTTGTTCTGCCTCATTCTCCCCGTTTTATATTAAATAAAATCTCAAAATTAATAAACTTTAAAATCTTAAAGAGCTTATTTGAGCATTCCGAACACTTTTAAAGCGTTATCAGAAGTAACCTGGGCCACCTTTTCAGGAGAGTTCCCATAGATTCCGGCCACCTTTACCAAAGTATCCTTAACATATGCGCTTTCGTTCCTCTTGCCTCGATTGGGAACCGGAGTCAGATAAGGGGAATCGGTTTCCAGCACGATGCGTTCCAAAGGAATATTCTTCAAGACTTCGGGCAAAGTTGATTTCTTGAAAGTCACCACACCATTTATTCCTATCATGAAATCCGCAAATTCCATAATCCTGCAGGCCTCTTCCGAGGTTCCCGTAAAACTATGGAAAATTCCTTTCAAAGGAGTCTGCTGATAGGGTTTCAACACATTATATGTATGGTCGAACGCTTCCCTACAATGCAGCACTACCGGCAAACCGTATTCCAAAGCCCACTCAATCTGCTTGTCCAACACCCTTTGCTGCTCTCTAAGAAAAGTCTTATCCCAATACAAGTCCATACCAATCTCGCCAACCGCAACAAATTCATTCGGTGAAGCCAGCTCCCGGGCCACTATATCCAACTCCTTTTCATAATCCGCATCCACAGACGTGGGATGCAACCCAATCATTGGATAGCAATACCCCTTATATTCACGACACACCCGAAGCATAGGCTTTATGGTGGTACTATCGATATTGGGCATAAAAATATGCGTGACTCCTGCCTCACGGGCACGGGCCATCACTTGGGGCAAATCCCCTGCAAACTCTTCTAAAAAAAGATGGGAATGTGAATCAATCAATCTCATTCTTCAACTTACTCTTTGCGTTTTTCACCAGTACGATAATAATAGATTATTCCATAATCACGGCATAAATCCAACCGTTTCTCATTAGGAGTAACCTCCTCAAATTTTTTTTCCACCTGGTTCCATATATGCAGAATCAACTCATCCGCTTCTGCACGCATCGAAGCCAAGGTGTCCAAACTGCGGGCTGTCAAAGATTGAAGATTCTTTTGCTTCTCATAACTATCCATGAAAATATCATAATGCACCCTCACTTTTGCAATCGTAGGGTTATAAATGGGAATTCCTCCCTGGGATATACGTTTGTTTTCCCCATCCACGATTTTACGCCCCCACTCTGCCAAGGCAGGCTCTGTCGATAAATCAGGCACATTATTGTTGCTTGTGTCCAAACCGTAATATTCCTTATGAGCAATACGCACTTCAGAACGGATGACAGCTAAATTCAACACCTGGATAAAATGAGAAATATACAGACGGGCAGTCTTTACATTAGCCTGATGCTTACGTCCCGCCCGAGCCTGCCGCTCAAAACAGTCGGCATAATAAGCTTGCGCAGCTTCAAACTTTGTAAGAAAATTCCGCGCATCAGTCAACGCCTTCAAAGATACGGCCAAATCATACACATTACATATATCACCCTTGACGACCACTGCTTTCAGCGCCCGTATTCTCGCTTGATCTGTATTAGGCAATCTTCTATAAGGCATTTTCTCCCGGATTTAAAGTTATACTTCCCGATGCATCAGGTTAGCCATCAGGTTCTTCAATTCCTCTTTCTTTTCATCTGCCACCTTCACCGCCAACAGACTTTCCATTGCGCGTTCACAATACTCTTCCATCTTTTTCTCACACAGTTCCTTGACGCCAATCCGGTTATACAGTTCCGTCACCGCAGCAACTTTCTCCTCCGGGTTGAATGCAACAGCATCCACCCAAGCATTCAAGCGGGTCAACTGCTCCTCATCCGCATGTTCAAAAGCCTTTATCAGCATGTAGGTCTTTTTATTGCACAGAATGTCACCTCCAATATTCTTTCCAAAGACGGCAGCATCGCCATAAACATCCAGGAAGTCATCTTTCAACTGAAAAGCGACACCCAAGTTCATGCCAAAATCATACAACAGCTCCGCATCTTCAGAAGAAGCCCCTCCCAAAAGAGCACCAATCTTCAGACTTGCAGCCAACAATACCGAAGTTTTCAGACGAATCATTTCCAGATACTCCTCTGCCTTCACATCTTTCCGATGTTCAAACTCCATATCCAGCTGTTGCCCTTCACAGATTTCAAGTGCGGTCAAGCTAAATATATCCATCACTTCTTTCAAATGTTCAACCGGGCATTGAGCCATAAACTGATAAGCCAATACAAGCATTGCATCCCCCGAAAGAATGGCAGCATTGTCATCCCAGACTTTATGTACTGTATCCTTGCCACGGCGACGGTCTGCACGGTCCATCAAGTCGTCGTGCAAAAGAGTATAATTATGATACACTTCAATACCCATTGCAGGATTAAAAATACGGGTAATATCCTCCTGATACAGATTGTAGGCCATCAACATCAATACCGGACGGATTCTTTTTCCACCCATGGACAGCACATAGGTAATGGGAGCATATAAACCTTGAGGAGTACGGGTAAACTGCAATTCTGCAATATGAGAATTTATTCTTTCTAAAAGCTCGGAAGCTGTAAACATGACATTTTCAGAATTTAGGAAATAGCGGATAATGAAAAGAGGCTGCATTCCGGCAGCCTCTCCCACTTATAGATATTTTATTACTGCAATCTAAACATTACAGGTACAGTATACTTAACGCGAACGGGTTTACCACGCTGCATACCAGGCTTCCACTTCGGCATACCCATAATCACGCGGACAGCTTCTTTGTCCAAATACGGATCAACACCTCTCAAAACTTTAGCATCTACAATACTACCATCCTTATTAACCACGAACTGTACAGTTACACGACCTTGAGTTCCGTTTTCCTGTGCAATAGTAGGATATTTGATGTTCTTGCTCAGATACTGCATCAGACCAGCCATACCACCATTCGGAAATTCAGGCATCTGTTCTACCACTTCGAAAATAGTCTGTTCTTCCGGTTCTTCTTCTTCCACTGCTACGGGAACATATTTAATTTCCACAGCCTGGTTCAATTCTTCAGAAGATACGATAGCAGTTTCTTCCACGTCAGCATCGTCCTCAACAATAGTCAAGGTTTCTGCAATTGCAGGAGCTTCGGGGGGCGGAGGAGTAACCTGCTCCGGTTGTTCCGTAATAGGAATAATTTCCTCTTCAAATACTAAGTCGGCAACAGCCTGGCTCGTATCAATCTTGATGTCACGCTTTGTCCACTCGAACGCAACAAACATGAAAGCGAGCACAATCACATAACCGACAAGCAGCCAAGTCGACTTCTTACTCTCCAAGTCTGCCTTAGGTGATTTCTTAATTTCCATAATTTATAATATAATTTTAGTGTTTCTCATTTGGGGCAAATATAGCACTTTTCCCAAGAATGTTCACGCACTGCTGTTTTTTTTTACACAATAGGCGCTCCATTTTCATTTTTTTAATCCTTCAAAAGCCTCCATGTGCTTTTGTGCCACAAATGTAACGAGATATTTTAAAAATACCGTATCTTTGGCAAGAATTTTAAATGAAATATTGAAATTTTCTGTTTTGCAGGTGTTATACCTATATAACTATAGTATAAAAGTCATGAGAAAGATAACAATAGCAATCGACGGCTTTTCCTCTTGCGGAAAAAGCACTATGGCCAAAGACCTCGCCCGCGAAATCGGCTACATATATATAGATAGCGGTGCCATGTATCGGGCAGTAACATTATATAGTATAGAGAATGGTATTTTCCAGGGTGACCGCATAGATGCCGAAAAACTGAAAAGTCTAATAAAGGATATACATATTTCTTTCCGCCTGAACCCCGAAACCGGACGCCCGGATACCTACCTGAACGGAGTAAATGTAGAAAACAAAATCCGTACCATGGAAGTGTCTTCACGTGTCAGTCCCATTGCAGCATTGGATTTCGTACGCGAAGCTATGGTGGCACAGCAACAAGAGATGGGCAAGGCCAAGGGTATCGTTATGGACGGGCGCGACATCGGCACTACCGTTTTTCCGGATGCCGAGCTGAAAATTTTTGTAACCGCCACCCCCGAGATACGGGCACAACGCCGCTATGACGAACTAAAGGCCAAAGGGGAAGAAGCCAGCTTTGACGAAATTCTGGAAAATGTGAAACAACGGGACTATATTGACCAAAACCGGGATGTAAGTCCGCTGCGCAAAGCTTCTGACGCTTTATTGTTGGACAACAGCCACCTGACCATTTCCCAACAAAAGGAATGGCTGGCCGAACAATTCGAACGGGTTATAAAGGAGAAGAACTGAACCGGATATGGCAAAAGTAGAAATAGACGAAGGCTCCGGCTTCTGTTTCGGAGTTGTCACCGCAATAAACAAGGCAGAAGAGGAACTGGCGAAAGGAGGAACCCTTTATTGTCTGGGAGATATCGTGCACAACAGCCGTGAAGTGGAACGCCTGAAAGCAATGGGACTGATTACCATCAACCATGAGGAATTCAACCACCTCCACAACGCCAAGGTGTTGCTTCGCGCTCATGGAGAACCCCCCGAAACTTATGACATTGCCCGCCGCAACAATATAGAAATCATTGACGCAACCTGCCCGGTCGTACTCCGCCTGCAAAAGAAGATAAAGCAAGAGTATGTCCAGGAAGACGGCCAAGACAAACAAATTGTCATCTATGGCAAAAATGGACACGCCGAAGTACTGGGACTGGTAGGTCAAACTACGGGAAAGGCCATCGTTATTGAAAAGCAGGAAGAGGCAAGGAAACTGGATTTCAGCAAAGACATCCGGCTCTATTCCCAGACCACAAAATCTCTGGACGGATTTCAAAACATTGTAAAATACATAGAGGGACACATCTCACCGGAAGTTACTTTTGAATCATACGACACTATCTGTCGACAAGTAGCAAACCGGATACCCAATATCCGAAAATTTGCCGCTTCCCATGATTTAATATTCTTTGTTAGCGGTAAAAAAAGTTCCAACGGCAAGATGCTGTTCAGTGAGTGTAAAAAAGTCAATGCCAATTCACATTTGATAGACAGTGCCGAAGAAATAGATAGTTCTCTGTTAGCCGGTGCCAATTCCATCGGTGTCTGCGGAGCCACTTCCACCCCCAAATGGCTGATGGAAGAAATTTCAGAAGCCATAAAGTCAAAACTTAAATAACAGTTTGTCATCCTTTTGGAACAGCAAATTAACGTAATTTATTAGTCACCGCCTCAGCTTTTTACTATCTTTGCGGCATGAAAAAATAGTCCAAATCTATTTTTCATCATGATTATTAATACTAAACAAAAAGATTGTTATGGGAACAGTTAAGTGCATTGGTATCTTGACATCAGGAGGTGATGCTCCGGGAATGAACGCAGCCATACGTGCCGTGACACGTTCGGCTATTTACAACGGACTTTCAGTTAAAGGTATATATAGAGGTTACAAAGGTCTGGTAACCGGCGAAATCAAAGAATTCAAAAGCCAAAATGTCAGCAACATCATCCAGCTGGGTGGTACAATCCTGAAGACAGCCCGCTGCAAAGAGTTCACGACTCCCGAGGGCCGCCAGATTGCTTACGACAACATGAAGAAAGAAGGCATTGACGCCTTAGTGATTATCGGAGGCGACGGTTCGCTGACCGGTGCTCGTATCTTTGCACAAGAGTTTGACGTGCCTTGTATCGGGCTGCCGGGAACTATCGACAATGACCTTTATGGAACAGATACCACTATCGGCTACGACACCGCGCTGAACACGATCCTGGATGCTGTGGACAAAATCCGTGATACAGCCACTTCCCATGAGCGCTTGTTTTTCGTAGAAGTCATGGGACGCGATGCCGGTTTCCTCGCTCTGAACGGCGCCATCGCCTCCGGAGCAGAAGCAGCCATTATCCCGGAATTCAGTACGGAAGTAGACCAACTGGAAGAATTCATCAAGAACGGTTTCCGGAAATCCAAGAACAGCAGTATCGTACTGGTAGCCGAGAGTGAACTGACCGGCGGTGCCATGCACTATGCAGAGCGTGTAAAGAACGAATACCCCCAATATGACGTACGCGTAACCATCCTCGGTCACTTGCAACGCGGTGGTAGTCCTACGGCACACGACCGTATCCTTGCCAGCCGTCTGGGCGCAGCCGCCATCGACGCCATCATGGAAGGACAGCGCAATGTCATGATAGGCATTGACCACGATGAAGTGGTATACGTTCCTTTCACGAAAGCCATCAAAAATGATAAACCCATCAAAAAAGACCTTGTAAATGTATTGAGAGAACTGTCTATCTAATGACAGACAGTTCAGATACCCCATAAACAGAGAAGGCGACATATGCGCCTTCTCTGTTTTTTACAACCATTTTTTCACTATACTTTCCGTCCTCTCCCACAGTTCTTCCATCTGTACATGCCGGGTGTACTTCTCCGAAAGAGACTTGGGACGGCAACTGGCATTCAATGTCCCCGTACGTTTACCGGCATCCTCATCCAGCAATAAGCCGACAGCCGTTGCAGCTCCCTTACGGGGAGTACGGATAAAAGGCCTGAAAAGTATATCTGTCAGCGGGTCAAACCACATATGCATGGTGATGATATTGGTAGACACAATCCCCGGGTCGGCCGCATTCACAACAATACCTTTGTGTTTGACGCGACTGGCCAAGTCGATGGTGAACAGAGTCAATGCCAGCTTCGTGTTGCTATATATAGGAATGCGCCAAAAGCCACCCTTCTTTCCCCGGAGGAAAAAATCCGGAAAGTCAAGATGACCGATGGCATACGTACAAGATACCATATTCACAATACGGCTCCCCTCTCCCATCAATGGCAGCAGCTTGCGGGTCAGCAGGTAAGGCCCTACATAATTGACACTCACCGTCCGTTCCAGTCCGTCTTCGGTAATGCGGCGTTCCGTTTCCATGGTTCCGGCATTGTTCATCAACAACGCCAACGGCTCTCCCCGCTTCAACAGATGCTCTGCAAATGCGGCCACTGAAGCCAGAGATGCCAAATCAATGGGAGCAGTCTCAATACGCGGATTACCGGTTTCACGCATCAGCAGTTGCCGCTTGGGTTCGGCAGCTTGGGGGTCACGGCATGCCATGATGACCTGATAGCCGGCAGTTGCCACTGCGCGGGTAATTTCCATGCCCATGCCACCGTCTGCCCCGGTTATAACAGCTAAATTCACTTTAATAATTAAAAATTGAAAATTAAAAACTAAAAATCAGCCTTTCGCTTCGATTTTCTCTATCTCCCTTTTCAGACAAGGTGGAAGCTCCTCCTTCAAATGCTGATGGCATGCCATCTCGATGGAATACATCCGGGCAATGCAATAATTACTATGCTGGCAGTTGCAACGTGCATTCTCTTCGGCACGCATGCGGTTGACGAACCCCGGCTCATTGAGCAGAGCACGTGCCATTTGCACAGCCTCGAAGCCGTCATCCAGCACCTCATCTATCTTGTCCCTGGAAACCAGGCCACCCACATAAACCAACGGTATCTTCAAGGCGGCACGGAATTTCAAGGCATCTTCCAGGAAATAGGCTTCCTTAAACGGTACGCTCGGTATCATCCATTTGCCTACCATGCGTACACCGTATTTCAACCACCAGCAGGTCATGTAATGCGTCATGCTGCGGATAGGCATTTCGCCCCGCATGACATACATCGGCGCCTTACTGACGAACCCACCGCTCAAGACCAGCGCATGTGCTCCCGACTGCTCCAGCCTCCGGGCCACCTGCATCGTCTCGTCCAGCTCCATCCCTCCACGGAAACCGTCGCGCATGTTCATCTTCACCAGCACAGCCATATCACTGCCGGCAGCCTTCATCACTTCTTCCATCACCATATCCATAAAACGCATACGGTTCTGCAACGAGCCTCCGAACTCGTCTTTCCGATGGTTGGTGGACGGGGACAAGAACTGGCTGATGAGATAGCCATGCCCTGCATGAATCTCTACAGAATCAAATCCGGCCTCCCGTGCCAGATTCACCGAACGTCCATAAGCGCGCGCCATCTCCGGCAGCTCATCGGCACGAAGTCCGCGCACAAAAGTAGGAGAATAAAGATTGAAACCGGAAGATGCACCGACAGGCATACAACCGCAAATACTCTTATGGGACATATTGCCACAGTGTCCCAACTGGATGCCTGCCGCAGCCCCCTCCGCATGTATGGCATCAGTCAGCCTACGGAGTCCGGGGATAATCTCAGGACGCATCCACAACTGGCGGTCAAAAGACAAGCCGCTCTGAGTAACTGCCGCATAAGCAACAGTAGTCATACCTATACCTCCCGCCGCTACCGACCGATGATAGTCGAGCAACATGTCCGACGGAGCGTTTCCGGGACACATGCTCTCGAAAGCAGCCGAACGGATGGTACGGTTACGCAAAGTCAACGGTCCGAAAGTGACGGGGGTGAATAACTTGGATTCCATCGTTATGAGTTATGAGTTATAAGTTATGAATTATTCATTTTCCATTTTCAACTCTCCATTTTCCATTAATAAAGAAATGGAATGATGCGTTTGCGCTTTCCTACCGCCTCATCACCAAACTCCTCCCGATAACGGCGGTGAATGGCATCGGCACGGGGAACAAGGTTGGCAAACGTCCACCAGACGAACACCCAGGCGGCGGGAGAAGCTGTGAGTATGGCAAACCCCGTCCATTCCACCAGTTCACCGAAGTAATTGGCAGAAGTGACGTATCGGTAAAGTCCTTTTCCGGGAAGATAATGCTTCGTATCACCCGGCCTGCGCAGATGACGTATCACATAGTCGGAATGCAAATTGACGAACATACCTGCAAAAAACAGAATGATTCCCAACAAGGCATGAGGTTTCAGCAAATAGGCCCAGCCATCGGCATACAAGCCTTCGGGAGCGAAATAGAACAAACCGCCCGCCTGCATCATCCCGTTCAAAAGGTTGAAGACGATACCCATCGCCATAATAGCTACCGGCATCCGGCTTTTACCTTTCAGCAGGAACGGAAAAATAAAGGCCCGCTGAAGATAGTGCAACTGAAACAGCAGGAAGAAGAAATATACCGGCACGGCAAATCCCGCTCCACTCTTCCCCCACAACCCAAACATGACGATGAATACCGGCGCTTCCATAAGCACCCACGCCAATTTATTATTGATGGAGATTCCCCACGAGGCAGTACGGAACATGCCATAACCCGCTTTGACAAAATAGAGTGCAATAAAGACAACCAATGCCACAGCACTCATTACCCACAGAAATATCTGAAAAGTTTCCTGATTCATAGTTCTTTATTTATGCGAAGCAAAGATAAAGAAAACTCACAACAAACAAATCGTTTTCCCCGGATAATTGTTTTTTCATGCAAAAACCAGTGTTTTTTACTGAGAAGATTAAGCAGTAGAGATACGAAAATCTAATCGTTCCATCATGGAGTAAATTTCATTCCACCATGGAGAAAAAATCGTTCCACCATGGTGGAACGATTTTTTCCCCGTGATGGAACGATTTAAAAGATACAAGTCTAATCCTTACCGTTTCTTAATGGGCACATAAGCCACCTCATCCAAAACATTCTTATAGGCAGGACGGATAATACGCTTGCCTTCGAAATTCAATTCTTCATTGCGATGTGCACACCAACCGACAATACGTGCCATGGCAAACAAAGGCGTGAAGATTTCCTGCGGCAGCCCAATCATCTCGTAGACAAAGCCCGAATAGAAATCCACATTACTCGAAACCGTCTTGCCATTATTCTTCACACGGCCAAACACATCAATGGCGCGCTCCTCGAGCAGTTCAAGGAAAGCGAACTCGCGTTCTTTCCCTTTTTCGCGGGCAAGGTCGCGGGCAAGCTCTTTCAGCAGAATGGCGCGCGGGTCGGAAATGGTATAGACGGCATGTCCGATACCATATATCAAGCCGGTCTTGTTATAGGCTTCCTTGTTGAGCATGCGGGTGAAGTAAGTATCAATCTCATCCACATTCGTCCAGTCCTGAATGTTTTCCTGCAGATGGTGGAACATATCGGCAACCTGGATATTGGCACCTCCATGAAGCGGCCCTTTCAAGGAACCGATACCTGCCGCTATCGAAGAGTAAGTATCCGTCCCGGTAGAAGAAGTGACACGTACGGTAAAAGTGGAGTTGTTACCACCACCGTGCTCGGCCTGAAGAACCAACAGCAGGTCGAGTGTGCGGGCATCCAGCTCCGTGTAGTCCTTCTTCAGCATATAGAGGAAATTCTCGGCAATGGAAAGGTTTTCCTGCGGATGGCGGATATGCAATGAACGGCCATGGGTGGCATGGCGAAGCATGTTATAGGCATACGCAATGATGGTCGGGAATTTCGAAATAAGCTCAATGCTCTGCCGCATCAGATTATCGCGGGAAGTGTCATCTGCATCAGGGTCAAAACGATACATCTCGAGCACGCTGCGCGCCAGGATGTTCATAATGTTGTTTCCTTCAAGTTCAATGATATTCATCTTGGTCTTCTGTTCCAGCGGCATGTTGTCGTTGATGAGCTCACGGAAAGAAGAGAGTTCTTCCTTGTCGGGCAGGCGACCGGAAAGCAACAAGTAGGCAATTTCCTCAAAACCGAAACGCTTCTCTTTGATGATGGCGTGTGCCAAGTCATCCACATCATAACCGCGGTAGAACAATTTGCCGGGAATAGGCTTCAGCCCTCCACCGGGGATGCGTTCATAGCCGACCACATTGCCTATTTTGGTCAACCCCACCAAGACTCCCGTGCCGTCCTCATTACGCAAACCGCGCTTCACATCAAACTTCCTGAACAGTTCATTCTCAATCCGGGTAGCTTCCTTCAAATCTTCGGAAAGCTTGTAAATCAGATACTCCTTCTTCATAATCGTTTCGTTTTATTCGTTATTCCCATTTTCTATTCTCCTTACAATCTCCCGGGTGAAAGCCGAAGTGGACAGCGAGACGCCACCCGGCATAAAACGGGCCAAGTCGGCAGTAGCACGGGCTTCTGTGAAACTTTGCTCCAAGGCGTTCTCTATAAGAGAGGCTGCTTCCTTCCAACCCAGATATTCAAGCATCATCACAGCGGAAAGGATGATGGAACAGGGATTCACAATGTCTTTCCCGGCAATGTTCGGAGCCGTCCCGTGAGTAGCCTCAAAAATGGCATGCCCCGTTTTATAGTTGATATTCGCACCCGGTGCAATGCCGATGCCGCCTACCATGGCAGCCAGTTGGTCGGACACATAATCGCCGTTCAGATTCAACGTGGCAATCACGGAATATTCTTCGGGGATAAGCAACGTGTTCTGCAAGAATGCATCGGCAATGCAGTCCTTGATGACCAGACGCCCTTCTGCCAGCTCTTTACCAAACTCACGTTCTGCCAGTTCGTACCCCCACTTCTTGAAGCCGCCTTCCGTAAATTTCATGATGTTTCCTTTGTGTACCAACGTCACGGAAGGCAGATGATGCTCAAGGGCGTATTGGCAGGCGGCACGCACCAAGCGCTCTGTTCCTTCTCTTGAAACGGGCTTCACGCCAAACGAGGAGGTTTCGGGAAAACGGACTTTTGTCACCCCCATGTCATCATGGAGAAAACGATAGAACTTTTCAGCCTCCGGAGTTCCGGCTTCCCATTCGATGCCTGCATAAATATCCTCGGTATTCTCACGGAATACGCACATATCCACCTTCTGCGGCTCTTTGAGTGGAGAAACAATGCCCTTATACCAACGTACCGGACGTTGGCAGACATACAAATCAAGCGTCTGACGCAAGGCTACGTTCAAGGAACGGATACCTCCGCCGACGGGAGTTGTCAAAGGACCTTTGATGCCCACCTTATAGGTACGGAAGGCTTCCATGGTTTCGTCCGGCAACCAGGAACCGGTTTCGTGGAAGGCACGTTCTCCTGCCAGCACTTCTTTCCATTCAATGCCACGCCGGTCACCATAGGATTTCTTGACAGCGGCATTCACGACAGCCTGCATGGATGGGGTCACTTCTGCTCCCACCCCATCGCCGGTAATAAAAGGTACAGTAATTTTTTCCATATTCTATCTTGCATTAAGTGCAGAACCGGCCCGGAACCAGGCTATCTGCTGTTCGTTATACGTATGTTGTACTTCAAAACTTTCTTTACTCCCGTCCTCGTGATGAAGAACCACCTTCAACGTGCGTCCCGGAGCAAAATCTTTCAAACCCATGACAGAAATCAGGTCGCGTTCCCGAATCTTGTCATAATCGGCCTTATCCGTAAAGGTCAACGCCAACATGCCTTGTTTCTTTAAATTCGTCTCATGGATACGGGCAAAGCTTTTCGCCAAAATGACGCGTACATTCAGGAAACGTGGTTCCATGGCAGCATGCTCACGGCTGGAACCTTCACCATAATTCTCTTCGGCAACGACAATGGAAGGGATGCCTTCGGATTTATACAATTTCGCCGTGCCTGACACCGTTCCATAGGTATTGGTAGAGCGATTCCAGACACTATTCGTCTCTCCATTGAAAGCATTGACAGCTCCCATCAGCATATTATCCGAAATATTCTCCAGATGTCCCCGGAAACGGAGCCATGGCCCTGCCATGGAAATGTGGTCGGTGGTACATTTCCCCTGCACTTTAATCAATAAAGGCATATTCAGCAAATCCATGCTATCCCAGGCAGGGAAGGGAGTCAGCAGTTGCAAGCGCTGTGAATGAGGATTGACCGTAATTTCCGTCTGTCCTTTGCCTGGAGCAATGTATCCTTCCTTTCCTCCTATAAACCCGTGTGCCGGCAGTTCTTCACCGACCGGTTCGGACAGTTTCACAACCTCTCCTTTGGCATTGACCAGCGTATCCCTCAACGGGTCGAAACAAAGGTCACCGGCAATGGTCAGCGCCATCGTTATCTCCGGGGAAGCGACGTAAGCAAAAGTGTTGGGATTTCCATCGGCACGTTTGGCAAAATTACGGTTAAAAGAGGTGACGATGGAATTTTTGCGTTCGAGGTCATCAGTATCGCGCTTCCACTGGCCAATACAAGGTCCGCAGGCATTCGCCATTATCGTTGCGCCAATATCTTCGAAAGCGGCAATCATGCCGTCGCGTTCAGCAGTGGCACGTATCTGCTCCGAGCCGGGGTTGACAATCAGCGAGGAAGCAACCTTCAAATTCTTTTCCTTTACCTGCCGGGCAAGGGAGGCTGCGCGGCTCAAATCCTGATAGGACGAATTGGTGCACGACCCTATCAGGCCGACTTCCATCCGGCGGGGATAGTTATTGGTTATCACTACCTCGGCAAATTTCGATATCGGTGTTGCTGCATCCGGCGTAAAGGGCCCGTTGATATACGGTTCAAATAGCGAGAGGTCTATTTCAATGATGCGGTCGTAATATTTTTCCGGATTTGCCAGCACTTCGTCGTCGGCGCGAAGGTCGGCAGCTACGGAAGCAGCCATTTTTGCCACTTCTTCACGTCCGGTAGCCTTCAAGTAGGTACCCATACGCTCATCGTAAGGGAAAAGGGAGGTAGTCGCCCCCACCTCTGCCCCCATATTGCAGATGGTAGCCTTTCCAGTGGCAGACAATGAAGCGGTTCCCGGTCCAAAATATTCAATGATGGCATTGGTTCCCCCTTTTACAGTAAGAATACCCGCCAACTTCAGAATAACATCTTTGGGAGCTACCCAGCCACTCAATTTACCCTTCAAGTGTACGCCTATCAGACGCGGCATTTTCAGTTCCCATTCCATGCCGGTCATCACATCCACCGCATCGGCACCACCCACACCAATGGCCACCATGCCCAAACCTCCGGCATTGGGCGTATGAGAGTCCGTGCCTACCATCATTCCACCCGGAAATGCGTAGTTCTCCAATACCACCTGGTGAATAATGCCTGCTCCCGGCTGCCAAAAACCTATGCCATAGCGGGAAGAAACATCACGGAGAAAATTATAGACCTCCTCGTTGGTCTTCGTAGCAGTCGCAACATCTTCTTTTGCACCTTTATATGCTTGAATCAAATGGTCACAATGCACAGTGGAAGGCACGGCAACCTGCTCACGGCCTGCATTCATAAATTGCAATAAGGCCATTTGAGCCGTTGCATCCTGCATGGCCACACGGTCGGGACGGAAATTCACATAGTCTTCTCCCCGTCTGTAGTTCTTCACTTTATCCCCATCATACAAATGAGCATACAAAATTTTCTCCGCTAAAGTCATCGGACGCCGCAGTACGTTCCGTACGCGTTCTATCTTCTCCGAATAAGCGGCATAAAACGTTTTGAGCATCGTTAAATCATATACCATAACCACTATTTTTTAGTTTTTCATTATTGTAAAGATTACAAATTAATATCATAAACAAATAAAAAGGCTGAATAGTTTAACAAAATAAAGCATTTTTTCTGTCGGAAGCGAAGAATGATTACCTTTGCAACCATGAAGGAACAAGATTCAAATAGTCCTATTATTCACCTCCAGCAGCAACAACTTTTGCTGCGCATGGAATACGAATACGAAAAAGAGGAATTCAAACGCCAAACCGAAAACATGGGAGTTGCCCGGAAAGTGAAACGGGGACTTTGCTGGTATCCTGCCACTCCGGGACGAAGTTACTATAATTCACTGAATCAATTAGTAATAGAAATTACACACACAGAAAATACCGATATAGAACATAATTTTGAGTTCGGCCGTCCCGTATGTTTTTTCCGCCAGTCTGCCGATGGAAAAATAACCTATATGAACTTCACCGCTACCGTAAGCTATGCCGACGAGACACGGATGGTAGCGATAATGCCCGGAGCCGGTGCCGTTATGGAAGTGCAGGAAACGGACAACCTCGGCGTGCAACTTTATTTCGACGAAACATCCTATCGGACCATGTTCGAAGCCTTGGAAGATACGTTACGCTCCAAAGGCAACCGCCTGGCCGAATTGCGGGACATATTGCTGGGAACCTCGAAAGCCGGTTTCCGAGAGCTCTATCCCGTACGGTTTCCCTGGCTGAACTCCACGCAGGAAACAGCTGTAAACAAAGTGCTGTGTGCTCGCGACGTGGCCATTGTACATGGTCCTCCAGGAACCGGAAAAACGACCACCTTAGTGGAAGCCATCTACGAAACCCTGCATCGGGAACCGCAGGTACTGGTATGTGCCCAAAGCAATACCGCCGTCGACTGGATTTCGGAAAAACTTGTGGACCGTGGCGTCAATGTCCTGCGTATCGGCAATCCGACCCGTGTCAACGACAAGATGCTTTCCTTTACCTACGAGCGTCGTTTCGAGAACCATCCACTTTATCCGGAACTGTGGAGCATCCGGAAAAATCTCCGTGAACTGGGCAGCCGTGCCCGCCGTGGCAGCTATGACGAACGCGAAGGAGTACGCAGCCGTATGAGCCGCCTGCGCGACCGCGCCACCGCATTGGAAATACAAATCAATTCAGAGCTTTTTGATGGGGCACATGTCATAGCCTCCACGCTGGTAAGCAGCAATCACCGGCTGCTGAACGGACGCCGTTTCGGCACCCTTTTCATTGATGAAGCAGCCCAGGCCTTAGAGGCTGCCTGCTGGATAGCCATCCGAAAGGCAGACCGCGTGGTGTTGGCGGGTGACCACTGCCAACTTCCGCCCACCATAAAATGCTACGAAGCCGCCCGTGGAGGTCTGGAACGAACATTGATGGAGAAAGTGGTGTCCAACAAACCTGCCGTTGTCTCTTTGCTGAAAGTGCAATACCGCATGCACGAGGAAATCATGAAATTTCCTTCCCAATGGTTTTATAATAGCGAGTTGGAAGCCGCTCCCGAAGTGCGTTACCGGGGCATCCTGGACTGGGATACCCCCATCCACTGGATTGACACCTCCGAAATGGATTTCAAAGAAGAATTTGTGGGAGAGACTTTCGGGCGCATTAATAAGGCGGAAGCGGACCTGCTCCTATCAGAACTGAAAATCTACATCAACCGTATCGGTGGCAACCGCATTCTGGAAGAAAAAATAGACATCGGCATCATCTCCCCTTACAAGGCACAAGTGCAATATCTCCGCAGCAAGATAAAGGCAGACGCTTCACTCAAGCCTTATCGCAGCTTGTTCACTGTAAATACGGTGGATGGCTTCCAAGGGCAAGAGCGCGATGTTATCTTCATTAGCCTTGTCCGTGCCAACGAAGAAGGACAGATAGGATTCCTGAATGATTTAAGGAGAATGAATGTAGCCATCACCCGGGCACGTATGAAGCTGGTAATATTGGGAGAGGCAGAGACGCTGAAACATCACGGTTTTTACCGGAAGCTACTGGAGTTTATTCAAAATATAGGGAATCAATAATAAAGAAATACCCCCTCCGGTAACACCGAAGAGGGTATTTCACCTATTTATATAAAGCTGATTAATTGTTTTCCGGACGAAGTTTACGAACTGTAACAGCTGTCTGCCACATTTCGCTTTCACGCAAGGCTTTCAATTCTGCATTCAGCTTCTCACGATAATCGGGTTTGGAGTTACTGTCGATAGAAATCTGGGCTTCGTTGCCCGACTTCACACTTGCATACAATTTCTGTACAACCGGCTTGATGGCATCATGGAACGGGGTCATCCAATCCAGCGCACCACGCTGTGCCGTAGTAGAACAGTTGGCATACATCCAGTCCATACCGTTCTTGGCAAACAATGGCATCAAAGATTGAGTCAACTCTTCCACTGTTTCATTGAATGCTTCAGAAGGAGTATGGCCGTTTTCGCGCAATACTTCATACTGAGCCAACAGCAATCCCTGGATAGCACCCATCAATGAACCGCGTTCACCGGTCAAGTCGGAAGTGGCTTCGCGGATGAAAGTTGTCTCGAACAAATATCCCGAACCGATGCCGATACCCAGTGCAATCGTCTTGTCAAAAGCCTTACCCGTAGCATCCTGATAGACGGCATATGATGAGTTCAAGCCACGACCCTCGAGGAACATGGTACGAAGTGAAGTACCGGAACCTTTGGGAGCAACCATAATAACATCAATATCTTCAGGAGGAACCACGCCGGTACGGTCGTTCCAGGTGATAGCAAAACCATGAGAGAAGTAAAGGGCCTTTCCGGGAGTCAAATAAGGTTTGATAGTCGGCCATACAGACATTACAGCAGCATCAGACAACAGACACATGACGATAGTACCTTTCTGGCAAGCCTCTTCGATGCCGAACAAAGTTTCACCCGGTACCCATCCGTCAGCCACAGCCTTTTCGTATGTCTTGCCCGGACGTTGTCCCACAATCACATTGAAACCGTTATCACGCAAGTTGCAAGCCTGGCCCGGACCTTGTACACCATAGCCGATTACTGCAATTGTTTCATCTTTCAAAATCTCACGTGCTTTTTCCAAAGGAAATTCTTCGCGGGTCATTACATTCTCAATAACACCGCCAAAATTCAATTGTGCCATTTTTTGTTCTAATTTTTATTTGTGGCTTACGCCAACGTTGATAAATTTATTTATTTCTCTGTAAATATCACTTTAGAGCGACAGACCACTTCGCTGCCGTTCTTTTTCACCTCCACATCGTAAACACCCTCACCGGCATTATCCATAAACAAAGTCAACTCATCCCCATAATAGCTTTCGGCTACATACGCCATCTCAAAACGACGAATGCGCTTCTCCCTATACATCTCTATCGGGAACAAATCAAGGATGTGCTCGATGTAACGAATGCTGTTCACATGCCCGTTAATGTCAATATCACTGTATTTGGCTACCAAAACAGCAACCGGTTCCTTTGAGGCCACCTTTATCCGCGAAGGCTTTTCTATCGGGCAAGGCTCATCGCAGACATAATCTACAATGCTGCCACTATGAAGAGCCAGCAAATCTGCCGGCTTACGGGTATTCATGCTAATCATCGCCCAAACGGAACGTGCATACCCAATCTTCTTGCCCTCCTTATCGATGATAGCGAAATTACGGTCTGTAAAAAGGCGATAGACATTCTCCACCCAAGTCTGAATGGAGAAATCTTCGTACTGATAAGGCATTTCATCCAGTTCGACAGCCAGACGGGACAATACCCAAGTATAATTGTCCTCGTTTAGAGTCGCGATGCCAAAACCGCGGTCGCTGGCATGGAAACCCGCACAATTCAACAAATGGTTGCCCAATACTCCCATTGTCAGCCGTCCGGTAAAGTCGACATGAAACGGTTCGGCAACAAACTTGTAGGTACCTATCTTATTGTTCTCGCTCATCATGATTCTTGGTGTTTACTTTGACGATATTTTGCTTCACGGTCCGCCAGATATTCATTGACACGCTCAAAACAGCTGGTCGTAATGGCTACGCGACCCGAACGGACGAACTGAAGTACGCAATCCAACTGGCGCAACTCCTCATAAAGATTGGTGATTTCCTCACTCATGCCATTCTTCTCAACAATGGCAAATACAGCATTCACCTCCACAATACGGGCATTGTACTTACGGATTACTTTGGACACCTCCGGTTTTTCTTCCAGCGTAGGGGTCGTTATTTTATAAAGGGCAATCTCGTGCTGATAGATTTCATCATCCGTGAAATAATGGGCTTGCAGCACATCTATTTTCTTGGTAATCTGCTTGGTCACCTTTTCAATGGTATCCTTGTCCGTCCAAGCGGTAATGGTATATTTATGTACCCCCTTGATGGAGGAGGCCGATACATTCAAACTCTCGATGTTTATCTGCCGGCGGGTAAACACAGCCGTCACCTGATTCAGCAAACCGGCAAAGTTTTCCGAATGAACAATGATTGTATATAGTTTTTTATCCATAGATAGAGTAAATTCTTTAATTTCGCATGACTTCAGCATTCCAACAACATCTGATTGACCGAACCCCCCGGAGGTGTCATCGGCATTACATTTCCTTCTTCCTCCACACAAGCTTCGAGCAGGAACGGTCCGTCAGTTACTATCATCTCTTCAATCGCTTTTGCCAACTCCTCACGGGTCATTACCCTGCGTGCAGGAATATCATATGCCGAAGCAATCTTCATATAATCCGGATTCATCATCGGAGTAAACGAATAGCGACGATTGAAGAACATCGCCTGCCATTGACGAACATTACCCAAGAAGTTATTGTTCAACAGAATCATCTTCACCGGAGCCTTTTGTTCCATGATGGTACCCAGCTCCTGCAGGTTCATCTGCAAGCCGCCGTCTCCCATGAATACGCATACCGTGCGGTCCGGACGTCCAAAAGTGGCACCGATAGCTGCCGGAAGGCCGAAGCCCATAGTACCCAGGCCACCGGAAGTAACAATGCTACGTTCCTTGCTGTATTTGAAATAACGGGCAGACATCATCTGATTCTGGCCGACATCAGTCACCAATATCGCCTCGTTATGGGTAGCCTCACTCACAGCACGCACCACCTCACCCATGCTTAGCGCTTTTCCTGCCGGATGTAATTCCGGACGGATTACCTTTTCCTCTTCCACTTCCTCGTATTGCCGGAAACTGTCAATCCATTCCTGATGGTTGGCGGGTTCCAGCAATTGGGTAACGGCAGCCAGTGTCTCTTTGCAATCTCCCAGGACAGCAACATCGGTCTTTACATTCTTATCTATTTCGGCAGGGTCAATATCAAAGTGGATAATCTTCGCCTGCTTGGCATATGTTTCCAATTTACCCGTCACACGGTCATCAAAGCGCATGCCTACGGCGATAAGGACATCACATTTATTGGTATTGATATTGGGCCCCAGGTTACCGTGCATACCAAGCATTCCTTTGTTCAACGGATGGTTCGTAGGTAATGCGGAAAGTCCCAATAAAGTGCATCCGGCAGGCATTCCGGCTTTCTCAATGAAAGCACGAAGCTCTTGCTGGGCTTCTCCCAGCTCCACGCCTTGTCCTACCAGCACCAAAGGCCGTTCCGCACCATTTATTAATTCAGCAGCCTTCCGTATGGCCTCCGGCTCCATTTCGGGAACGGGAAGATAGCTACGGACATAGTCCACCTTAGTAGGCGCATATTCTGTTTTCTCCACTTGGGCGTTTTTAGCAAAATCCAGCACGACCGGTCCCGGACGTCCGCTCTTTGCCACATAGAAAGCACGTGCCACTGCCCAGGCCACATCTTCTGCACGACGAATCTGGTAACTCCATTTCGTGATAGGCTGAGTAATGCCTACCAAGTCCACTTCCTGAAATGCATCCGTACCCAAGAAGTTCGTCCCTACCTGGCCGGCAATGACAACGATAGGCGTACTGTCAATCATGGCATCTGCAATGCCCGTGATAGTATTGGTAGCACCCGGTCCACTGGTAACCAGACAAACGCCAACCTCGCCTGATACACGTGCAAAGCCTTGTGCCGCATGGGTTGCTCCTTGTTCATGGCGAACCAAGATGTGGTTCAATTCCTTCCGGTGGTCGTATAAGGCATCGAATACCGGCATGATGCTCCCTCCCGGATAACCGAAAATGGTCTTTACTCCCTGATGCTCCAGAGAGCGCATCAATGCTTCTGCGCCTGTTATTAGAGCCTCACCCCGACCCTCTCCTTGGGAGAGGGAGGAAAAGTTACTCTTTTTATTATTATCAGCCATACTTTATCTTTTTATTAAAAACTTCGGAAATTTGTATCATTCCCTCCTCCCCTCTCTTTCGGAGAGGGGTCGGGGGTGAGGCCTTTAATCAATCAGCCTCACAGCCCCTTTGTCAGCGGAACTCACCATACTGGCATATGCTTTCAATGCTTTGGAGACTTCACGGTTGCGGGTTACCGGAGTCATAGGGCGTGCTGCAAGCTCTTCATCCGTCAACTTCACATTGATAGAACGGTTCGGTATATCAATTTCGATAATGTCCCCATCCTTAATCTTGCCGATATTACCACCGGCAGCCGCTTCGGGAGAAACATGTCCGATACTTAGTCCGGAAGTACCACCACTGAAACGCCCGTCGGTAATCAATGCACACTCCTTACCCAGATGGCGGGATTTGATATAAGAAGTAGGATAAAGCATCTCCTGCATACCCGGTCCACCTTTCGGTCCTTCGTGAGTAATGACGACGACGTCTCCACTGACTACCTTTCCACCCAAAATACCATCGCAAGCCGCATCTTGTGAGTCGAAAACTTTCGCCGGCCCCGTAAATTTCCAGATACTCTCGTCTACACCGGCAGTCTTAACAACGCAACCGTCCTGAGCTATATTTCCTTTCAAAACCGCCAGACCGCCATCCTTGCTGTATGCATGTTCCAAATCACGGATACAACCGGTCGCACGGTCCGTATCGAGTTCCTTATAAGACGCATTTTGTGAGCCGAGTACCAGATTGAACTTTCCGGCTGCCGCACTGGAGTATTTCTTGATTGCCTCTTTACATACATTAGAGCTGGTAATACTATACCGGTCGATTGCCTCTGCCAACGTCATTCCATCCACACGATGGACATTCGTATCGACCAATCCGCCCTTGGCAAGCTCATCCATGATGGCAATGATGCCACCGGCACGGTTAACGTCTTGTACATGATACTTTTGGGTATTGGGAGCCACCTTGCATAAGCAGGGGGTCTTGCGGGAGAGCATGTCAATGTCGTCCATCTTAAAATCCGCTCCGGCTTCGTGAGCCACAGCCAACAAATGAAGTACCGTATTAGTGGAACCGCCCATCGCAATATCCAGCGTCATGGCATTCAAAAATGCCTCACGGGTAGCAATACTGCGCGGGAGTACACTCTCATCCCCTTCTTCATAATATCTAAAGGCATTCTCTACAATCAACCTGGCTGCATCCTCAAATAGTTTCTTGCGATTTTCGTGAGTGGCTACAATCGTGCCGTTACCGGGCAGTGCCAATCCAATCGCTTCATTCAAGCAATTCATGGAATTAGCGGTAAACATGCCTGAACAGCATCCGCAAGTGGGGCAGGCATGTTGCTCAATCTGTGCCACCTCTTTATCGCCCACACTTTCATCAGCAGATTTAATCATGGCATCAATCAAATCCAAATGCTGTCCGTTCCATTCCCCGGCTTCCATCGGACCGCCTGAAACAAACACAGTCGGTATATTCAGTCTCATAGCCGCCATCAGCATCCCCGGAGTAATCTTGTCACAGTTACTGATGCAAACCATAGCATCCGCCTTATGGGCATTTACCATATACTCCACACTATCGGCAATGATATCTCTTGAAGGCAGGGAATAAAGCATACCGTCGTGTCCCATAGCGATACCGTCGTCAATGGCAATCGTATTGAACTCCGCAGCAAAACACCCCAGTTTTTCAATCTCTTCCTTTACAAACTGGCCTATTTCGTGCAGATGTACATGCCCGGGGACGAATTGTGTAAATGAATTGACTATAGCGATAATGGGCTTACCCATCTGTTCCTTCTTCATACCATTCGCCGTCCACAATGCACGGGCTCCCGCCATGCGACGACCTTGTGTGCTGAACGAGCTGCGTAACTGATGCTTCATTTTCAAATCTCCTTTTAATGAAAAAGCCTCTCCCACTATAGTGAGAAAGGCTTAATAAATTATCTTCTAACATACGAATACATACATAACCTTTCTCACGCTCTTGATGCCACCACCACGACGCGAATAATATGCAGGACTGCCAGGTTAATAGATGTATGTAAATTCATAACTTAATTCTTCTTTTTTGTTTCAAACGTGCTGCAAAGGTAAGGGCTTTTTTATAATCTCCAAACAAATTGAAGAAAAAAATAAGATAAATATGAATAATCGTAAGAAAATATCGCCCTAAAATCCTATTTTATCACTTAACAGTTCTAAATAGAACCATTCGGACAGCCAATGTAAATGTATTGCCAATCATTGAAACCATTTAATAATCTGAAAATTACCAAAGGCTCTCTACATCCCGAAACAAATAATTCGTATCTTTGTCTCTTCAAATACTCAAAAAAAGTATTTACTAATTAAATAAAGATAGAAAATTAATGGAAACAGTAGAAAACAAGTACATCACCGTAGCATATAAGCTGTACTCAATCGAAAACGGAGAAAAAGATTTCGAAGAAGAAGCACCCGTAGAGCATCCTTTTCAGTTTATCTCAGGGCTGGGAATGACACTCGAACCCTTTGAAGCCCAGATAAAAGACTTGCAGATAGGCGATAAATTCGACTTTACCATTCCGGCATCAGAAGCTTATGGTGAATATGACGACGACCATGTTATTGACCTCCCCAAAGAAATCTTCATGATAGAAGGAGAATTCGACAGCGACCGTGTAGTGGAAGGCGCCGTCATCCCCTTGATGACTTCTGAAGGTCAACGCATCAACGGAAGTGTGGTAGAAGTGAAGGAAGATATCGTCGTAATGGATATGAACCATCCGCTCGCAGGTTGTGACTTGAACTTCACTGGAGAAGTAGTGGAAAGCCGCCTGGCTACAAACGAAGAACTTGCCGAAGTCGCCCGTATGATGGGTGGCGGTTGCGGCAGCTGCGGTTGTGGTGACTGTGGCGACGGATGCGGCGACCATGAATGTGGAGGCGGATGCTGCCACTAAAGAATTAAAAATTAAAGAATTAAAAATTAAAGAATCAGACTACACAGTATTAAGCATGCCGCATGGTAATTCTTTAATTTTTAATTCTTTAATTTTCAAATTCTATATTATTTACTTGTCATTATCTCCAATACCAATTTATCCGTTTCATTCATTCCTTTAGAACCGATTTTTGTCAGATTACGGATACTCTGATCCACATCCTCATCAATAATACCTTCTACGGAAGTTACACAACGGTTTTCCATGGCCATGATGGCTGAAAGTACTGCGGTTGAAACTCCGGTAGTCACTTTCAATGCACAACTAGGTTTGGCACCATCACAAATCATTCCGGTAAGATTGGCAATCATGTTCTGTACAGCATATGCCACCTGCTCATAAGTACCCCCCATTAGCCAAGTTATACCGCAACTGGAACCAGTGGCAGCAACCACACAACCGCATAAGGCAGATAAGCGTCCCAAACTCTGCTTGATATAGATTACTGTTAAATGGCTCAACATCAAGGCACGAATCAATTCTTCTTCCGATTTTCCATTTTCTTCGGCATAGACCAGTACGGGAAGGGTAGCGGATATCCCTTGATTGCCACTGCCGGAATTGCTCATCACCGGAATCATGGCACCGGCCATACGGGCATCACATGCTCCCGAAGTGTAAGAAAGGATATGAGAGAAGACACTGTCGCCCATAATCCGGTGTTCGTAAGTGCCACGTAGGATTTTACCCAGACCATGACCGTATTCACCTTCGAAGGAACGTTCGGCGGCAGTCTTGTTCAGTCGTGCCGTATCAAGAATAAAACGGATGTCGTCTAATGGGGTTGTCATGGCGAAGTCATACACTTTGCGTAAAGTCAAGTCCAATACATCCTCCTCCTCTTCGAAGCAAGAAGCGGTTTGTTTGTCCAGCAGGATGTCCCCGTTGTGCGTTATATAAGTAAAGCAAGTATGTCCACCAGCAATAATGGCGGTTGCCTTGTCCATATCGGCTTCACAGCAGACTTCTATATAAAGTTTCTCTTCTATATCGTCTTTTAAGGATATATGGATACGCTTTTCTTCTATGAAACGCTTTCCTGCCTCCACTGCATCAGGGGTACTGTCTTTCAAAACCTCCAATTGATATGCCGACTTGCCTATTAAAGCGCCAAGTGCCACAGCAATCGGTAATCCAATCATCCCCGTACCAGGAATACCCACTCCCATTGCATTCTTCAGAATATTGGCACTCAGCAATACGGTTATCTTTTCGGGACGCTTATTCAACACTTCCACAGCCTTTGCTACACACAATGCTACAGCTATAGGTTCTGTACAACCAATGGCAGGGACGACCTCGTTCTTGACAAGGGTAATGATTTGCAGTCTTTCCGTTTCAGTCATATTTATTCAAATTTGATGCAGGCAAAGATAATGTATTTTATTCTATAATAAAACGAACAAAAAAATAAAAAAGAGGATTCCAAGCACAGAACCCTCTTTATAGATAAAGAAAAATCTTTTCTTATTTTTTATAAGAATTGTCACCAAGACTTATACCTAAATTGAATCTGGTAGTAACATTCCAAATTCCTTCTATTTCAGTCATTGAGTTCAAGGCAGTCAGCATCTGAATCATATTCCACAAAGGTATACTCTGTCCCCAGAATTCAATGTTCGTGTTCTTTAACAACGCATCTACATCAGGTAACATCGGATAGAGAGCAGGCATAAAAATATCAAATAAATCCTTATCCAGATAGATAGAGAGATCATTTACCGTTCTTACGAGCTCTTCCTCGTTCTTTATCTCCAATTGGGTGGTTCTATAGTTCAAGGGGAAACCATCGATTACATAGCTAATCAGCTTTTCAATATCACTATCAGAAATTTTAGAAATATCTAACTTTTTCAGCATATTATCATCTTCAAGTCCAGCCAACAACTGACCCAACAAATTCTTGATGTCAGCTCCACTCATGCTCTTCACCATTTCTATAATCTGCAAAATAGCTTCCGGAGTCACTTGAGAATCCTCAGCATCTTTCAATGCTTCGGTTACAATGGCAGGAATATTCAGCACAACATAGATATGCTCACCCTTCACATACCAATAAGCCAGATTTGCAGGAGAAGATTTCCAAACAATGCCGTCCGTTGAAGGGAGCTGTCCCATACCGGCCATAATCATCTGATCCATAGTAATGTTTATTTCTTCTGCATAGCTGGCTACAATAGAACCGTCAGCTTTGAACTCCACATCTTTCAAAAGCTGTATCATAGCCGCAGATAGGACATTTGTCCCTACTGTCGAGATATTATCCGCTGCAATCCCTGCATTACCACCTTCTCCATAAGGCGATACCCAAGTCAATCTTCCCGGAGCATAAATATTGGTTCTATCTTTAGAATCAGCATAATAAACAGCATCACACAACTGATATTTCTTCACGATATCTCCTACAAACTCCGTAGAAACCGTAACTGCAGCTTTCCCTTCTAATGTGATAGTACCCGAAACTTTCACATTCGTAGAGCTAAGCAGCACCCAAGCCGCCTTAGTAGCAGGCGTTACACTTTTCTCGCCTTGAAACTTAAAAGTACCGTCTGTCTGTTCAACAACAGTCACATTAATTTCTATTTCATCTGCACCTCTAACCACTTTATTCAACGTCAAAATACCATTCTGCGCATCGGTCATCGCTAATTTCATACTAGCATCAGAACTTGTTGGAATATTAGTTTCCAGTTCCAGATTTTCAGCTGTAATAATCTGATTAGGCACTTTCTTCCAATTTTCATCGTCATCATCACTACAAGCCGTGAATAAACTCATTGAACAGATCAATGCAAATAAATAAAATAAATTCTTTTTCATACTTTTTTGAGTACTTGTTTAGTTAATAAAAAGCTTCCCAAGGGAGCTATTAATTTCCCATTTTAAATTAAAGGTGCAAAGTAACACTTTTTAAGGTTACAGTACAAGGTCTTTTCTAAAAAATAGATGTTCCTTTTTTCATCATTACGAGTGAAATTCCGATGTATATTTCATAAAGAGTAAGCCATTTTTATAAAGAACAAACCATTAGCCAAACTCTGGTAAAGGCAGGCAACTTTATACGGAAAGGATTTTTTATCTTATTTCCTTAAACGTTTTATGAAAAAAGTTGTTATCTTTATAAAGTCAAAAGCATTTCCTATAAAGCGTATTGGCACATTAACCTCATATATAAACCTTTAAAGCATTTGATATGTTCAACTCATTTGGAAATATTCTCCGTCTTACCAGTTTTGGGGAATCGCACGGTAAGGGCG
>OKXI01000259.1_pt1 | contig 23487 bp, 17 predicted proteins | sample 1607161 | NCBI WGS metagenome assembly OKXI01 (sample SAMN04414078, study PRJEB24778) | human gut metagenome | material: faecal | host: Homo sapiens
TAGATAGGGCAGTGTCCGGTTGCTGAACGATGAGCGAGTCAATTGCAATCAGGTACTTATTATAGTTCACTCGGGTATTGCAAGCAATGGACAGAAGTACGATTAGGACAGATAGGGTTGCGATAATAGCTTTTCTCATGTGGTGAACAAAGTTCTCAGTTAAGTCGGGTGCAAAGGTACATCTTTTTCATTATTTACTCATATAATTGCTTGGGCATATTGAAGTTTGAAGAAAATTGTGTGGAAGTTAGGAGTAAAGATGGAAAATAAATGAGCCGGCTATTATTAAGATGACAATGTATGAGTGTACATGGTGCTGGAGAAGTATGCAAGGACACAAAAGAAAGTAGAGAATGTGGGCATTTAGGCAGAAATAACCTGAAACCCTTTTCCATTCCCTCGTTTTCTTGTATCTTTGCGACCTCATAATTCACTTAACTACAAGCAATGAAGGAATTTCTGCAGCTGATGCGACGCTTTGTGTCGCCTTACAAGAGATATATCGGTTGGGCAATCGTGCTCAATGTACTGTCTGCCATATTCAACGTATTTTCATTCACATTGTTGATTCCTATTCTCAATATCCTCTTCAAAACGGGGGAGAATACCAAAGTGTACGAGTACATGGAGTGGGGGAGCGAAGGCATCAAGGAAGTGGCGGTGAATAATTTCTATTACTACGTCACCCAGATGATTGAGACACACGGGCCACAGATGACATTGCTGTTCATGGGGCTCTTCCTTGCTTTCATGACCATGCTGAAGACCTCCTGCTATTTCGGCTCTTCTGCCATTATGATTCCCCTTCGTACGGGAGTGGTACGCGATATCCGCGTGATGGTCTATTCCAAAGTGATGCACTTGCCGCTCGGCTTTTTCTCTGAAGAAAGGAAAGGGGACATCATTGCACGTATGAGCGGTGACGTAGGCGAAATTGAAAACTCCATTACCAGTTCACTGGATATGCTGCTCAAGAATCCTATCCTGATTCTGCTTTATTTTTCCACTTTGATTGTAACCAGTTGGCAGCTGACCTTGTTTACTGTCCTGGTATTGCCGGGTATGGGCTGGCTGATGGGAAAGGTCGGCAAGAAGCTGAAACGCAAGTCGCTGGAAGCCCAGGGGAAATGGAGCGACACGATGTCGCAACTGGAAGAGACGTTGGGCGGACTGCGCATCATCAAGGCTTTCATAGCCGAAGACAAGATGGTGGACCGTTTCAAACAATGTAGCAACGAGCTGCGTGATGCCACCAACAAGGTAGCCATCCGTCAGTCGTTGGCACATCCTATGAGCGAATTCCTCGGTACGTTGCTCATTGTATTGGTTCTGTGGTTTGGTGGTCTGCTTATTTTGGGCGATGGTACTTCCATGGAAGCTTCAACGTTCATTTTCTATATGGTGATTCTGTACAGTATCATCAATCCGTTGAAAGACTTTGCAAAGGCAGGATACAACATTCCAAAGGGTCTGGCATCCATGGAACGTGTGGACAAAATACTGAAAGCCGAGAATCCCATTAAGGAACCGGTAAACCCGTTGCCGCTGCACGGGATGAATGACCGGATTGAATTTAAGGACCTCTCCTTCAGTTACGACGGCAAGCGCGAAGTGTTGAAGCACGTCAATCTGATGGTGCCCAAAGGACAGACCATTGCACTTGTCGGTCAGTCCGGCTCCGGCAAGTCGACATTGGTGGATTTGCTGCCGCGCTATCACGATGTGCAGTTGGGTGAGATTACAATTGACGGTGTGAATATTAAGAATTTTCGCATCCACGACCTGCGTGCGTTGATAGGAAACGTGAACCAAGAGGCCATTCTGTTCAATGACACCTTCTTCAACAACATTGCCTTTGGTGTGGAAAATGCAACTATGGAGCAGGTGGTCGAAGCGGCAAAGATTGCCAATGCCCACGACTTCATCATGGAGACCGAACTCGGTTATCAGACCAACATTGGCGACCGTGGCGGCAAGCTTTCCGGCGGACAGCGCCAGCGTATCAGTATTGCCCGTGCCATCTTGAAGAATCCGCCTATCCTGATACTCGATGAGGCCACTTCAGCACTCGATACCGAAAGCGAACGACTGGTGCAGGAGGCTCTGGAACGGCTAATGAAGACCCGTACCACGATTGCCATCGCCCACCGCCTTTCCACCATCAAGAATGCGGATGAGATTTGTGTACTCTATGAAGGTGAAATTGTGGAACGTGGTAAGCACGAGGAACTTCTCGAGAAGAACGGCTATTATAAGAGACTGAATGATATGCAGTCTCTCTCATAGAAATAAAATTCTGCGTACTTTGCTTCCACCCGCTTGTGCTAGGCTGTTATGACTAAATAGGAAGTTAATTTCCTGCAAACAGCCTATTAATTCTTCTTTCTCTTCTATATTTCTTACGCAGAATCTATGATGCAGGTGGGTGTTGACGGCTGCCGGCAGAGTGTTTCACGGCTGTTAGGCGATGATGAATAAAGGGCGTTCTTTTGTCTTTTACGCTTTTTTAATATCTGCTTGCTTCCATTCTATCACTAATTATCCTATTTTTGCAAAGAACACATACATAAACATTGCAAATATCATGAAAAAATTATACCCAATATCTACGACAACAGCTACTATGACTATTAGTCCAAGTACTCTTAATCATGTAATTCAATTGACCCCGATAATACTATAACTGTAAATATTTAATATTCGCCTACCATGAAAATAAAAGTTGGTTTGATAGGGTTCGGCAGAATGGGGCAAATGTATTGGGAGGAAATGCAGAAAAGCGGTCGATGGGACATCGCATATATCTGTGATACCGATCCGGCCTCCCGAGAATTGGCAAGAAACTTTTCCCCTTCATCCAGAATCATATCCGATGAACAAGAAATCTTTGACGACCAGAGTGTAGAAGCTGTTGGTCTTTTTGCATTGGCAAATTCCAGAAAAGAACAAATAGAGAAAGCTGTCCGGAGCAATAAGCATATCCTGACGGAGAAACCCATTGCCGATACCATTGATAAGGAATGGGAAATTGTGGACCTGATTGAAAAGTATGATCGCATTGCCGCTGTCAACCTTTATCTGCGGAACTCCTGGTATCACCAGGCTATGAAGCAGTTTATCGATGAAGGCGAGATTGGTGAACTGGCTATCTTGCGCATCTGCCACATGACTCCGGGATTGGCGCCGGGCGAGGGACACGAATATGAGGGTCCCGCCTACCACGACTGCGGCATGCACTACATAGACATCGCCCGCTGGTATGCCGACAGTGAATACAAGACCTGGCATGCCCAAGGCATGCGGATGTGGGACTACAAGGACCCTTGGTGGGTACAGTGCCACGGTACGTTCGAGAACGGCATCGCCTTCGATGTCACACAAGGCTTCGTCTACGGACAACTCTCCAGAAACCAGACTCATAATGCATATACGGACATTATCGGTACAAAAGGTATCGTGCGCATGACGCATGATTTCCGGACTGCCGTGGTGGAGCTTCACGGCGTGAACCGTACGCTTCGCCTGGAGAAACCGTTTGGTGGGAAGAACTTAGATAAACTATGCAATATTATGGCCGACTCCATCGAGAGCGGGAAACGCGATCCGAGATTGCCGCAAATGCGCGACTCAGCCATTGCTTCCCAATACGGATGGACTTTCCTGGAAGATGCGCGTCGTCACGACCTGCCCGGCATAGGCGACTTGCAGACACTGGAGGAAATCAGGGAGCGCCGGAGGCATATGAAGGAAGGTTATGGACTGCTCCGTCCGAAGAAGACGGTAGTCTGATGCCTACTGTAATGAGAAGTGTTTTAAAACTTAATTATATTAACCGATTTTAAAATCTAAAGAACCATGTCGAAATTTACAAGAAGAGAGTTTCTTAAGACCGGAGGTTTAGCTTTGGCGGGTCTTACCATTGCTCCAAGCAGCATTTTGGGTAAGAGTCACGGACACGTACCTCCCAGTGACCGTTTGAACATTGCTGCCGTAGGTATCGGTGGTATGGGACACACTAACATTAATCATGTGAAGGCTACGGAAAATATCGTGGCGCTGTGTGACGTAGACTGGCGCTACGCGAAAGGTGTGTTCGATGAGCTTCCCAATGCGAAGAAGTATTGGGATTATCGTAAGATGTACGATGAGATGGGCAAGGATATCGATGCCGTTATCATCGCTACGGCCGACCATACACATGCCATCATCACTGCTGATGCCATGACGATGGGCAAACATGTATATTGCCAGAAACCGTTGACGCACTCCGTATACGAGTCCCGTCTGCTTACCCGCCTGGCCGCTTCTACGGGAGTAGTTACTCAGATGGGTAACCAGGGTTCTTCGGACGAAGGTACCGACTTGGTATGCGAGTGGATATGGAACGGCGAAATCGGTGACGTGACAAAGGTGGAATGTGCTACCGACCGTCCCATCTGGCCGCAAGGATTGAATGTTCCCGAGAAGGAAGACCGCATTCCCAAAACTCTGAACTGGGATTTGTTCACCGGTCCTGCCAAGATGAATCCGTATAACGAAATCTATCATCCCTGGAACTGGCGCGGATGGTGGGATTATGGTACGGGTGCTTTGGGCGATATGGCTTGTCACATCCTGCACCAGCCGTTCAGAGCTTTGAAGTTGTTGTATCCTACCAAGGTAGAAGGTTCGTCTACATTGTTGCTCAATGCCTGCGCTCCGCAAGCACAGCACGTGAAGCTGACTTTCCCCGCACGTGAAAATATGCCGAAGGTGGCTATGCCCGAAGTGGAAGTTCACTGGTATGATGGTGGCATGATGCCCGACCGTCCGAAAGGCTTCCCCGAAGGAAAGCAACTGATGCAGAGCGGTGGCGGTCTGACTATCTTCCACGGAACGAAGGATACGCTGATTTGCGGTTGCTACGGACAGAACCCGTGGTTACTTTCTGGCCGCGTGCCCAATGCACCGAAGGTTTGCCGCCGTGTGCCGAAGGCTATGAATGGCGGTCATGAGATGGACTGGGTACGTGCTTGTAAGGAAAGTCCTTCCAGTCGCGTAATGCCTAAGTCTGATTTCTCCGAAGCAGGACCGATGAACGAAATGGTGGCAATGGGTGTATTGGCCATCCGTCTGCAGGGCCTGAACAATACACTGGAATGGGACAGAGCCACCATGCGCTCCATCAATATCGGCGACGAAGAGACATTGCGTACAGTCATCAAGGACGGCTTCAAGATACACAACGGCCATCCAAGCTTCGACAAGACATGGACAGATCCGGTAAATGCCAAGGCTTTTGCAGAAGAGCTCATCAAGCATAACTACCGTGAAGGCTGGAAGTTGCCCGATATGCCCAGATAAACATTAAAAAGAGTATCGGATCCAGGTTCCGATGCTCATAAACGAATACTAATCATTTAATTTTTCAGATTATGAAGAAAATATATTATTCTTTGGCTTGTTGCCTTATCGGAGGTATGCTCGCCTCTTGCGGTGGCGGTGCAAAGAAATCGAACGCTACGGAAGAAGCCGCAGCTCCTACTACTACTGCGGTGTCTTACTCCAAGTCTTTGAAAGCGCCTGAAACGGACAGTCTGAATCTGCCGATTGATGCGGACGGTTATATTACTATTTTTGATGGAAAGAGCCTGGACGGATGGCGTGGATACGGTAAGGACAAAGTGCCTTCCAGATGGATTATTGAGGATGGTTGCCTCAAATTCTGTGGAACCGGTACCGGCGAAGGACAGACCGGTGAGGGCGGTGACTTGATTTTCGCCCATAAGTTCAAGAACTTTGAGCTGGAACTGGAATGGAAGATTTCCAAAGGTGGTAACTCCGGTATCTTCTATCTGGCTCAGGAAGTTACTTCAAAGGACAAGGACGGCAACGAAGTGTTGGAACCCATCTATATCTCTGCTCCCGAGTTCCAGGTGCTGGATAACGCCAATCATCCGGATGCCAAACTGGGTAAGGACAACAACCGTCAGGCTGCTTCCTTGTACGACATGATACCGGCTGTTCCGCAGAACGCCAAACCTTTCGGCGAATGGAACAAGGCAAAGATTATGGTATACAAAGGTACTGTAGTTCACGGACAGAACGATGAAAACGTACTGGAATATCACTTGTGGACTAAGCAATGGACTGAAATGTTGCAGGCAAGCAAGTTCAGCGAAGAGAAGTGGCCCTTGGCTTTCGAACTGTTGAACAACTGTGGCGGCGAAAACCACGAAGGCTTTATCGGTGTGCAGGATCATGGCGACGATGTTTGGTACCGCAACATCCGTGTAAAGGTTCTCGACTAATTCCTTCTAAAAAGATAGTACTATGAGAATCAAACATATGATGATTTTGTCAGCACTGTGTTTATCCATGATGGCCACAAGCTGTAGCAGCCAGAGTAGGGAAACGACGCCGGAAACGACGAAAAAGGAAGTTGCCATACAGCTCTACTCTGTGAGGGACTTGGTGAAGGACGGCAGTAACCTCGACCAGATTCTGAAGGATTTGGCTGATATGGGCTATACCAGTGTGGAGGCCGCCAACTACAATGACGGTAAGTTCTACGGCAAGACTCCCCAGGAGTTCAAACAGATGGTGGAAAAGAGCGGTATGACCGTGCTTTCTTCGCACACTACCCACGGGTTGTCGGACGAGGAACTGGCTTCGGGCGACTTTACGGAAGCCTTGAAATGGTGGGATCAGTGCATTGCTGCCCATAAGGAGGCCGGTATGGAGTATATCGTGACTCCGTATCTCTCCGTTCCCAAGACATTGAAAGACTTGCAGACCTACTGCGACTATTACAATGAAGTGGGCAAGCGCTGCCAGGCTGCCGGTTTGAAATACGGTTACCACAATCATGCCCATGAATTCCAGAAAGTGGAAGACAAGGAGCTGATGCTGGACTACATGCTGCAACACACCAATCCCGAATATGTATTCTTCCAGATGGACGTTTACTGGGTAGTGCGCGGCCAGAACAGCCCGGTGGATTACTTCAACAAGTATCCCGGACGCTTCACCATGCTCCATATCAAGGATCACCGCGAGATTGGGCAGAGTGGTATGGTAGGTTATGATGCTATCTTCAAGAATACGGATACTGCTGGCGTGCGCCACATCGTAGCTGAGATTGAGAAATACAGCTGCCCCGTAGAAGAGAGTGTGAAGCAGAGTCTTGACTACTTGCTTGATGCTCCTTTCGTGAAGGCATCGTATAGCAAATAAAACATGATGGCGGCTATTCATTCATAAGCTCGGCCGCATCATTTTCTTGACGCGGGCACAACCGGATGAAGAATCCAGGGTGCTCGCGTTTTTTTACTTCCTTCCGAAGTCGGCCGGAATTTCCCCCCATTGCTTTGTCTCCCATTTTAGGATGCGGGTGGTGTAGGTGTTTTCGCGCAACCACTTCTCCGCACGTTCTATTAGGTGGAAAAGCTCTTCGGTCTTGGCGTCACGCGGCAGTTTGGTTTTGCATTTTTTCTGTTTTATCCAGTTGATGGCGTTTACGCTGTCACTGTAGATGGGCATGTCGAAACCTTTCTGTTTCAACAAGGCAAGTCCGTGGACAATGGCGAGGAATTCGCCGATATTGTTGGTTCCATACATCGGCCCGAAGTGAAAGATTTCCTGACGGCTGGCGACGTGTACTCCCCGGTACTCCATGGCACCGGGATTTCCGCTGCAGGCGGCGTCTACGGCAAGGCTGTTTTCTGCGACGGCGGCAGGAAGGGGAGCGTCGGCGCCGGGAATAGTCTTGGCAGGAGAAGGGGCCGACCGCTTGATGTACGCGTACGGCGAAGAGGCAAAGGCTTTTTCCGCTTCCTCGCGTGATTCGAACGACTTGTATTTTGCTCCTTCGTAGCCTTTGGTCTGCAGTTGGCAGTCTGTCCAGGAAGTGTAGATACCCGGGCTGACTCCCGCCCATACGACGTAATATTTTTCTTTTTTCATAACTGCGGACAAAGGTAAAAAAGAAAATCCGAACAACTTAACTCTTTCATTTGTTTCTTTGTATGGCGGATATAAAATAAAGAAGAGAAGACTCAATAAAAAAAGAAAGGACAAAAAATGAAGAGAACATTTGCAGAGGCCATGGCGCATCGCCGTAGTTATTACTCTATCGGCAGCGATTCGCCAGTACTGGATGAAGAAATAGTACACATTATTCGTGAAGCCGTAAAGAATGTGCCGTCAGCTTTCAATTCACAGTCTACAAGAATTGTATTGCTGCTGGGCGACGAACATAAGAAATTGTGGAACATTGTGAAGGAAACCCTGAAAGCACGTATCTCTGCCGAGGCTTTTGCCAAGACGGAAGCCAAGATTGACGGCTGCTTTGCCAGCGGACACGGTACTGTGCTCTATTTTGAAGACACTTCTGTAGTCAAGAAGCTGCAGGAAGCATTCCCTTCCTATAAGGATAATTTCCCCACTTGGTCACAGCACACCTCCGCTATGCACCAGTTTGCCATCTGGACTATGCTGGAAGATATGGGGTTGGGCGCCTCCCTGCAACATTATAACCCCTTGATTGACGACGAGGTACGTCGCACCTGGAACCTGCCCGACGACTGGATGATGATTGCACAGATGCCCTTCGGTACACCCACCGGTGAACCGGGAGAAAAGGAATTCGAAGATTTAAGCAAGCGTATCAAAATTTTTCTCTGATACAGAGGCGTTTTCAGCTTGGAATTGCTACCTTTGCAGGAAACCTGTAACTCGTAGCAGATATGATACGTATTTTCTTGACCGGCTACATGGGAGCCGGTAAAACTACTTTAGGAAAGGCTTTTGCCCGCGAAATGAATGTGCCGTTCATTGATTTGGACTGGTACATCGAAGAACGTTTTCACAAATCAATCCGTGAATTGTTCACCGAGCGGGGAGAAGCCTCTTTTCGTGAATTGGAGCGAAACATGCTGCATGAAGTAGGGGAATTTGAGGATGTCGTGGTTTCTACCGGTGGCGGTACTCCTTGTTTTTTTGACAATATGGAGTATATGAACGGTTGCGGGCAGACGGTGTTCCTGGATGTACACCCCGATATTCTGTTCCGCCGGCTCCGGGTGGCGAAGCAGCAGCGCCCCATCCTGCAAGGCAAGACGGACGAAGATTTGCGCACCTTCATTGTGGAGGCGCTGGATAAGCGTGCGCCTTTCTACTCGCAGGCCCGTTATCGCTTTGATGCCGGTTATCTGGAGAGTCGCAGCCAGATTAGCGAATCCGTGCAACGGTTACGCCAACTTTTAGGACTTTAATCCCTTGTAAATGTGTATTTTTCAGTCCGATGAGCTGGATGTATTAGATTTATGTGTATTTTTGTCGCCCCTTTTATAAAACACACTATAGTGGGAAAATAGTAAATTGTAAATAGTCTAATAGTAAATGTACTGATGAGAAAATGGCGTATTGAAGATTCAGAAGAGCTGTACAACATAACTGGTTGGGGCACTTCGTACTTTAGTATCAATGACAAAGGTCATGTTGTGGTGACACCGCGTAAGGATGGGGTTGCCGTCGATTTAAAAGAGTTGGTGGACGAGTTGCAGTTGCGCGATGTAGCGGCTCCGGTATTGGTGCGTTTTCCCGATATTCTGGACAACCGAATCGAGAAGGTGTCCTGCTGCTTCAGACAGGCCGCCGATGAGTATGGGTATAAAGGAGAGAACTTTATTATCTATCCCATCAAAGTGAATCAGATGCGTCCTGTGGTGGAAGAGATGATTAACCATGGGAAGAAGTTCAATCTAGGTCTGGAAGCGGGTTCAAAGCCGGAGTTGCATGCTGTGATAGGGGTCAATACAGACCCGGACTCCCTCGTGGTCTGTAACGGATATAAGGACGAGAGCTTCATTGAATTGGCACTGTTGGCGCAGAAAATGGGCAAACGCATTTTTCTTGTTGTAGAGAAACTTAATGAGTTGAATCTTATTGCCAAGATGGCGAAGCAATTGAAGGTGAAACCTAATATCGGCATTCGCATTAAATTGGCTTCCAGTGGAAGTGGCAAATGGGAAGAAAGCGGAGGAGATGCCAGCAAGTTCGGACTGACATCCAGTGAACTGCTCGAAGCGCTGGACTTCTTGGAGAAAAAAGATATGAAGGACTGTCTGAAGCTGATACATTTCCATATCGGCAGTCAGATAACCAAGATACGCCGCATCAAGAATGCTTTGCGTGAAGCTTCGCAATTCTTTGTGCAGCTGAACAAGATGGGCTTCAACATCGAATTCGTGGATACTGGTGGCGGTATGGGAGTTGATTATGACGGTACACGCTCTTCAAGTAGCGAAAGCTCCGTCAACTATTCCATCCAGGAATATGTCAACGATGTGGTGTCGACTTTCGTTGATGTTGCCGACAAACACGGGTTCCCTCATCCCAATATCATTACCGAGACGGGACGCAGCCTGACTGCCCATCACTCCGTGCTTATCTTCGAAGTGCTGGAAACGGCTTCCCTGCCCGAAATGGACGACGACTGGGAACCGGGAGAGGATGCTCACGAACTGGTGAAGGAACTGTATGACATCTGGGATAATCTGAGAACGCCCAGTAAGCTAGAACCTTGGCACGATGCACAGCAGATACGCGAAGAGGCACTCGACCTTTTCAGCCATGGCATCGTCGACTTGAATACGCGCGCGCAGATAGAGAAACTCTATTGGAGTATCTGCCGCGAAATTAACTCCATTGCCAGCGGCATGAAGCATTGCCCCGAGGAATTCCGCAAGTTGAGCAAGCTGCTTGCCGACAAGTATTTCTGTAATTTTTCGCTGTTCCAGTCATTGCCCGATTCCTGGGCCATCGACCAGATGTTCCCCATCATGCCCATACAGCGGCTGGATGAAAGACCCGACCGCGAGGCTACCTTGCAGGATATGACTTGCGACTCGGACGGCAAAATTGCCAATTTCGTCAGCTCGCGTGCCGATACGACCACCCTGCCGCTGCACTCGTTGCGCGACAAGGAACACTACTATCTGGCGGTTTTTCTGGTCGGAGCTTATCAAGAGATTCTGGGAGATATGCACAATCTGTTTGGTGATACGAATGCCGTGCATGTGTCTGTCAATTCCAAAGGCTACACCATTGACCAACTGATTGATGGAGAGACGGTGGCAGAGGTGCTGGACTACGTGCAATATAATCCTAAGAAACTGGTACGTACGCTGGAAACTTGGGTGACGCAATCCGTCAAGGAAGGGCGTATCTCTGTGGAAGAAGGAAAGGAATTCTTGTCTAATTACCGTTCCGGACTGTACGGATATACTTATTTGGAATAAAATGGAGAAACTGACTGTAATAAAGGTGGGTGGCAAGATTGTAGAAGAGGAAGCCACCCTCTATAAGTTATTGGATGACTTTGCAGCCATCGAAGGCTACAAGGTCTTGGTACATGGAGGCGGACGCTCAGCTACGAAGCTCGCCGCCCAACTGGGGATTGAAAGCAAAATGGTGAATGGCCGTCGTATCACTGATGCCGAAACGCTGAAAGTGGTAACAATGGTGTATGGCGGGCTGGTGAATAAGAATATCGTCGCTGGCTTGCAGGCGCGCGGTGTCAATGCACTGGGCTTGACGGGAGCCGATATGGATGTAATCCGTTCGGTTAAGCGTCCCGTGAAGGAGGTGGACTATGGGTTTGTGGGCGATGTGAAGCAGGTGAATGCTGCTTTTTTGGCAGACCTCATTCATAAGGGTGTGGTTCCCGTGATGGCTCCGCTGACGCACGATGGAGAGGGGCACATGCTGAATACGAATGCCGACACCATTGCCGGAGAGACTGCCAAGGCTTTGGCGGGCTTGTTCGATGTTACTTTGGTATTCTGCTTTGAGAAGAAAGGGGTGCTGCGTGACGAGAACGACGATGATAGCGTGATTCCACAGATAACACCGGAGGAATTCAAGCAATATGTAGCCGATGGAGTGATTCAAGGTGGCATGATTCCAAAATTGGAGAACTCTTTCGAGGCGTTGAATGCGGGTGTGTCCGAAGTCGTAATCACTTTAGCATCAGCCATCAACGGGAACAGTGGAACCCGTATCCGAAAATAATTCAAAAAAAACGGCAATAGGCTGTAACTTTCTGAATACTTAACCGTCAATTTATTAGAGATGCAAGAACTCAGCTTTCGCAATGACATTCTCCCGCTGAAGGATAAGCTTTTTCGGTTAGCCTTAAGAATTACGTTTGATAGGGCAGAGGCAGAGGACGTTGTGCAGGAAACGCTGATAAGGGTTTGGAACAAGCGTGACGAGTGGTCGCAGTTTGGTTCTATTGAAGCCTATTGCTTGACTGTGGCAAGAAATCTGGCGATAGACCGTAGCGAGCGAAAAGACTCCCGTACCGTGGAGCTGACCCCCGAAATGGAGCAGGCCTCCGATGCATCGGGCCCTTACGAGAAGCTGGTGAACAAGGAACGGATGGCGTTGATACACCGGCTGATGAACAGACTTCCCGAAAAGCAGCGGCTGATTATGCAGCTTAGGGATGTGGAAGGTAAAAGCTATAAAGAAATAGCAGCAGTCCTGAACTTGACCGAGGAGCAGGTAAAAGTGAACCTCTTCAGGGCGCGGCAAAAAGTGAAACAAACGTTTATTGATATAGAAGGTTATGGACTCTAAATATATAGAACAACTCTTGGAACGCTACTGGCAGTGCGAAACTTCTTTGGAAGAGGAAGCATGCCTGCGTGCTTTCTTTAGCGGTAACGATGTTCCCGGACACTTGCTTCGCTACAAGGACTTGTTCGTATATCAGCAGCTTCAGCAGGAAGTGCATTTGGGTGAGGATTTTGATGCCCGGGTGCTTGCCGAAGTGGAAGTTCCGGTGGTCAAGGCAAAGCGCATGACATTGACCGCACGTTTCATGCCGTTGTTCAAAGCCGCTGCAGTAGTGGCAGTGGTCCTTTCTATGGGGAATGTGATGCAACATTCATTTTTCTCGGATGTAGAGGAGGTGGCCGCAGCCGATACTATCGGTAAACAGATTTCCGCACCGTCGGTAGCTCTTTCGGGAGATGTGCCCGTGTCTCATGAAAAGCAGGTAATGGATAGCCTGCGTCGGGTGGACAAGGGTCTGGAAATCAGTGAATAGATATTTTCATTTGCTTTTAAAATAACATTTTCATTTGCTTTAAACATAATAGTTAGTGTGCTTTATTAAAACAACTTGAGGCTGTGAAGTTTCAATTCTCTCAAAATCTTATAAAAACTAACTAAAATAGAAGGGACGCTGCGTGATGCAGCGTCCCTTTATTGTTTGTACGCCCAGCATGGGTGGATGCACAAAGAACGAAGAACTTCCTCGCGGGAGTCCTTCGTCATCTTTATAGGTAATTATTTGAGAGAGAATTTAGTTTAGGTTCATTAATCTTAAAGTCTATATTTTCCAATGTTAAAGCTTATACAGTCCTTTTTTCGGATAGTCCAGTTCAGGATTACCCTTGTAGCCCACACTGCCGCTTCCGCTAGTGCGTACTTTTAGGAAATCTGTGGCATGGCACTTGATGTCGCCTGAACCGGCAACACTGGCGGATGCTTTCTTGGCAACGAAATCGGAAGCAAACAAATCACCCGAACCTGCCACGCTGTATTCAGCTTCTTGGGTGCTGCCGCTCAGGATGGCGGTACCCGAACCGGCAACGGATGCTTTGGTGAAGTTAGCCGTTACGTTGTTCAGCTTCATGTCACCTGAACCTGCAACGGATACTTGGAGGTCATTGCAAGTGATGTCGCTGCTGTTGATGTCTCCTGAGCCTGCGATGGAAATATCGAGGTCTGTGCAAGAGATGTTGTTCCCATTGATGTCACCCGAACCTGCCACAGAGATTTTGAGGTTGTCTGTCTTCAGTCCGTTTTTCAGTTCCACGTCTCCCGAACCTGCAACAGCAATGCCGTTCAACTTTTCTGTGGACACACGTACTTCCAGTTTATTATAGGATACGTTGACATTCTTCTTGAAGCCGATGTAGAGGGTATTGTCCTTGACACGGATATCCAGTAAGTCTACAATGTTGTCCGAGGTGTATACTTCCACTGTCGGTTTGCCGGACTTCTGTGTGTAGGTCACGTCGGGGCTGCCGGCTACACTCAGCTTGGTGAAATTGTCCACTTTTATGTCTTTGGTTACATAGTTCTTGCTTGCCTTGACTGTTTTGCTGCCGAAGCCTCCGGAACGGTATGTGTGTTGTTGTGAACAAGCGGTTGTACTGAATGCCAATAAGGCGATTGCGATAAATGTTGTTAGAGCTTTCATATTCTTTTGTTTTTTGTGATTTAGTGTTTATCAGTTAGACGTGAACTGCCTTGAAAAAGTTGCATGTAGAAATGCTTTTTTCAAAAGAAACCAGTTCAGCATACTTTAATCAATTATTGTGCCATAAGTGTAAAATGGTGATTGTTAAAGGATAGCCGTTTTTGTGCAGTGTTCATTATCGGACACTCCGTCCGCTTTTGTCAGGTATTTGCTTGCGTTTTTGGATGATTCTTTGTTCATTTGCAAAGCCTCTTCCCACCCCTTTCCTATGGGAGAGGCTTTGATTTATGACAGTAAACCGCATTATAGAAGATAAAGAGCTTGGCCCTTTGTTTGTCCGGGTCAATGCCCGGGCACGGCGTCTTACTTTCCGTACAAAGGAAGATGGAATTTACGTGACTGTGCCTCCCCGGACTTCTCTTGCCGAGATAGAGAATGCCATCGAGCAGCTTCGTCCGCGTCTGAAGGCTGCCAGACAGAAGCAGGTCAGAAAGCTGATTGATTTGGATTACCGCATTGATACGGAGTTCTTTAAACTGACATTGGTCAGCGGACAACGGGAACGGTTTTTGTCTCGTTCGGAATTGGGGGAAATGCAGATAATCTGTCCTCCTGATGCCGATTTCTCGGATGAGAAGCTGCAGGCTTGGCTGCGCAATGTAATTGAGGAAGCTTTACGGCGAAATGCGAAAATTGTTCTTCCGCCCCGTCTGTATATGCTTTCCATGCAGCACAACCTTCCTTACAAGAGTGTGAAGATAAATTCCAGCAGCGGGCGTTGGGGAAGCTGTTCGGCACAAGGCAATATCAACCTTTCCTATTATCTGGTACTTCTTCCCAAGCATCTGATAGACTACGTGCTACTGCACGAACTGGCACATACCCGCGAGATGAATCACGGGGAGCGTTTCTGGGATTTGCTCGATCGGATGACTGATGGAAAGGCACAAGCATTGAGAGCGGAGCTTCGGAAATATCAAACGAAAATAAATGATTAGAGATTAGTATGGGTGTATCACGGTAAGTAGTTCCTTGTTTTGCAGACAGTGATACTGCAAAACCACTGCATACCTTTTGCACTGTCACTGCACTCCTTTTGCACTGTCACTGCACTCCTTTTGCAGTGCCACTGCAAAAGTTATGTGGTGTCTTTGCAGTGGCTGTTGGTAAGCCAGGAAACAGCTTGTCGACTCCGAAATATGAGAGCAAAATGCCTCAAACTTTTTATCCCTAATTTTTTGCTAACTGCTTTACCTCTTCCCCTTCCTTCTCGAACCGGTATTCTCCTCCTTTTTCGCTTAGCTCAAATAAGGAAAGCTTTTCAGTTGCATTGTTTACAATCATGAGTGCGTTTTGCTCGGCAAAGCGTTTCACTTCGATGGTGAAAGGTTCTTCTGCAATGGTACGGTTCACCAGCAGGCTGTCGTTGATGAATATGGAAGTGGAATCTCCGGCAAATCCTTTCGTCAGTGTGATGGTGTATGTCTCAATGAAGTTGCGTTCTCCTTCTTTTCGTTGTTGCAGCCTCATGCTCATGTAGACAAAGATGACAACTACAAAAATCACGGCAAAGGCAAGGATGCCGTTGCCTATCATAAACTGTTTGTTGGTGTTCAGTCGGTGTGCCATGGATAAAAAGGTTTTTTAAGAATGGTACAAATGTAATGAATAAATTTGAACCGACCGGCTTTTTACTTGCTGTATTCGCTCGGACTCACACCGAACTGTTTCTTGAAGCTTGTCGAGAAATGGGACAGCGTACTGAATCCCGTCATGTCCGCTATCTCTGAAATAGTGTATTTTCCTTCTTTGAGCAATTCGGCGGCACGGTTCAGCTTGTAGGTCTTGAAGAATACGCTGGGGTTCTCACCCGTCAGCCCCTTTACCTTATAATAGAACTTGGTACGGGAGATTTTCAGTAGCTCGGTCATGCGCGCCACGTCCAGCTCCGGATTGGAGAGTTCGTTCTCCATCAGGTGGTAAAGCTCGGTCATGAAAGTGTTGTCCTGCGGCGAAAGCACATTTCCCTCAATCTTATCCGTTTGGGTGGACTGGCTCAGGAGGCTGCGCACTTTCTCGCGGTTTTTCAGTTGGGATTTGATAAGCGCCAGCAGGTAGTTGGGCTCGAAAGGTTTCGTCACGTAGGCATCTGCACCGGTATTCAGACCTTCCACTTGATTCTCTACAGTAGCTTTGGCCGTTACCAGTATCACGGGGATGTGGCATAGTTGCAAGTCCTCTTTTATCTGGCGACAGAGATCGTAACCGTTTCTTCCGGGCATCACTACATCACTCAGTACGAGGTCGGGCGCTTCTTCGTTCATGGCTTTGAAGGCGCTGTCGGCATCGAAGCGGCAGACGATTTTGTAGATGGGAGAAAGCAGGGCTTTCAGGTAGTGAGCCACTTCCGTATCGTCGTCTACTACCAGAAGAGTTTGCTTTTGCTGCCGGATGCTCTCTGTATTTTCCAGTTGATATTGTTCTTCCGTTTGTATCGGAAATGCCTTGTTCTGTTCCTCTTCGGGGAGAGTGCATTCTTCGGGGGTATAAGAGAGGTCATTCACCGGTAGCAGTAGGGTGAAGACGGCTCCGTTTCGTTCGGTACGGTTGCCGGCTTTCAGATAGCCATGATGCAGCAGCGCCAGGCTACGGGCATAGTACAGACCGATACCGGTTCCCCAGTTATAGGTACCTTTGGATTGATTGTCCAGTTGGTAATAGCGTTCGAATACTTTCTCCAACTGTTCCTCGGGGATTCCGTGGCCACTGTCTGCCACGGCAACTTTGACGTACTGTGTGTCGATGTCTTTGTCCGTCAGCGTAAAGAGGCGTGCAGCCTCTTCGCGGGTAATGACGTCGAAGCACAGTTCCACTTTTCCGCCGTTCGGAGTGAACTTCAAGGCGTTTGAAAGCAGGTTTCCTACAATCTTGTCCAGCTTGTCCACGTCCAGCCACATGAGGAAAGTATCCTCCAGGCCATAAGTGTTCAGTGCGATGCCTTTCTCGTTGGCGTTGATGCGGAAAATGTCTACAAAACGTTGCAGTTGCGAGATGATGTCGGTCCGTTTCACCCGCAGTTTTAGGGTGTCATTCTCCAGCTTGTTGAAGTCCATCAGCTGGTTCACCAGACGGAGCATGCGCCCCACACTGCGTTGTACGATGTAAAGCAGTTGTTTGTTTTCTCCCTCTATTTGGGGACTTTCGCAAAGTTGTGTTACCGGACCCGAAATCATGGTGAGTGGGGTGCGGAACTCGTGCGAGATGTTGGCAAAGAAACTCATGTTCATGCGGTTCACCCGTTGTTCCTGCTCCTTCTCAAGTTTGGCGCGTCGGGCGGTTTCTTTTTCCTGCTTAATGCGTAGCCAGGCACGGATGAAGATACCGATGATGGCGGCGGCAATGAGCAGATAGGTGCACCATGCCCACCATGTTTGCCAAGGGGCGGGCTTTACGATGACGCGTATGGAATTCTCCCTTTCTACAATGCTCTTGTCGTTATTGGTTATTTTAACTTTGAAAGTGTAGGTACCGGCAGGCAGATTGGCATAGTAGGCCTCTCGGTTGTTGCGGGCATCAATCCAATATTTGTCGAAACCATCCATCTTGTAATAATAATGTACGCGTTCGTATTCGCAGTAGTCCAGTGCGGCAAAGGAGATGCTGAAACCATTCTGATTGTGGTCCAGGCAGATGTCCGGCCGGTAGGAGAGGTGCTTGTCTACACTTTTGCTGTCTTGTGGGCGTGCCAACCGGTTGTGTATCTTCAAATCCTCGAAGAGCAGTGGAATTTCCCGTTTGGTACTTACGTCCATAGGGTTGAAGAAAGTCAGCCCGTGCGTACCGCCAAAAACCAGTGTCCCGTCGGGCAAGCGGCATGAAGAACGGTCGTAAAACTGATTGCCGCCTATGCCGTCGGCGGCATAGTAGTTGGTAAATTTCCCTACGGTGCGGTCATATTTGCCCAGCCCGTATTGTGTGCCTGTCCATATATTGCCTTGTGCATCTTCCTCAATGCAAGAGATGTCCCGGCAGGGTGTACCCTCTATGGTCTTGATTTTTCCGGTGGCGGCAGAATAGTGCAGCAGTCCGTTGCTGACGGTTCCAATCCACACATCTCCACGACTGTCTTCGAAGATGTCGGTAGGGATGAATACTGAACGTTGGATACAAGCTTGCCAGTCGGTGTTCTCGAATGGTACTTCAGCGCTTTCCCAATTGTCGGGATTGATTTGCATAACTGGGTTCATGAAGGCAGTGGCCCACATCTTTCCGTTGTTGAGTGGAAGGAGTCCGGGTATGAAGGTTCCAGTCCAGGAAAATACTTGTGTTTGGACAAATTCTTTTTCTTCACGCCTTTTGGCATAAAGTTTAGGGCTGTATGTACCCACCCAAATTGTTCCACGGCTATCTTGTGCAAACGACAGCGGTAGGAAGATGTCATGAATAGCCTCTGTCTTCAGTATGCCGTTTTTATAGCTGCATTTCATCACCTTGCTCGCATAGAGGGCCGCCAGCCAGATGTAGCCCTCGTCATCTACGAATACGCGTGTGATGTCCGGTTTGTCGGTAGCGCTTTTCCCCGGAAGTCCAGGCTGGTCCACTTCTTTCACTTCGTGGCTGTCCATGTTGTAAACGTACAGCCCGTCTATCATGGTGGCCATCCAGAGATTTCGCTCCTTGTCCACTGCCACGGACAGCACTGACTTCCGGTTCAGGTATGAGCTGAGATGGTTGTTGGTGTTGAAACGTTCTTTGTAGTTATAGCGCACGACATACCCTTGGTCTACAGAGCCTATCCATAGGTTTTTCTGTGAGTCGGTAAACATGGTGCTTATCTTGAAGTGAGGTACTTCGAAGGGAAAACCGTTTTCGCTTTGATGTATCATGTATTCTTCCACGTAGTTGTAGAGGAACATTCCTTGTTGGTCGGTATTCAGTAGCAGGCTGTTGCTGCCGTAGGGATGGATGTAGTTGACGTTGGCATGCAGCAGCAACGGATGGCTTCGGAGGGCTTGGGGTGTTTCCTTGAATTTGTGCGTATGTGTGTCGTACAGTGCTATCTGGCGGTTTCCTGCCAGCCATAGGATTCCGTTAGCCTGCATGAAGAAGTAGGTGGGAGAAAAGCCCTGCATTGGGATGGAGTCTTCCAGCGCCAGTGTGGAGGAGTTGTAGCGGCGCAGAGACAGCGGGGTCACTGCCCACAGTTTGTTGCTCTGGTCTATGAAACAGCGGTTGTTGAAGGTATAGTTCGGGTCAAATATCTTGATGGGTACGTCAAATTTGTGTGTTTGTGGATTATATACGGCAAGGCTGTGCATCATGTTCAGAAAAATCTTTCCGTCTTTGTTCTCGAATATTTGGATGCCGTTTTTATTAGGGAAGTCCAGTGGCATATTTTGGAAATTATCCTTGTCTGTGTATAGGCTAGTCCCATTTACGGTGACTACCCACAACCGGCCTTGTGAATCGCGGAAGAGGTCGTTGATTTGATTATCGGGTATATCCAGTGAGTCATCCGTACAGTAATACTGATGATATTCGTGTACATTATATTTGTTTACCCCTCGTGAAGTTCCTATCCAAATGTGTCCTTGTGCATCTTCGGCAAAGGCGGTGACCTTCTGGTTGGAGAGGTCATTGGTGATGACAGGGCTTTCGATGCTGCCTTCCGGTGTGGGCTTTGTGTCCGACGGATTGCATGCGGTGATTAAACACAATAGAAGTAAGTATTTAATGTATTTCATAATATATAGTGTAGACTAAAAGCATTGGCATGTGCCATCTTTTTGTTTTGGCATTACGATGCGAAAATACTCATAAAAATTGAGAGAGAGACTGCCGGAGAGCATGTTTTGAACAAATCTGCAAACATTTGAACATTGGAGAAAGCTGTTTTGAACATCGGGGAAAGCCGTTTGGATAACGTAGAAAATCCTTTTGGGGAGAATGTGCTAATATTGCAATCATAAAAACATAAAACTAATACATAATATGAAAAAGCAATTCTTGTCAGTGTTAGCATTCTCCGCCATCCTACTTTCCTCGTGCGGAGGGACAGCTAAAATGGAGAGAGTACCTGCTTGCGGGCAGAAGGGGGAGATAACGGCTTCCTCTACGGTTGCTGTTGCCGAAACCGAATCGGGCAAAGTAGCCGGATATGTGGAGAACGGTATCTATATATATAAAGGTATTCCGTATGCCAAAGCCGAACGTTTTATGCCGCCCGTGGCAGTTGACAAATGGGAAGGTGTCCGCAGCAGTCGTGCCTACGGCCCTACTTGTCCGCAAGGCAAGCGCATGGGATGGTACAGCGACGAACAGGCGTTTGCCTTCAACTGGGATGACGGTTATCCTGACGAGAATTGTTTGCGGGTGAATATCTGGACACCGGGACTGAAAGACGGGAAGAAACGCCCCGTCATGGTGTGGCTGCATGGTGGAGGTTATTCCGCCGGCAGTGGTCAGGAGCTTCCTTCGTATGACGGAACAAATCTGGCAAAGAAAGGGGATGCAGTGGTTGTGACACTGAATCATCGTCTCAACGTCCTGGGTTTTCTCGACCTTTCCGCCTATGGTGATAAATATGCAAAATCGGGCAATGCCGGACTGCTTGACTTGGTGGCGGCACTGCAATGGGTGAATAAGAATATAGAATCTTTTGGCGGAGATGCCCGGAATGTTACCATTTTCGGTCAGTCCGGTGGGGGAGGCAAGGTCTCTACGTTGCTTGCCACACCGTCGGCGAGAGGCTTGTTCCATAAAGCCATTGTACAAAGCGGATCTATGCTTCGTACGATGGAGCAAAAGTATTCTCGTCGCATTGGCAGTGCGGTTATGGAGGAGCTGGGACTGAATGCTTCGCAGATAGATGAATTACAGAAAGTACCTTACGACAAATTGCTTGCCGCAGGCGAAAAGGCCGTTGCCAAAATGCGTGTAGAGGCTGATAAAGAAGGAGTGGCTTCTTTTATCTTTGGCTGGGCTCCCACGGTAGATGGCGATGTGCTGCCAGCACAGCCTTTCGACCCTCAGGCTCCGGTGCAAAGCAAGGACATTCCGGTGATGATAGGCACTACCCTGCACGAGTTTACCGCAAGCACTTACTTCCCGCCTTTGCGGAGCATGACGAAGGAGCAGGTTGTGGAGCAGATTAAAAAGAAATATGGTGAACGTACGGATGATTTTCTGAAAGCTTTTGAGCAGGCCTACCCCGGTTATCAGCCCAAGGACCTGGTGGATGTGGACTTCATTTTCCGCCCTGGCGCAGTGGAGCAGGCCAAACTGAAGTCGGCACAGCAAGGTGCACCGGTCTATATGTATATGTTTGCTTGGGAATCGCCCGTGATGGACGGAATACTCCGCAGCACGCATTGTATGGAGATTCCTTTTGTGTTCAACAATGTCGTGCGTCATGCTTCGATGACCGGAGGCGGAAAGGCGGCACAAGTGCTGGCGGACAAGATGAGCAGTGCGTGGCTGAACTTTGCCCGTACGGGGAATCCCAATACTGAAGGTTTGCCCGAGTGGGAACCTTATACAGCTGATAAGGGAGCAACGATGATTTTCGATAATGATTGTGGCATGAAGTACAATCATGACAAGGAACTGCTTGAGGTGGTGATGGCCTTTCCGGTACGCGGTTTCTGATGCAGGTATCCGATGAAGAATGAATATAACCCTTTTATTAATAAATCTAATTAACAACTAATGAAAAGCATTATGAGAAACAATGCAGTGAAAAGGCTGGCGATGTCAGCACTTTTCCTTTTGGCTGGGATGCCTTTCCTGCTGGCACAGAACCAGATAAAGGTGTCGGGTAAAGTGACAGATGACCTGAAGGAGTCTATGATTGGTGTAAGTGTATTCGAAAAAGGTACAACGAACGGTGTGATTACCGACTTGGATGGTAACTATATGCTGTCCGTCAAGGAGGGTGCTGTTATCGTTTATTCCTATATCGGCTACGTTACACAAGAGAAGAAAGCCGTGCCTGGAGTGATGAATGTCACATTGAAGGAAGATACCAAGACATTGGACGAAGTGGTGGTAGTGGGCTACGGTGTACAGAAGAAGAGCTCCGTTACGGGTGCCATTTCCCAGGTGAAAACCGAGGATATGCAGAATCGTACCATTAGTAATGCGCCTGCTGCCTTGCAGGGCAAGACTGCTGGTGTGCAGGTTATCCAGACCTCTGCCGCACCGGGCTCCTCGCCTACGGTACGTGTGCGCGGCTACTCGTCCAATGTGTCCTCCAATCCGCTTTATGTGGTGGATGGTGTCCGCCTATCCGACATTAGTGGCATTGATCCTAATGATATTGCCTCCATGGAAGTGCTGAAAGACGCCGCTTCTGCTGCCATCTACGGTGCTGAGGCCGGCAATGGTGTGGTACTTATTACCACGAAAAAAGGTAAGTCCGGCCAAGGTAAAATTACGTACGATTTCCAATTCTCCTCCCAGTCACTGGCACGTGTACCCAAGATGCTGAGTGCTGAACAGTACATAGACTACATGGTAGAGGCGAATACCTTCACGGAAGATTATCTGTTACAGAATTGGGACGGTGTGACCAATACGGCCTGGACTGATGTAGCTTTTGAAAACAGTCGCATGCAGAAGCATAACATTGCGTTTACTAATGGCAGTGACAGAGGGAACTATTATCTCTCCCTGACCTATCTGGACGATAATGGTATCGTGAAAGGTAATGCCGATACTTATAAGCGCTTGACTGCTACTATCAACTCTGAATATGAAATCAAGCCATGGCTGAAAGTGGGAACCACCAACCAGATAGAAAAATACAACGTACGGAGTGTCTCCACCAATAATGAGTATGGCAGCTTGCTGACTTCCATATTGCAGCTCGACCCGCTGACTCCGGATACTTATACATACGAAAACCTGCCCACCCATATGCTGACCGCCCTGAATAGTGGCAAGCACTTGTTGCAGGATGACAATGGAAACTATTATGCTGTTTCCAAATTTTTTGCAGGTGAGCAATATCATCCTATGATTATGCGTGACAATAACATTGGTAAGAACAGTGGTTTTAACGTAAACGGTTCTGTGTATGCGGACTTCAAGCCTTTCAAGGGATTCACTTTTACTTCCCGTTTCGGTTACCGCTTGTCTGGTACCCGTAGCTCTTCAACAGACCTTCCTTTCTATGGCAATGCCACGCAAAGCCGTGACTATGTCGGTCAAAGTAATACTTCGTCAACTAC
>OKXI01000285.1_pt1 | contig 22270 bp, 10 predicted proteins | sample 1607161 | NCBI WGS metagenome assembly OKXI01 (sample SAMN04414078, study PRJEB24778) | human gut metagenome | material: faecal | host: Homo sapiens
CATGTCCGTATTCCCGGCCTTGAACTTGATTGGCTCATGCTCTATTTCCCAGTGGATGCCGTCCTTGCTGAAACCGGCAAAAATATTCATCTGCACCGCCCGGTTGTCACAACGGAACACACCGGCATAACCATCCTTAAACGGAACCACCGCACTGTTGAAAATGCTGTTCGACGACGGAATATGGTAGCGGTCTATTACGGGATTCTCCGAATAACGCCACATTACATCCTTACAGCCTGCCGGCCGTTCTTCCCAAGGCATTGTGATTTTGTTGCTCATAATTGCTCTATATTATTAATTGGTTATTGTTGTTTCTTCTCATCGGCATACGTAAATGGTATGAAGTACGTAATGAGGAACGCCGGAATGGTGGCAAACAGCGTGAAGGTAAAGAACGCCTCGTACCCCAACCAGTCGCTGACAAAACCGCTGATTGTGCCCGGCAACATCACACCCAGATTCATGATGCCCGAAGCAAAGGCATAATGTGCCATCTGGTGCTTTCCCGGCGCCACCTGCTGCATCATGAACAAAGTCAGTCCCACAAAACCAAAACCATAACCGAAGTACTCGAGCACGATGGCACTACCTATCAGCAACCCGCTTTCCGGCTGGTACATGGCAAGCAGGGTATACGCTACAAAAGGCAGATTGAAGATGCAGCACAGAGAGAACAGCGTCCGCCGCAATCCCCGGTGCGAAATGTAATAGCCTGCCAACAGTGACCCCAGCACAAAGGCTGCCGCCCCATAAGTGCCGTAGTACAAACCTATCTGCTGCTCATTCAGTCCCAAGCCACCTGCCGAACGCTCCGCCTTCAAGAAAAGAGGGACAATCTTCATGACAAAACCCTCGGCAAGGCGATAAAGGATAATGAACGCTATATAGTACCAGATGTGCTTCTTCAAGAAGAAATCCTTGATTACCGCCACCAACTGCTCCCACGTCTCTCTTGCCGACTTGGCGCCGGATGCGGCCGCACCGCCCGATGGCAGCATGCGCATGTGGTAGAAGCCAAGCAGCAGCATCACCGCCGCCAATATCAGCATCACCGTCATCCATGCATGCCGGGTAGCCTCGTGGCGGACTGCCTCTGTGGCACCCTCCACCCCACCGAAACCTACCAGCAAGGCACCTGCCAGCCAGACCAACCCGCCGGACGCCACAATCTTCGCTATATTGTAGAAGGCTCCCTGCCAACCGATATACTTGGCCTGGTCCTGCTTGTTCAGTTCCGACATGTAGACACCATCCGTAGCCACATCGTGCGTGGCTCCGCTGAAAGCAATCACTGCCAGCAGCGCAATGCATATCGCAAAAAAGAACGGTAACTGCAACGCCAAAGCCACCAGAGCAAAACCTGCTCCGGTAACCATCTGCGTCAGTACCACGAAAAACTTCTTCGTCTTGAACATTTCAAGGAACGGACTCCAAAGGAACTTCAGCGTCCAGGGCATCATGATGAGCGACGTCCACAGAGCAATCTGCGCGTCACCGATACCCATCCCCTTGAACATCAGCACAGAAACCATGTTCAGCACCACGAACGGCAATCCCATGGCGAAATATACGGTGGGGACCCACGATATAGGATTATGATTTTTTCGGCTCATCCCTTCTGTATATTATCTGTGTCACTTCAACGGTTCACTGCCCATAGTCAGCTCCAGCGTACCGCCGTCCACTATATCCTGATGCGTGAAGAATGGAGTCTCCAACTTATTGCCGTTCAGCACAATGCTCCGCACATACTTGTTGTCGCGGCTGTTGTTGTGGGCTATCACCTTGAACGACTTGCCGTCTTTCAGATGAACGGTCGCCTCGTTGAACAGCGGGCGTCCGATGGAATATACCGGCTTGCCGGGGCATACCTGATAGAAGCCCATCGCATTCAGAATGTACCATGCAGACATCTGTCCGCAGTCTTCATTGCCCGAAAGTCCGTCGGGGTTGTTGAAGTAAAGCGTATGCAGCACCTCATCCACAATCTCCTGCGTACGCCAGGGCTGGCCTACGTAGTTGTAGAGATGGGCAATGTGATGGCTCGGCTCATTGCCGTGAGCATACTGGCCTATCAGACCGGAAATATCCACCGAAGTCGATTCACCTTCCAGCTTGGAATCGGCAGTGAACAGAGAATCCAACTTGCCGATGAAAGCGTCGCGTCCTCCCATCAGTTCTACCAATCCGTCTACATCGTGGGGAACGAACCAAGTCCACTGCCAGGCAGTGCCTTCGCAATAGTCATCGTTACGGTGATTGGATGCGCGGGGGTTGAAAGGCGTACGCCAGTTGCCCTCACTGTCCAGTCCACGCATGAAACGGGTACTCGGATCGAAATAAACTTTATATCCCTCGGCAAAGGCAGCATACTTGTCGCGGTTGACTTCGTCGTCCAAGGCACCTGCCAGTACAGAGATGCACCAGTCATCGTAAGCATACTCCAGTGCTTTTGCCACGGACTCATTGTCTTTGTCGCAAGGCACGTAGCCAATCTTGTTCTTCCAGTACTTGGCCTGCGGCATCAGATGCGGCACAACCAAAGGATGCGTGATAATGCCCGTCGTATCGTATTCTGCCGTACGGAGGCAAGCCTTATAGGCCTCCTGCACGTCGAAGTTACGGTATCCCTTTACATACGAATCCGCTATGAGGGAAGCTGCATGATAACCAATCATGGTACCCGTATAGTTTCCGGCCAGTTCCCACATAGGCAGGACGCCGCCCTCGCGGGACTTCTGGATGAGCGAACGGATGAAAGCCTCGTTCAGTTCAGGATCAATAATCGTCATCAGCGGATGATAGGCACGGAAAGTGTCCCATAAAGAGAAAATGGTGTAGACAGGCTCGTCCACCCTGCCTTGATGGGGCTTCAAGTCCATACCAAAGTAACGTCCGTCAGCATCGGTAAATAAGTTGGGCTGCATGCCCGTGTGGTAAAGTGCCGTGTAGAACATGGTACGCTGGTCGTTGTCCTTCGTATCGATGTCAATCTTGGAGAGATAAGTGTTCCACTGCTGGCGGGCAGCACGGCGCACACCGTCAAAATCCCATCCGGAGATTTCGGCTTCCACATTCTTGCGGGCACCGTCCATATCCACGGCAGACACACCTACCTTTACCAATACCTCCTCATTGGGCTCCGTCTGGAATTGCAGTAAAGCTTTAGCTGTAGGCAGAAGCGGACCGCCTTCGTCCAATGCCATGGAGTCCGTGACCAGCGTATAGGTAAATGGTTTGGAGAACTTGGCGTAGAAGTTGATATACTGGTCGAAAGCCCAATATACAGTCTTCTTGCGTCCACGGATTTCAGTATCGCTGATTACTTCCAGCTCCATCTGTTCATTCTTCTGGCGCTGGATACTGTAATCCAGGTCGAGGATAAAGCCTGCATCTTCCGCTTTCGGGAAGGTATAGCGATGAATCGCCGCACGTTTGGTAGAGGTCAGTTCGGCTTTCACCCCGTAGCGGTCCAAAAATACGGAATAATATCCCGGTTCGGCTGTTTCATTCTCGTGGGAAAAGGCAGAGGCGTACGCCATCTGCTGGCTCTTCGAGCCCATAGAGTGGTAATCCTGCCGCCCTACAGTGGGCATCAGCAACACATCCCCGTAATCGGCACAACCCGTACCGCTGACGTGAGTATGTGAAAATCCGTTGATAGTAGTATCTGCATAGTAATATCCGGAGCAGGCATCCCACTCGTAGATACGCGTGTCGGGGCTGGGCTGAATCATTCCGTTGGGAACTACCGCTCCGGGATAGGTATGCCCATGTCCGCCCGTACCGATGAACGGATTGACGTAAGACGCATAGTCCGGTGCCGTCTGGGTACAGCTGCAAACCGCCCCCAGCAGAAAAAGTCTGCCCAACAGTATGGAACTAGATTTCATGTTTTTCTTCATATTGTTTATTGTATAAGTAGGTGTATAGCTTCATAATAGAATCTTGTTATATGAGAATGCTTGAGGAGGGCCGCCCCATTACTTTGAGCAAAGCCCTCCTTTGTTTCATGTATGAAAAGGTTCAAGCATCCATTTTTCCGAAACCTCAGTTTACGGAAAACATGGCATCAGCGTACCTTCTTCATCGTATAGTTCTCACTCACGAAGTAAGGAACATCGGGGAAGATGTCGTTCTCAATCTCACCGCCTACATACTTATAAGGGTTGATAGCCCATCTGTTGCCCAAACCATAGATACGCATATCACCGTTAGGAGCAATATCGCCATCCATGGAATAATTATCATACTTAGGATATGCTTTCCACTGGAAGGCATTACTATAAGTACCGAAATGCATCTTGTAGGTAGCAGGGTCTTCAGCATCGCCCTCATGAATGGTTTGCGGATAGATGAGCAGTGCACCGTTATAGTAATCGCAATGCATCGGATACTTACCGGTAATTTCGGGGAAAGTACCCCAGTTGTAAACTACATATCCGGTACCTTCTTCATCTTTCTCTATAATTACATTCTTCTCAAAATCCTGACTGCCTTTCCAATCCCACCAGCGAGGATTGCCTTCTTCATCCACATAGGTAAAGAGGGAGTTACTGGAAGTTACTTTCCATTCACCGACCAAATCTTCATAGCCCATCATCTTTCCTTGATAAGCTTCACCAGTACGGTTCCAGTACTTACCGCTCCACTCCACTTCATCATCAAAAAGTACTTTACTTATTTCCGAAAGCAGCGTATAATACTGATACATCAGCGGTTTGGGATTGTAGAACATCTGAATGCCATAACCTTCATCTTTCACTTTTTGGAATTTGCTCTTGTCAAATCCATTCCAACCTCCGTTCAACTCATCATTAATCTTCCAAGGCAGCGGAGCATACTTGGATTTGGGCAGGTTCTCAAAATGAGACGCTTCACGGCCAAAAGCTCCATTAGGATTCTGATTCTGGTAATAACCATAGGTCATATAGTCCACAATATCACCAACTTTCACACCTTCTACCTCGCCATCGGGAGAATCAAGCGAACCATATTCATACACACCGATCAGTTTATCTCCAAATACCTGGCGGCACTCATAAACCAAACGTGCGAAGTTGGCACGTGAACGTTTTTCGAAGCCGGGACTGGGGTTGGAGTTGTTGTAACTGGTGTACTCATCATCAAAGTCAATGCCATCCAAACCATAGATATCCAAATAAGCCTTCAGTTCCTTGGCAAAGTCTTTGGCGGCAGCTTCAGAAAGGTTACCCATACCGGCCTCATCATGGTTGCCAAGAATAGTCATAGCCACCTTAATGCCCTTAGCCTGCAAAGGACGGATGAACTTATCCGCATTTCTCAGCAAGAAAGAAACCTGGTCATTGCAAAAAACATGTACGCGACCGGTCTTGCTATCCACATTGATATTGGCAGCAAAAATGCTGACTACATCAAAGAAAGGCTTTCCGTCGCTCTTCATGGTATATTCACCCATATTCAAGATGTTCTCGTCATTTACTTCCACAAAGCAATGTGTAAGTATATCACCCTTACTGATACTCTCAGGAATAGCAGCCAAAGGCTTTACCAAGTAAATATATTCCTGATTGTTTGTAGAAACTTCCACACCGTTATTGGCAGATGCAGAAACGGCAACAGCATAAGTCTGTCCGATTGTGCCTCCGGCATTGATATTCAGTTCCACAGAAGCCGACTTCTGTTCGCCCGCCTTGATAGTGGCAGTTCCACCGTTCGCCAAACTCAGCTTATCGGCGGGATACATTTTATAGCTTGTTCCATTCTTCTTATTGTAAGCCTCCAAAACGTCTTCGTCCACTTTGAAGGTCACAGTAACATCCTGCTCTGCAGCTTTGCTCAGTTCAAAATAGAGATGTCCGGTAGCAACCTTGTCGCCAAAAACAGAAATCGGAGTAAGTTCACGTGCACCGGCGGCAGACTTTACATAGCCATACACGCCATCCACAGTATCCAGCTTGTCACTGTTGCCGGTGTTGATGACAACATCATCTTCACAACCGGTGAAGCATATTCCTGCACATGCAAAAGCCATTGCCAGCAAGCCTGATTTTACATGATTCATATATTTCATAATCAATATCTTTTTATTTGAATTAAGGTATAACTAAATTATTTAGCGGGCAGTTCCACAGCAGTCCAAGTCAATGATTCCACTGCAGTAGCATTGTTCTCATTTCCGCTATAATCGTGAATGGCAGTACCGGCGCCCTCATCGAACTTCCAGTAAGAAACCAGTCCGTCAGCATCCGGCTCTACCTGGTAGAAGTGGTCCTTTGCATTGATTTCTGCTGATGTCAACACCTTGTTCCAGATACGCACCTCTGAGATATTACCTTCCAACCAACGGTCACGATTGTATGAATGGCCAATCCAGAATCCGTTACCTTCATCGGTCATGGTCTGGCCCCAGTTCACGACTCCGCAGTCCAAAGTAGTCTCCAGCATATTCTTACCATTGATGTAGATTATAACTGTTTTTGCATCCGCATCGTAGGTCACAGCGATATGTGTCCATTCGTTTGTCGGAATAACCAGACTCTCATCGGTCACATTGCCGCTACTTGTAGCCACCTGCAACTGGTTTTGAGGAATTCCGGCATCACCGATACGGAGCAGGAACTTGCCTTCGATACCCATAATGGAAGTCAGCATCTTGTCGAACTTGCTTACGCGAATCAACGCTTCTGCCGTCAGTTTATTCATATTATTGGCTACATCCGGATTGGTCCAAGTTACGTAAACCAGATTCTTGGTAATATCAGGAACCGTATTAATCAATGCAGCACCCTTCAGCACGTAGTACATGGTACCGGAGCTCTTCAAGACTCCGATGCTTGCCTGGTCTACCGTAACCGGCAATACATATACCTTCTCACGGTCCAGCTCCGTCAAGTTCTTGAAGCTGACAGTGATGTCGTCTGAAATGACAGCACCGGCCAAAATGGTAGCCTGCGGAGTTTCTACCGTATAATAGTTTTCCGGCAGAGCCTCGGCTGTGTCATAATAGGTAGCGTTATAAGTAGCTACCAGTGAAGGGTCCGCCTTCAAGGCAATAGTTATATCCTGCGATTCAGGACGGGCCATTGAAATCCGGAATGAACCTTCCGTATCGGAAACAGTGTTTTTCAACAACACAGTACTGGTCATCGCCGAGCCGTTGATATACACCTGATTATCGAAATTCTCAACGTCATTATCATTACAAGCAGCAAATACACCTGCCAATAATGCCATCGATACTAAATATATACTTTTCAGTTTCATGATATTCTTTTATTTTTTAGGAGCAGGATTCATAATATTGATAGCTTCTCTCACGTATTGATAGGTATTGGTAGCATTGTAATAATCATTCTGCATGTTCTCAATAGCCAGACCAGCTTTTGTAAACTCTGCAGACGGTTCTGTCACCCAATAAGCAGCTTCCGACAGAGCTCTCAAAGCATTGTAATATCCGGTAGTCTTATCAGTTGTATCCAGAGAGATGGTAGATGCCGATACAATGAAGCGGTCAGCCGGAACACCGTCTGCCATCAAGGCCTGAAGCGCTTCTATCCCCAGTTGGGCAACATCCGTGACATCATTTGTAATCAAGATGATATGGTCACAAGAAGAGAGCACAGACTGGCCTATCAGGTTGGCAGGATACCCCTGGAACACCAGTTGCTTACCTGAATTGGCACTCTTCCAGTTGGATATCACACCGAAGAAAGTATCCTGATTTGCCTTTGCTTCAGCCTTGTCGGCTTCGGACATGTAGATAGGATTGCTACCACGATACTCGGCTACAATACCGTCGAAAGGTGCTTCAAGAGCTATCAGTCTGTTCAGCTCAGCCGACAGATAAGCCGAGAATGCAGATGTTTCTGTTCCTTCTTTCACCTTGTCGGTATGTTCCTTCAAGATATTGTCATAGCTGATGGAATAGAATACTTTCGTTCCCTTCTCATGTACATTTGCAATATCTTCCAATTCGAATTCCGCCAAATCGGGAGTAGTTGCGATAATTACGTCCAGGCTGTCGGGAACATCCGACATGTGCTGCCCGCGGCTGAAAGGAACTTTCTCACTATTATCAAACCAGCCGTATACAATCTTATGGTCAGAATTCTTGTATTCCTGCAAGTTCTTCAGATACTTGGCATACAGTTCGGGAGACTGTTCGTCGATTCCGGGTTCTTTCAGTTTAATACTCTCTGAATCCGTCCAGTCGGAGCAGGCAGACAATGCCAATACGGAAAAAGCTGCCAGCGCGATTCCTTTGAATGATTTCTTATATAATTTCATAATTATTCAGCATTTATTGTTATTATTTACGTGCCCACCATACATCAGTAGCCATGTTGTCCGGTCCACCCAGATAATTGCTTACTGCATCCTGCACGTTTTCAGTATTATTTGTATATTCTTCAGAAGGATAAGGCATGCGACGTGCACCTTTCTCGCTGTCAACAATTCCATTACTCTTATTGCCTTCGCTGGTTGCAGGCAACAGTTTGGGATAACCCGTACGACGGTAATCAGCCCAAGCCTCGTTGCCTAACGGCCAGTTAGCAATCCATTTCTGAGTAATGATACGCTCCTGCTTTTCCTCTTTGGATGCTCCCTCATTCCATTTGATGGTAATGTTTGAAAGGTTCTTTTCATACGTATTAAGACCAGCAGGATCCTTATAAAGGGCAGGGACACTGCTTTCATCAGCCAGATAACTGTCTACCCCCGTAGCTCCCCATTGTTCAAAAGAAAGGCGGACACCTTGTTCATAAAAATCAGCCGCAGTTCCTTTCATGCTGAAACCATAGACTGCAGTAGCTTCAGCGCGCAAGAAGGCAACTTCCGCTGCATTCATCCAAAGCACAGGGTCTGAAGAGGAAATCTTCACCCGTGAATAATTTATGAAAGATTCCCTCGCTTTGCTGAGATCGATACCACGGCGTAATCCTACATAAGACTCTCCCTCCCATTTGGATTCTTCAAAATAGCTGGCGCGGCGATTGTCATTGTAACCGTTCATGTAACAGATGATGTCAGCAGCAGGATGGGTATCACCGCCTGATGCTTCTTCATTATAACGCACTGCCATAAACAGCGGGTTGCTGATTGTTCCGAAATACTTCCATGTAGCATTGTCTGCATTTGTTTCAATCAAGCCCAGTTCATGATTCACTGCGCTTTCAGCCATCTCTTTGGCTTTGGCAGGACTTACATTGGCAATGCGGATAGCTAGACGCAACTTCAATGAGTTGGCAAATTTCACCCATTTCTGTACATTACCGCTGTATACGAAGTCTGCAGAAGCGACCAACGCCGCGTTTCTGTTCTCGGTCAGCACCTCAATGGACTCGTCCAGTTCCTTGAAGAATGCATTGTAGACTTCTTCCTGCGTATCATAAGGAATAGTTATCTTGCCATCCTGACCAATCTTGGAATAAGGGATGGGACCATATGTATCAGTCACGCGGCTCATGGCAGCAACCTTTATGATTTGTGCAATAGCATAGGGAACCGGATTGTTGGTATTCTCCGATACTTGTTTCACTGTGCTCAAGTTAGCATATAATGTCGAGATGATACGGTCACTCATCAAGAATACGCGTGTCCAGTCATTCGTAGCATTAAAATTGGATATTGTATTGGACCAGCCGGCATTTGAATCGGCAAAATAACCTCCCAACGGTCCGCCCAACAAACAATCGGTAAATTGTGCCGTATTGACGTCTGACGAAATAACCGTACTTGCCAAGTTACTCATGGCAGAACCCAGTGCATAATCATCCGGAGTCAAATCACCCGGTTGATAAGGATTGGAGTTGATATCCATATAATTGCCGGTACAGGACATAAAGCCCATAACCAACGGAGCAACAATCAATTTATTTATAATATTTTTCTTTTTCATATCGTTTGGTATTAAAATTTAAAGCTCAAGCTAAAGCCGATGTTACGCAAAGCCGGCATCATGAAATAGTCTATTCCCTGATAAAAGTTATCGGTAGAAGCTACACTTTCGGGATCGAAAGGAGCCTTGCTGTAAATCATCCACAAGTTGCGGCCTACCAACGAAACCTTGATATCGCACACATCATTCAACAACTTTCTGGGGATGGTGTAACCCAAAGATACTTCCTGCAGACGAACATTGGTAGCAGAATAAGTGTAGTATTGGGGAACAGACGTGCCGCTACCTACTACACCGTACCATGTTTCGGGGTTTACCTTATCTCTACCATTCACCAACACGTAACCTAAATCACGTGCATCGGCAGAAGCCTCGGACACACCGTAATAGTCCAACATAGCTTGTGTACGTGAGTAAACCACACCACCCAAACGGGCTGAAATCAAGAAACCTGCTGTGAAATTCTTCCAAATGAAGTTATTACGCCAAGCCAAATTACCTTTAGGAAGTACGCTTCCCAACTTGATATATTTATCCGGGTCCGTTATGGCTTCCGTAGCAACCGTTCCATTTTGGTCCACAAAAATCTGTCCATTGGCATCACGTTTCATATCTCGCAGTGAGTAAAGGTCACCCATGCTCCCACCTTCTTTCAGCAAGAAGCGGGCATCACCTAAGCCACCCATATTCAACGTGCTCAAAGAGAACAGCTCACCGGTAACGGGATTGATGGCATTGTCTGCCAAAGTCAGGATTTTATTCTTGTTACTGGAGAAGGTTATACCGGTATCCCATGTAAAATCTTTCCAGGTATTCTTGTAATTCAGCGACAACTCAATACCGGAGTTACGTACGGCACCAGTCTGGATATACATAGCCGACCAACCGCTGACAGGCAACTGCGGGTTGAATGTCTGGTTCATAGTCTTGGCATTGTAATATGTCACGTCCAATTCAAAGTTCTTGAGGAAACGCATGTTCAAACCGATTTCCCAAGAATTGGTACGTTCAGGTTTCAAATTGTACAACGGATATTGGGTCGTGATACTCCACTGGCCGGAACTTGAATTCCATTCATAGTGAGGATTAGCCAAATATCTGGAGAAAGCACTACCAACAGATGCCCATGAACCACGAACCTTTATAAAAGAAAGATAATCTTTGTTCAAGTTAGGCATTAGCTCAGACAGTACAACAGAACCACCGACTGAAGGATAGAAGAATGATTTGCTGTTGGAGTTGGGACCTGCCAGCTGTGAAGGCCAGTCGTTACGTCCGGTCAGCGTCAAGAAGTAAGTGTTCTTGTAACCAAGCTCAGCCGAAGCGAAGAGAGACTGGGTCTGTTCACGCCATCCTTCCTGCAAACGCTGTGTCTTGCTGGCACTCAGGTTCTGGATGGCAAAGTAGTTGGTCAAACCTACCGGTTCGCCGCTGAAGGCATCGCCACCATCAGCAATCGGACCACGTGTTTTCATTGCATCCGAACGTATATCGGAGAATGAACCACCAACGTTGGCCTGGAGTGACCAATCTTCACCGAAATATTTGTTGATACTCACCAGGAAGTCTGCATACAACTGTTTGTCCTGCATCTTGGTAATACCATAAAGACCTCGTGAAGAGCTCTCGGTGAGCTGTGTATTGGTAGAAGCATAGAACTTTTCTGTATAATCATTGTTGGAGTTATCCAAACGTACACGTCCTGAAACAGTCAGCCAGTCCAGAATCTTATAGCTCAAACCGGCATTCAGCATATAGCGGTCCTTCTTGTTCTGGCGCAGATTGCGGTAGTTAATCCAATAAGGATTCTGCATTACCATACCTTCGTCCCCTACCGGCCAATATTGCGTATAAATCTTACGGGCAGCGTCATAGCGCTCATACATGCTGATATCCGACCAGTCGTTGCTGCGCGGGAACAAATAAGCACCCACCAACGGGTTATTGTAGGTACCCTGGTTCGTCATGTTCTGGTCATTCTGCAGAATATAGCTTGCACCGAAGTCCAAAGTCATCTTGTCGTCCAAGAAAGTAGTGGTATTACGTACCGTGAAGTTGTAACGGTTGTATTTGTTGTTGGGAACAATACCCTTGGAGTTTACAGCAGCAGCCGATGCATACGTCTGGTTTTTCTCTGTACCGGTTGACAAAGAAATACTTTCCGTACCTATAATACCCGTCTGGAAATAATCATCTTTCGGGCTGTAATTGTAATTATTGGCAGCAGACAAAGGTGCTCCCCAGCTCATGGCTCCTGAAGTGCTCATCACACCACCGGTTCCCGTACCGTAACGGTTTTGGAAGCTCGGCATCACAAACGGATTGGTGAATTCAGTATTGCTGCTGACAGTAAGACTCACCTTACCTTCTTTACCTTTCTTTGTAGTGATGACAATGGCACCGTTGGCAGCTTCCGAACCGTACAAGGCAGCAGCGGCGGCGCCAGTCAAGACCGACATTGACTCGATGTCTTCCGGGTTGATGTCGGCAATCGGTTCTGAAGAACCCTGAGAGTCGAACTCCTTACCTCCGGCAGTACCACGTCCGGAGAAAATAGGCACACCGTCAATAACATAAAGTGCATTGGAAGACTGCATGATGGATTTCGTACCACGCATCACTACCTTTGATACGCCACCCACACCGGATGAAGAAGCATTGATATTCACACCCGCTACCTTGCCACTCAATGAATTTACAAAGTTGGCGTCTTTATTGGAAGTAATGGCATCCGTATTCACCTGCTGTACATTGTAGGACAATGCCTTTTCCGATCGCTTGATACCGAGGGCAGTGACCACCACTTCTTCAATCATCTGCGTGTCATTCTGCATCAGTACATTAATGGAAGCTGAACCGGTCGCCGAAATTTCCTGCGACTTATAACCGATATAAGAGAATACAAGTACCGGATTCGCTTCTGTAGTGGTCAACGTAAAGTTACCGTCCAGGTCTGTAATACAACCATTGCTGGTACCTTTTACCAATACGTTCACACCAATCAGAGGCCCCATATCATCTGATACGACTCCGGTAATAGTCCGCTCTTTCCCCTGTTGCTTACCTTCTTGTGAAGTAGCGGTCTTTTCTGAAAGATAAACGATGTTGTCCTCCACTTTATACGAAATGTTCTTCCCCTTGAGAATAACATTCAAAGCATCTTCAATGGATACATTGTTCACTTTAACGTTTTCTACTGACAGCGCAGCCAGCTTGTCGTCATAAAAAAATTGATACTTGGATTGAGACTTGATTTGTTCAATGACTGTCCTCAATGTGCCGCGAGACACATTCAGGTTTAATTGGGCAAAGCCCCACTGGATAGAAACTGCCATGAACAACAAAACTAATAAAGCCCGCATGAACGTCGAACTCCGAAAAGCATAATTGTCTTTCATAAACACAATTTATAGGTTATACAATAAATTACTTCGAGAGATTCATTCTCTCGCATTCCTATATAAAACAACAGACAATGAAAATACACTTACTGAAAAAGTATCTTTTTTATCATTAATCCTAAAAAAAAAGAGTTACCCCGAAAATAAGTTGATATATCATTTTGCTCAATATTACTAACGAAGTAAATAATTATTTCCACCTGATTCAAGAAAAACACCTATAATACAGATAGTAAATAACAAAATGATATATCAACTTATTTTCGAGGCAACCCTTTTCTTACTATATTATTACTATTCTTTACTTCTTCAGTTCATTCGAGAAAGAATAAGGATAATCTTCCGGCTGCGTACCTCTCTTCATATTAGGCTGGCTGCCCATATCAAACCTCAAGGTACCGCCATTCTGCAAATTGCCATGCGTCAGATAATTCCTGGAATAATCCACGCCGTTCACCTTGAGAGACTCGATATACATGTTCTCCGGTGAGTTATCCGGAGCGTCAATTGTCAGGGACTTACCGTTCTCGAAATGGAGGGTAGCCTTACGGAACAGAGGGGCGCCCAGTACATACTCGTCCGTACCAGGGCAAACCGGATAGAAACCAAGTGCAGAGAAGACATACCACGCGGAAGTCTGACCGTTGTCCTCGTCACCGCAATAACCGTCGGGACCGGCAGTGTACATGCGGTTCATTACCTGACGAAGCCAATATTGGGCCTTCCAAGGCTCCCCGGCATAATTATAAAGGTAAATCATGTGCTGGATGGGCTGGTTGCCATGGGCATAGTTACCCATATTCATCACTGTCATCTCACGGATTTCATGGATTACCTGGCCGTAATAGCTGTCATCGAACAAGGGTGGAACAATAAATACAGAGTCAAGCATCTCCACGAAAGATTCCTTGCCACCCATCAAGTCTATCAGACCTTGAGGGTCGTGGAATACAGACCAGGAATAGTGCCAACTGTTACCTTCAGTAAAGGCATCACCCCACTTCAATGGAGAGAAAGGAGCCTGGAACTGGCCGTCTTGATTACGACCACGCATCAGCTTGCTTTCCTTATCAAACACATTCCTATAGTTCATGGCACGTTCCGCAAAGAGTTTCTGCTCCTTCTTCGGACGGTTCAACTCTTTTGCCATGCGGTAGATGCACCAGTCATTATAAGCATACTCCAAAGTACGGGCAGTGTTCTCGTTGATTTTCACATCGTAGGGAACATAACCAAGCTTATTGTAATACTCATAGCCGAGGCGACCCGTAGAAGAGACCTCGGGATGGACATTCTTTGTACCGTTGATGAGACCTTCGTACAGCGTCTGCACATCCTCCACCTTCACACCTTTCAGATAGGCATCTGCCAGTACGGAAGCAGAGTTGTTGCCAATCATACAGCCACGGTGACCCGGACTTGCCCATTCGGGGAAGAAACCGCTTTCCTTATAGGTGTTGACAAGACCTTCCTGAATCTGCCTGTTCACTGACGGATACATCAGATTAAGGAATGGAAAGAGACAGCGGAAAGTATCCCAGAAACCGGTATCCGTATACATATAACCGGGCAGCACCTGACCATTATAAGGGATGTAATGAATAGGACTTCCCGCCTCATCCAGTTCATAGAATGCACGGGGGAATAACAAGGAACGATACAAACATGAGTAGAAAGTACGGTACTGGTCAAGGGTTCCGCCTTCCACATCAATACGGCCCAGCACCTTGTTCCAGGCATCCTGACCTTTCTGAACCAATGTTTCCAAATTGTCATTGCCAAGCTCCTTCAAGTTACGGTCAGCCTGCTCAAAACTGATGAAAGAAGAGGCTACACGGGCATGTACCACTTCACCCTTGCGGGTTTTGAAGCCGATAACAGCACCGGCGTGTCCGGCTTCCTGCTCAACCTTATTCTCGGTCAAGACGCCATCGGCTACAGACGCCTTATAAGTAAAAGGCTTGTCGAACTCTATCACGAAATAGTTCTTGAAGTTCTCGGGAACACCGCCGCTGTTACGGGTAGTATAACCGATAATACGATTCTGTTCCGGAAGTATCTTCACATAAGAGCCCTTGTCAAAGGCATCAACAACAACGTATGAATGATCATTTTCAGGGAAAGTGAAACGGAACAATACGGCACGGTCGGTAGGGGTGAACTCGGTAACCACATCGTGTTCGGCAAGATATACCTTATAATAATGAGGAAGTGCCACTTCGCCCTTGTGGGAGAACCAGCTTGCACGCTTCTCCTCATCAAACTCGGGCTTGCCAACCACCGGCATGATGGAGAACTGCCCGTAGTCGTTAATCCAGGGACTGGGCTGGTGTGTCTGCTTGAAACCACGGATCTTGTTCGCGGTATAGACGTATTGCCAGCCGTCACCCATCTTACCAGTCTGAGGAGTCCAGAAGTTCATACCCCAGGGACGTGCGATCGCAGGATAGGTATTACCGGTGGAAAGCTCGAAAGTAGACTGCGTGCCGACAAGAGGACTGACATACTGGGTAAAGTCCTTGGCATGCAGCCACAAGGAACTGCTCACAAAAAGAAACAATAGGATTAATTTTCGCATAATATTAGAAAGTTGTTAGTATTAAATAAATTCTTCTCGTCATATCTCGGATTTGTGCGGCCTTCCTACTTCATTGAGGAGAGGAAAACACTGTTCCCCACAATTTTATACTCCAATGGAATGGCATTCTTTATCAGATTCAGCACAGCCCCTACACTCTCTTTTTTCTTCAGTGTACCCGAGTAAGTCTTGCTTACATCTATGTTCGGTGCCAGAATTACCCTCACCCCATACGAATTCTCCAATGTACGCGCAATGGTGTATAGGTCAGCCTTCTCAAAGACAAACTCATTATTGTGCCAGTTTTCGATTCCCGTATCCACCTGCTTCACCACCAGACGCCTAGTCATTCCGTTCAGCTCGGCTTTCTGTCCGGGGGCAAGGATAATCATACCCTCGCCATGATTGCCTTTCACCTCTACTTCGCCTTTCAGAAGGGTAGCTACTGCAGACATCTTAGCCTTGTCAGACTTGAGGTTGAAAACAGTTCCCAATACTCTGACCTGCATGGCCTCACTCTGTACGACAAACGGTTTTTCCGGATTCCTCATTACCTCAAAATATCCTTCTCCTTCCAGATAAACCTTTCTTCCCTTCCCTGCAAACTCATACGGATATTTCAAGGTAGTATTTTTATTCAGCCAGACTTTTGTGCCATCCGGCAGTTTCAATTCCTTAATCTTATCATGAGTGGTGACAGCCAGTAATGTTTCCGGCTGGCTATAAGTCTGATAAAAAAGATAGCCGAAAGTACCCAAAAGGAAGAAGCCCACAAATACGGCCGCATACCGCATCCACCCAACCATCCTCCGTACCTTGTATTGTTTCGTCTTCTCTTGTTCCAGCCTTTTAAACAATCGCTTTTCGGCCTTTTCTATGTCTTGTGTATTCGAAGTATCCCCCAGTCTCCCCAAGTGGTAAATCTCCTCCAGCCTGAACAATTCGCGTGCATTCTCACCCGACTCTTCCAGCCAGGCGTTCACCTCACGAAGTTCATCTTCCGTACATTCACCCATAAGGAACTTGGCCAATATCTCCTCATTCAACTTATTCATTCTTTCCTTCATTATGATAATAAAACAACGCTGCTCGCAAAAACACTTACTTTCCCGATGAAAAACAGAGCCAACATCAGGTTCAGATACCCCAGTTTATCGCGCAGCAACTTCAAAGCTTTGTACATGTGAGCCTCCACCGTACGCAATGACACTCCCATCGTATCAGCTATCTCCTTATTCTTCATATCATGCAGATAGCTGAGTTTGAATACCATCCGGCACTTGTCCGGCAATTCATTGATGGCATCGGACAGCTTCCTTCTGAGTTCGGCATCCTCTATCCGTTTCACCACATCATTGCTGTCGGGTTGATAGAACTCAACCCTCTTTTTATGGATTTCGAGCATGACAGCCTCATAGCCACTTACAATGTCCCGATGCTTCAGAACGTTCAAGGCACGGGTATACACCGCCCTATACAAAAAAGCCTGAATCTGCTCTCCCACCTTCATGGCATCTTTCCGCTTCCACAGCTCCACGAAAACATCCTGCACCACATCTTCCGCATCTTCTTCCCCCACAATGCGTGTGGCGTAGAACAGCAGATTGGTATAATACCTGCGGAAAAGGGATTTATATGTCAAGTCGAAATGTTCATCCATATTTTAGCCGGTTATCGGGGGCTGTACCATGCATCACCTGGCTTATCCCCCATTTCAAATTCGAAAACACTTCCATCCATTATCTGTTCATGCGTAATATAACTTTTGTCATAGCTCTTACCGTTGAGTTTGACAGATTGAATGTAGCAATTTTCCTTGCTCACCGCCGGTGCCAGTACCTTAAAGGTCTTTCCACCAGGCAGGTGCATCTTCATTTCCGGATATAGGGGGGTACCGATTTCATATTTTCCGCCAACCGGGTCTACCGGATAAAAGCCCATCGCACTGAACACATACCAAGCAGACATCTGTCCGCAATCCTCGTTGCCACACAAACCGGCAGGAGTGTTCAGGTAGAGTTCATGCATCACCCGGGCTGCATATTTCTGGGTTTTCCAAGGTTGATCCACAGCATTGAACAGATAAATGACGTGATGGCTAGGCTCATTTCCATGCGCATACTGGCCAATCATTCCGGTGCTGAAAATAGGCAGCTCATCATCTGCAGAAGGATTATAGGTAAACATACTGTCCAGCTTCTGGGCAAACCGTTCCTTACCTCCGGTCAAAGCTATCAAGCCGTCAATATCCTGCTGTACAGACCAGAAGTACTGCCAGCCGTTGCTCTCGCAGATGTGCGGAGTATAGTCGTCCGGCGAGAAGTTCCGGATAAACTCTCCCTTGTCATCACGGGGCTGCATGAAAGAACTTACCGGATTGTAGACATTCCGGTAATTACGGGAACGCTTATAAAACTCGTCCGCAACCTCCTTATCGCCCAGCTTCTCTGCCATACGGGCTATACAATAGTCATCATATGCATATTCCAGTGTTTTAGAAAGTGACCAGTTTTCCGAATTATACTGATCCGTCACATTATAAGGAACATAAGCATATTTCTTATATAACCCAATGCCACGATAAGAATCGATATTGGCAGTAGCTACACAAGCCTCCAAGGCCTTTTTCGCATCGAAGTCCCCAATACCTTTCAGATAGGCATCTACAATAACCGGCACAGAGTGGTAACCTATCATCATATCTGTCTCGCCCCCCTGAAAATTCCATACGGGAAGGCGGCCGTTCTGTTCGAAGAAGGCGAGGAAGGACTTCACCATATCATTCACCCGTTCCGGCTCAATAAAAGTATAGAGAGGATGAGCCGCACGGTAAGTGTCCCACAAGGAGAAAGTACTGTAATTTGTCCAGCTCTCCGCACGGTGCACTTGCTTGTCGGGACCGTAATAAGCACCGTCCACATCACTGTAAATGGTAGGAGCAATCATCGAATGATACAAAGCCGTATAGAACTTGACTTTCTCATCACGGTCATCGCATTTTATTTCTATCCGGGACAATTGTTTGTTCCAATCATCCTGCACAGCTGCCAGGTATTTGTCGAAATCATCATCGGGTACTTCGGCTGCCAAATTACGTGCCGCCCCTTCCATACTCACACCGGAGATGGCAGTACTAACAAGAATCTGTTCTCCTTCCTTAGTCTGAAAGTCGAATCGTGCAATGACGGATGTCCCTATCCGCTTGCCATCTTTCTCTATGGCAGCTGTATCGAGCTGCATCACAACAAACGGTTTGGAGAAACGGGTACGGAAGTAGAGGCGCTGGTCGCGTGCCCAACCGTCAGAGTAACGGTAACCTTGCACCGTTACCGAATCGACGACTTCTATGTGAGAATCATTGGTAAAATCCCAATTCATGGCTTTCCGCAAATTCAGGAAAACGGCAGCATCGGCTTTGGGGAAAGTATACCGCTGAATGCCACAACGCTCGGTGGCCGTCAACTCTACATTGATATTATAATCTTTCAGACGCACCTGGTAATATCCGGCGCTTGCCGACTCTTCCGAATGAGAGAACAAAGAGTGAATGCCGAGCGGAGCTTCCGCCTCCTTATAAGGCAATGTCACCGGCATAAAAGAGATATCATACAAGTCACCAGCGCCGGTTCCGGAGAGATGGGTATGGCTGAAGCCTGCAATGGTACTGTCCGGATAAAAATATCCGGAAATACGGTCCCAGCCCGGCAGTCCGTTGTCAGGACTGAGTTGCACCATGCCAAACGGTGCCTGGGCACCCGGATAGGTGTTTCCAGTAAAATCTGTACCGATAAAGGGGTTCACGAACTCTGTATAAGTCATACTCTTCACATCCGACACTTGTGGGGTACATGCCAGACAGGATGAAAAGACCACAAACAAACAACAAGATTTTATCAAATTCATAACATTATAGGGTTAACGTGTATAGTATAACAACCTAACCGGATAAAACACTTACACATCTTGTCACTTTTTCAACAGAATTCATGCAAACAAAAGTAATACAAAATTCCGATTAATCCTCTTTTTTATTTTGTAAAAATATACTTTACACTATCTTTGCCACAAAAAGTCACAATGAATTACACGACCTATCTTTTCGACTTTGACTATACGCTTGCTGATTCTTCCCGCGGAATCGTCACTTGTTTCCGCAACGTACTGACCCATCACGGATATACAGAGGTTACAGATGACGACATCAAACGTACTATCGGCAAGACTCTGGAAGACTCTTTTTCCATCCTCACCGGCGTGACAGATGCCGGACAACTGGCAGGATTCAAGGCAGAATACCGAAAAGAGGCCGATACGCATATGACTGTCAACACGGTGCTTTTCCTGGAAACCAAGTCCGTACTGACTGCACTGAAGGACTCCGGCGCCCGCATCGGAATCATCTCGACCAAATACCGATTCCGCATCAAGGAACTCCTCGACCAGCATTTTCCTGAAGATTTTATGGACATCATCGTGGGTGGTGAAGACGTGAAAGCCGCCAAGCCATCTCCCGAAGGGCTACTCCTTGCCATTAAGCGGCTACATGTCAGCAAAGCCGAGACCCTCTATATAGGCGACAGCACGGTAGATGCGGAAACAGCCCAAGCGGCCGGAGTAGACTTTGCTGGAGTCACCCACGGAGTAACCACTGCCAAAGAATTGGAGAAGTACCCACACCGGAAAATAATGAACACCTTGGAAGAACTGCTGGCAGTTCAGGAGGAGCATCCTTCCATATTCAAGATTGAAAATCCCATCCGGCCGGAAAATGCGCATGCCACTTCTCCCCGGAAACAGAAAAGGATAAGCGTCTGGCAAATCCTCCTTCTAGTGACACTCTTCTGGCTGGCTATTGAAGAGCTGGACATGACCGACGACAGCAACTTCTTCCCGGTTGTTTTCATACTGACATTGTGGGGTATCCTCCAAAAAAGAAGGATACTACCCAACAAAGCAAAAACTTTCATCGACTCATGGTGGCACCCCTGCGCAGTACGCTTACGCGCATTTCACATCAAGCTGATACAAGGGAGAAAAACTCCTCCCGCTGGCAACGAAACCTGCACCTGCCTGAATTGTGGCACCACCTATACCGGCAACTACTGTAACCGTTGCGGACAAAGCCGTAACACTCCACGCTATCGGTTGAGTAACGCGCTTAAAAACATTGCCGGAGGCTTCTTCAATATAGATAATGGCTTTGGACGTACCCTTCTGGAACTCCTCTACCGTCCGGGATACATGATTAGAGACTTCATCGGTGGTAAGCGTGTAGAGTATTTTCGCCCGTTCCAGACACTCTTCATTCTTGCAGCTCTTTATATCATGGCTGTGCAACTGGTAGACCCGGAAGCTCTGAGCAAAAAAGCAAAGACGGAAAAGACAGAGCAGACAGACAAAGAAGAAATCATTGCCGCTAAAGAGAAGCTTACCCAAAAGATGGAGAAAACCTATAGCAAAGAGGAAAAGCGAGCCCTCGCCATCACTATAAAAAGCCTGGAGAAAAGCCTGAACAAACTGGAAGAGAAGAACGACTCCACTTCTGCCACACAGGTATCCGAATCGAACAGCGATGATGGCGACCTCATCGATGAGTTTGTAAACGACACCTCGGAGGTGGGAGACAGACTGGAAAAAGTCTTCCAGAACTCTCCTTTCCTAATGAAAGTATGGAATCTGATGAAGAGCTGGGGACACGGAAACAAAGCATTCCGCATCATTGCCACACTGCCTCTGTTTGCACTTGCTACCCAACTTGCCTTCCGATGCCGGAAATATAAGTTAAACTACAATACCACGGAGCATGTATTCATACAAGCCTACATAGCTTGCCAGATACTCCTGCTAAGCATCATCGTGCTGCCTTTCAACGGGTGTGCAAAGGTAGACGATTTGTATGAGCTGCCTTTATGGCTTATTTTCGTCCTATTCTGTTGCGATTACAAACAATTGTACCGCTGCACCTGGTGGAGAAGCTTTTGGCGCACTATCCTCATGCTGACTTACAGTCTTGTGCTACTCGTCATATTTGCATGCCTCGTCATGGCACTAATGCTGGCCGGTATCTATGTACTGAAATTCATCTTGTAACAACAACCATCCCTACATAAATTGTCTCTTCTTGATGAAACAGTTTTTCTCCAATAGGCCAAAAGTACAATCTGCACTAAAAGAATAAAAAAGCAAAAGAACATTTGCCCATTTAGAATAAAAAGAGTACTTTTGTGCCCGATTATTCCGCACCGGGTTCGACCAAGTGCTTTCTAAGTGATTAGAGACCACCCGACGGAGCTAACTTATACATTAATATAAGAAATGTACGCAATTGTAGAAATTAACGGTCAGCAATTTAAAGCAGAAGCTGGCAAAAAGCTGTTTGTACACCACATCCAGAATGCAGAAAAC
>OKXI01000320.1_pt1 | contig 20526 bp, 20 predicted proteins | sample 1607161 | NCBI WGS metagenome assembly OKXI01 (sample SAMN04414078, study PRJEB24778) | human gut metagenome | material: faecal | host: Homo sapiens
AAATAATTATCTCAAAAATTTTTTAAACGGCGTTATTTTAGCGATTTTAGACAAAATTGGCAAGCTTTTCCGTTCGTTTGGCCGAAAAAAATTTGCTTTACTTTTTACACTTAAATTTTTAACCTGTCCGGAAGATATGTTTTCGAACATATTCAGGGTGTCGACCCCCTTTTTAAAAACTGTCGCGGCATGCGACTTAAAAAAGATGCCGGCTTTTTATTTTCGGGCGGATGTCGGCTGAATAAGGCTCTGCCAAATAAGCCGAGCCGTTTAGCTTTATACGGTTTCTGAACATCCGCCCGCCCGATTTCCGGCGGGTTTTATTTTAACTACATATTTCCGTTCGTCCGGCCGAAAAAAAATTTGCTTTACTTTTTGCGCTTAAACTTTTAATCTGTTTCGCAGATATGCTTTCGGGCATATCCAGGGCGTCGAAAACCCTTTTTAGAAGCAGTCGTGGCATGCGACTTAAAAGAAATGCCGACTTCTTGTCAGTGGACGGATGTCGGCGAATAAGGCTCTGCCAAATAAGCCGAGCCGTTTGCTTCTATACGGTTTTCGAACATCCGCCCGCCCGATTTCCGGCGGGTTTTGTTTTAACCACGTTCTCACAAAGGATGTTCTGATGAAAAAAACTGTTTTATTCGGCGCATTGCTGCTTTCTGCCTGCGGAACCGTTTTTAACGGCACGGAACAAGACATCAGCTTCGATTCAAACCTCAAAGGAGTCAAAATTTTCGTTGACGGAATGCAGATTTGCAAAACGCCATGCGTTTATCCGCTGGAAAGAAAATCGGGCAGCGTGGTCGTCGTTGCCAAGAAAAAAGGCTATGAGGACAAACAGATCGTGCTGCGTTCCGGCCTGAACAACGCTTCCATCCTCAACCTCACCTTCTGGCCGAGCTGGCTCACCGACGTGGCAACCGGCGGCATGTGGCAATACAGCCGCGACGGCATATATATCGATATGGAAAAATCCAACCTTGCCGCTGCCGATTGGGAAAAAGCCCGCAGCCAGACCGCCCTCAGACGATTTGCCCTGTTTAATTTCGAAGAACTGAAGATGGCGGCTTCCGCCGGCAAAACCGACAGCGACGTCTTTCAGGCTCTGGCGCGCCTCAGCGGACAAAGTCCCGCTCTCCTGACCGAAACGGTCAACAACGCCGCCACCCCGGTCAGCCTGGTGCAAAATCTGGAAAAATCCGCCGCCGGCAGCTGAAAGCTAAAACATTTCAAGAACGGCTCTGGCGTCTTCGCTCATTTTGTCCGGCGTCCAGGCCGGTTCCCACACCACTTTGACCGTTACCTGTCCGACCCCGCACAGAGCCGCCACCGCGTCCGCCGCCTGCTGCGGCAGAATGCCCGCCACCGGGCAGGTCGGCGCGGTCAGGGTCATGTCTATTTCCACATTGCCGTTGTTTAGCTGTCTGATGTCATAGACAAAGCCCATATCGTAGATGTTGATGGGAATTTCCGGATCGCTGACGGTTTTGAGCGCGTCGACAATATCATCACGGGCAGCCAGCAGCGCGCCTTCCGGCAGGGCTTCGCCGGAGGTGGCAACATATTCTTCCGCCGGTGCCTGAGCCGCCAGCGCCTGCAACAGTTCGGCTTCCTTGTCTTCGTCCAGCATATCCTGATCGTTTTCGCTCATTTTCCGTTATCCTTTTTCTCAAAAAAACTCTTAAAAAAAACTTTTTGCCTTGTTTAAGGCGGCGACAAACCGGTCGATGTCCTCTTTGGTCGTATAAAGCCCGAACGAGGCGCGGGCCAACGAAGTGTAGCCCATGCGGTTGACGATCGGTTCGGCGCAATGGTGACCGGTGCGGATTGCCACTCCTTCCTTGTCGAGAACAAAGGCCACGTCCTGCGGATGGATGCTCCCCAGCGCAAAAGCGATCACCCCGCCTTTGTCCGGCGCGGTGCCGACGACCTTCAGTCCGGGAATTTCCGCCAGGCGCGTCAGCGCATAATCCATCAGCGCCTTTTCGTGGGCGGCAATGTTTTCCATTCCCAGCCGGCTCATATATTCCAGCGCCGCGCCCAGCCCCACCGCCTCGGCAATGGCCGGCGTTCCGGCCTCGAAACGCGCCGGCGGTTCGGCAAATTCGGTATGCTGCAGCGTCACGCTTTTAACCATGTCGCCGCCGGTCTGGTAAGGCGGCATGGCAGCCAGCAGTTCGTAACGGCCGTACAAAACCCCGATGCCGGTCGGACCGTAAGTTTTGTGTCCGGAAAAGGCCAGAAAATCGCAGCCGATGTCCTTAACGTCAATTTTCTGATGAACCACCGACTGACAGGCGTCGACCAGACACAACGCACCGTTTGCATGCGCGGCGGCGGCAATTTCCTTAACCGGGAAAACCGTTCCCAGCACGTTGGAAATGCCGGCCACTCCCACCAGTTTCGTCCGCGGCGTCAGCGCCCGGTAAAAATTTTCCGGGTTAAAGCTGCCGTCGTCGTTCACGGCAAAGAAATTCAAAGTACAGCCGGTTTGGTCGCGCACCATCTGCCAGGGCACCAGATTGGCATGGTGTTCGGCTTCGGAAAGCAGAATTTCGTCACCGGGCTTTAAATTGTGCATTCCCCAGCTGGCGGCCGCAAGATTGATGCTTTCTGTCGCCGAACGGGTAAACACGATTTCCCGGCTCCCGGCATTGACAAAGCGGGCGACGGTTTCGCGCGCCTTTTCGTATTCCGCCGTCGCCTGCTCGGAAAGGTAATAGGCGCCGCGGTGAACGTTGGAATAGTGCATCCGGTAAAAAGACATCATCTTTTCGACCACCGCTTCCGGCTTTAAGGCCGAGGCGGCGGTGTCGAGATAGGTGTTCGGCCGGCCGTTGACGGTAAGCGCCAGCTCGGGAAAATCTTTCCTTATTTCATAAACGTCATACATTTTCTTTCACCCAGTCGCGGACTGTTCGGTACAGGTCCCCGGCATTCTGCCCGCTTTCATACAAATGTCCGCATTCTTTTAAAATAGTCAGCCGTTTGGCGCATTGCAAACGTTCAAACAGTTTCTCGTTGTTATAAACCGTCGACGACGGATCCCGGTCGCCGGTAATAAGCAGCGTCGGACAGCGGATGCTGCCGGCATCGCGCACCAGATTATAGCGCAGCATATCGCGCACTACATCAAAAGACAGCCAGCCGTTTAGTTCCGGATGATTTTTGTTCTCCCGGTACAGGCGCCCTTCGCGCTGCCATTTGCGGTAGCTGTCATGCTCGTTCAACAGTCTGGAGCGGATAAAATATTTGCCGCCGACCATGGCTGCCACCGGCACCAGCAGGCTCACCCTTTCGGGATATTCCTCGGCAAACCTCAGCACGCTGCCGCCGCCCAGAGAATGGCCGCTTAAGGCGAACGGTTCGCCAAAAAAGTCCTCGCCCGCCGCCCAGTCGACGACGGTTTTAAGATCCTCGACAAAAGAACTCAGGGTGGCAAACTCCAGGCTGCCGTCGCTCTCGCCGAAAGAATGACGCGAATCGAAAGTAACGACGGTAAAACCGTTGTCGAGAAAGGCTTCCGCCGGACGGCGCACCATCACCTGCCCTTTGTGCCCGCTCAGGCCGTGCTGGACAAAGGCCAGCCGCCCGCAAACGGGGTCTTCCGGCCGTTCGACCGCCGCGACAATTCTTTCGCCGCGGGAATTGCGAATCGCTACCTTCATTTTTCCTCTCAAATCTGCCCGCGCAGCCAGTCGCGGATTTCCGGGTCGTCAACCCGGGCAACCACGTCGGTCAGGTAGGCGTCAATCAGCATCTGCCGCGCCTCTTCTTCGCCGATGCCGCGCGAGCGGAGATAAAACAGCTGTTCCCGATCCAGCTCGCCGCTGGCCGCGCCGTGCGAACATTTGACGTCGTCGGCGTAAATTTCCAGTTCGGGCTTGACATCGATTTCCGCGGTATCGCTCAAAAGCAGCGCTTTGTGCAGCTGCCGGCCTTCGGTTTTCTGCGCGTTCGGCGCAATCCGGATTTTACCCTGAAAGACGCCTTTGGCCTCGCCGCCGACCACGCCTTTGATCAGCTGCGAAGAATAAGTCTTTTCCGCCAGATGTTCAATGTCGGTGGTGGTGTCCAGCGTGACCCAGCCGTTCATCAGATAAGCGGCGTTCACTTCCGCCTTGGCCTCTTCTTCCAGCAGCTGCACACGGGTTTCGTTGCGGCCGAGGTCAGCACCCTTTTGCAGGCAAAAACCGTTATAAACACCGTTTCTTTTAATCCGCACGGCGTTAAAGGCTATATGTGCGGCCTTGCAGGCCTCGTTCTGAAATTTATAATGATTGAGTTCCGCTCCCGCGCCGAGATAAATTTCGTTGACGATATTGTTGAAATAGCAGGACTTCGGCGCACCGTCATAACAGTAATATTCCACCACTCCGGCAGCGGCGCCTTCTTCCAGCACAATCAGGTTGCGAACGTTTGCCAGCCGGCAAAGCGTGCCGCCGTCGGTATGGAAAACCAGAGCCAGCGGCCGGGAAAGGCGGACGCCGCGGCCGACACGGATAAACAGCCCTTCCTCCAGATAGGCGGTGTTGAGCGCGGCAAAAGGATACTGATTCAAATCAATGTATTTGCCGAGAAGATGATTTTCTTCGCCGCTAACAAAAGCCTCCATCAGGGTCATCACTTCCACGCCCCGCGGCAGCGCCGGATATACCGGCACAAACTGTCCGTTGTCAAAATGCAGCGGATAGGCTGCAAACGGCAGTTCCGGACGGTTGCCGTGACAATGTCCGCAGCAACAGTGTCCGGTATCTTTGCCATCGTCTTTTTTGCAGCCGCAGCTTTCCCCGCAACAATGATGTTCCGTTTCCCGGCCGCAACAGCCGTCGTCATGACAGCCGGAGCAGCCGCAGCCGTCCCCGTCTTCGCCGGACAGCTCGGCCAGAAACTTTGACGCCGGCGGCACGAAATCGCCGTTTTTCAGCACATGCAGCCGGGTATACTTCCAGGCCTCGGTCTTCGGCGTCGGCAGCCGGAAAGCCGCCCGTCCTTTTTCCCGCAGGCCTTCCAGCCGGGGAATGTCGGTGCCGAACAATTCTGTTTCCCGTATCAGTTCCGCCATCTTACTTTTCTTTCACAAATTCGGCGTAGCCTTTTTCTTCCAGCTCCAGCGCCAGATTTTTGTCACCGGATTTGACGATGTGCCCGTCGGCAAACACGTGAACGAAATCGGGCACAATGTAGTTGAGCAGCCGCTGGTAATGGGTGATGACGAGCAGCGAACGGCGGCCGTCGCGAAGAGCGTTGACCCCTTCGGCCACCACTTTCAGGGCGTCGATGTCAAGCCCCGAATCGGCTTCGTCCAAAATCGCCAGCTGCGGCTTTAAGACCGCCATCTGCAAAGTTTCCAGCCGTTTTTTCTCGCCACCGGAAAAGCCGACGTTGACCGGACGCTTGAGCATCTCGGCGTCAATGCCCAGTTTGCGCCCTTCTTCGCGTACCATCTTGACAAATTCCATGGTGTCAAGCTCCGGCAGGTTATGATATTTGCGCACGGCGTTGACGGCATGTTTCAGAAAGCTGGTGACCGGCACGCCGGGAATTTCGACCGGATACTGCATGATCAGGAAAACGCCTTCGCGGGCGCGGTCTTCGGCCGGCATCGCCAAAAGGTCGCGGCCGCGGAATTTGACCGTGCCGGAAGTAACCTCATATCCGGGTTTGCCGCTCAAAAGATAGGACAACGTCGACTTGCCGGCGCCGTTCGGCCCCATGATCGCGTGGACTTCGCCCTCGTTGATCGTCAGGTTGAAGCCTTTGATGATTTCCCTGCCGGCCACGCGGGCATGCAGATCCTCAATTTCCAGTAAAGGTGTGCTCATTTTTATCTTTCTTCCTTTTTCGCTTTTTCTTCCCACTCGTCCAGGCGCTGTTCAATAATTTTCAGCTTACCGCTTTTGTAGTCGGCCACCTGACGCTCGATGCCGTAGCAGCATTTCAGCTGGCCGAGCATGATTTCAACGTCCGCCGCTTCTTCGATCAGTTCGTTCAGGTTGTCTTTGCCGCGGGCAACGTTTTTCAGAATTTCCTTGGTCAGTTCCGACATTTCCTCAATCGCCTGCAGCATCTGCGGCTGTTTGCCCCAGACCCGCAAGGCCCGCTCATACAAATCCTTTTCCGTCATTTTCCCCATCCTCAACAAAAAACTTCTTCGTCATATTCCCGGTTTACCACCCGTTTGAAAAACAGCAGGTCTTCTTCCGAAAGCGGCGCAAAATGATTGCCGTCAACGCCGACGTCAAGGCCGAAACGCTTGCATTTCTGCCGGCCGTGAATGTGGCCGAAAGCATTGAACATTTCCCGGTCGGCAGCCGAAGGCTTGTGCGACAGATGCAGTTGTTCGCCGTCCGCGGTCCGGATCACCCGGCTCAGATCAACCGAAGCAAAAGTCCGCTCCAGTTCCTGCCGGTATGCCGGATCCCGCCTGATTGCATCGACCTCGTAATTGCCGAGAACCAGCCGGATGCTGCCGTTTAAATGGGCGGCAAATGCCAAGTCGCCGAAATCGCCCAGATGCCAGACGGTATCCTGCAGCCCGACCGTCCGGTTCCAGTTGGCGACCAGCGCCCAGTTCATTTCTTCGACCGAGGCAAACGGCCGGCGCGACAGCACCCGCGTCCGCTCCGAACCGAAATGGGTGTCGGAAGTGAAAAATACCCGGCCAGACGTTTGCAGGCGCCGGCGCACTTCCGCCAAAGTCTGCTCATAAGTGTCAAACACCGTGCACGGCGTGTCTTCGCAGCGTTTGCAGAGATAGCTTTTGCCGGCAAAGCCTTCCTCGATGCCGAGAACCACGGTTTTGCCCGGCCGCCGGTTGAAATCGGTGCGTCCCAGCCATTCGCCGAGTTCGAAACGGGTAGTCTGGGCATAGCTGCGGCCTTTGATTTCCGCCGCCGCCAGCGGCAGCCAGAACATAACGACGTCGGCGCGGGACAGATAAAAGCTTTCCCAGCCGACCTGACGGTCATAATCGAAATTTTCGCTCTTTTCGCGGCGCGGATCGGCAACATAAACGTCCAGATCGGCCAAATCGGCGGCGGCGCGCGCCTGCCAGTTTTCCGCCCCCATGATCGGCCCGGCGAGAAAAACCAGCTTTTTGTCTTTCAAATCAGCGGGCGGCATGTCCGGTTTCAGCAGTATCATCAGCCGACGCTCCCTTCCAGGCTGATGTTGATCAGCTTGGCCGCTTCAATTGCAAATTCCATCGGCAGCTGCTGCATCACTTCCTTACAGAAGCCGTTGACGATCAGGCTGACCGCGTCTTCTTCGGAAATGCCGCGGCTCTTGCAGTAAAAAAGCTGTTCGTCGCTGATTTTCGAGGTGGTTGCCTCATGTTCAAGAGTGGCGGTGCGGCAGCGGTTTTCGATATAGGGAACGGTGTGGGAACCGCAGGTCGAACCGATCAGCAGGCTGTCGCACTGCGAATAGTTGCGGGCGTTGGCGGCGGTCGGCGCCACTTTGACCAGCCCGCGGTAGGTCTGGTCGGAAAAACCGGCGGAAATGCCCTTGGAAATGATTTTGGAAGTGGTGTTTTTGCCGATATGGATCATTTTGGTGCCGGTATCGGCCTGCTGGCGGTTGTTGGTCAGCGCCACCGAATAGAACTCGCCGACCGAATTGTCCCCCTGCAACACGCAGGACGGGTATTTCCAGGTAACTGCCGAACCGGTTTCCACCTGCGTCCACGACACTTTGGAATTGACGCCGCGGCAGGCCGCGCGCTTGGTGACGAAGTTGTAAACGCCGCCCTTGCCGTCCTTGTCGCCCGGGTACCAGTTCTGCACGGTCGAATATTTGACTTCCGCATTGTCCAGCACCACGATTTCGACAATCGCCGCATGCAGCTGGTTTTCGTCCCGCTGGGGCGCGGTGCAGCCTTCCAGATAGGAAACGTAGCTGCCTTCGTCGGCAATGATCAGCGTGCGCTCGAACTGGCCGGTGTTTTTGGCATTGATGCGAAAATAGGTGGAAAGTTCCATCGGACAGCGCACGCCTTTGGGAATGTAGACGAACGAACCGTCGGTAAACACCGCCGAGTTGAGACAGGCAAAAAAGTTGTCGGTATAGGGCACCACCGAACCGAGATATTTCTTCACCAGCTCCGGATGCTCTTTGACCGCTTCGGAAATCGAGCAGAAGATAATGCCCTTTTCCGCCAGCCTGGCCCGGTAGGTGGTGGCCACCGACACGCTGTCGAACACCGCGTCGACCGCGACCACGCCGGCCAGCGCTTCCTGCTCTTTCAGGGGAATGCCCAGCTTGTCATAAGTTTCCAGCAGCTGTTTGTCGACTTCGTCCAGGCTTTTCGGCGCGGCTTTGCGCTTGGGCGCCGAATAGTAATACAAATCCTGATAATCAATCTTGTCATATGAAAGCTTTGCCCAGGAAGGCTCCTTCATCGTCTGCCAGAATTCAAACGCCTTAAGACGTTTTTCCAGCAGCCATTCCGGCTCGCCCTTTTTGGCGGAGATCAGACGGATAATGTCGGCATTAAGCCCTTTCGGGGCGGTTTCCGCCTCAATGTCGGTCACAAAGCCGTATTTATATTTGTCGCCGCTTTCGTCAATGATTTCCGGCCGTTCGCTGTTTGCCATTTTTCTCTGTTTCTCCTGTCGGCGCGGCAATCCGCGCCCGCTTCTTTTTTCCTCGGTCAATCTGCCGCCAATGTACTTTTTTTTGCCTCAAATTGCAAGTTCTTATTTGAGAGTAAAGGAAAAATTAAACATCTTGCCGCTACAATAAACACAGTTTTAAAATACGCTAAAGAGGTGAAACGAAATTGCGGACGGCTCTGATAGGAATACTGCTGCTCTGGCTGACCGGATGCGCCTCTCTGTTCGGCACGCCGGAGACGGTCACCGTCGAGAAAGGCGACACCCTTTACAGCATTTCCAAACGCTATGACATGCCGCTGCGCGACCTGATCGACGCCAACGGTCTCAAGCCGCCTTACACGCTTAAGGTCGGACAGGTTTTGCGGCTGCCGGCAAGTACCTATCACATCGTTTCTCGCGGCGACACCCTTTACAGCATCTCCCGCCAATACAACGTCAACATCGCCGACCTGAAACGAATCAACGGCCTTTCCTACCCCTACACGCTGGCGGTGGGGCAAAAAGTGATGCTGGCGGGCAGCGCGCACGGCTCTTCCGCCACCGCTGCCAATAAAACCCCGAAACGCACGTACACGGTGCGTTCCGTCCCGCGCAAAGCGGCTTCCCGTCCGGCGCGCAGTTCATACACGGTCGCCAAAAACCGCAAGAGCAAATTCTCGTGGCCGGTACGGGGGGCCATCGTATCCAAATTCGGCACCATCGGCAAAGGCCGCGCCAACGACGGCATCAACATCAAAGCCGCCCGCGGTACCGCCGTCAAAGCCGCGGACGCCGGCACCGTCGCCTATGCCGGCAACGAGCTGAAAGGCTTCGGCAACCTGATTTTGGTGCGCCATAACGACGGCTGGATCACCGCCTATGCCCACAACGACCGTCTGCTGGTCAAAAAAGGCCAGAAGGTGCGCCGCGGCGAAAAGATCGCCACCGTCGGCGCCACCGGCGGTGTCAACTCGCCGCAGCTGCATTTTGAAATCCGCGCCGGCAAAAAAGCCGTCAATCCGGTCGCTTACCTGCCGTAAAAAAAGAAAAATTTGTTGACGATTTGACTTTTTATTATTGTTATCCTTAGATAATAGTGTATATTCGTGTCCAGTTAATTTAACGCAAGGAGAAAAAAATGTTCGTAAATGATGCTTTGGCTCAGACCGCCGCCGCGGCGGCCCCGCAGGCATCGGTCGCCAGTACGCTGATTCAGCTGGCGCTGATTTTCATTGTCTTCTACTTCATACTCATTCGTCCCCAGCAGAAAAAGATTTCCCAGCATCAGGCAATGCTTGAGGCAATCAAGAAAGGGGACAAAATCATTACCGGCGGCGGCATCTACGGCACCGTAACCAAAGCCGACGGCATTAAGCTGGAAGTTAAAATCGCCGAAGGACTGACGGTCACCGTCAACCGCGCCACCGTCCGCGACGTCGTCAACGACGAAGGGGAAAACGCGGCCCCCGCCCCGAAGGCCAAGAAACAGTCCAAAGCCGTAGAAAAGAAATAAGAGGAACGCTTAATGTACAAACTATCCAAAACCAGAATTTACATTATTCTTGCCATCTGTCTGGCGGGAATATTCTTTGCCGTACCGAACGTTATCGGCGACAAAACCAAACTGCCCAAATGGTGGCGGCCGGTCAACCTCGGCCTTGACCTGCAGGGCGGTTCCAACCTGCTCCTGCAAGTCAAAGTCGACGACGTGATCAGGGAAAGAATGGGACAGGTCGAAGACGATGCCCGCCAGGTTCTGCGCGAAAATAAAATCCGTTACCAGAACCTGAAGGCCGGCGCCGACAACGTCAAAGTCAAAATCGACAACCTGAACGCCCGCAACAAGGCAATTTCCGCCTTCCGCAAAATGAACGGCGACCTGAACGTGCAGGAAACAAACGACGGCGTAATCGAAATCCGCTACAAAGAACAGGCCTTAAACGAGCTGAAACTGAAAGCGGTCGACCAGTCGATTGAAATCGTCCGCCGCCGCATTGACGAAACCGGCACCAACGAACCTTCGATCCAGAGTCAGGGCATTGACCGCATCGCCGTACAGCTGCCGGGCGAACAGAATCCGGAGCGGATCAAGGCTTTGCTCGGCAAAACCGCCAAGCTGTCGTTTCACCTGGTAGACAGCCGCACCACCGCCGCCGACGCGCGCCGCGGCAAACTGAGCAATTCTTCCCGGCTGATCAACAGCGCCGAGGGCGAAACTCTGGTCATCGGCCGCAAACCGGTGGTTACCGGCGAACATCTGGTTGATGCCCGCGCCGCTTTTGACGGCGGCATGCCGGTCGTCAGTTTCAAGTTTGACAGTTCCGGCGGCAAAAAGTTCGGCGAAGCGACCCAGAACCATGTCGGCGAAAGACTGGCCATCGTCCTGGACAACGAAGTGATTTCCGCCCCGAACATTCAGACCGCCATCCTCGGCGGATCGGGACAGATCAGCGGCAACTTTACGCTGGAATCGGCTCAGGAACTGGCTTTGCTGCTGCGTTCCGGCGCCCTGCCCGCACCGCTTGAAGTGCTGGAAGAAAGAACCGTCGGCGCCGGGCTCGGCTCTGATTCGATCAGTGAGGGCATTACCGCTTCGGTCATCGGCCTGATCGCGGTCGTCCTCTTCATGATTGCCGCATACGGACTGTTCGGCATATTCACCACCGTCACCGTGTTCTTAAACCTGTTCCTGATGCTCGGCATTCTGAGCGTCATCGGCGCCACCCTGACGCTGCCCGGAATCGCCGGCATTATCCTGACCATCGGCATGGCGGTAGACGCCAACGTGCTGATCTTTGAGAGAATGCGCGAAGAAGTCAAAAACGGGCGTTCGACCCGCGACGCCGCGGAAGCCGGATTTACGGAAGCCTGGGCCACGATCGTCGACTCCAACCTGACGACGCTCGTCGCCGCGTTCGTTCTGCTTTACTTCGGCACCGGACCGGTCAGAGGCTTCGCCGTCACGCTGGCAATCGGTATTGCGACCTCCATGTTTACTTCGGTTACCGTCACCCGTCTGATCATCACCGGATGGCTGCAAAAATACAAGCCGACCAAACTGCCGATTTAACTGAAAAAGATAAAGGATAACAAAGAAATGAGAATTTTTAGCTGGGTAACCAAAGATACAAACATCGACTTCATGAAATTCCGCAAAGCCGGATACGCGTTGTCGATCGCGCTGGTGGTCTTATCCGTCGCCTGTATCGTTTTCAAGGGCTTCAACTACGGCATCGACTTTTCGGGCGGCATTCTGATTGAACTGAAAAGCCAGGAAAAGATCAACATGGAAGAGGTGCGCAAACAGCTCTCCAGCGTTGAGCTTGACGACGTCAACCTGCAATCGATCGGCGAAAGCGGCAGCGAGATGATGATCCGCGCACAGACCAAGTCTCAGGACGAAAAAGAACAGATGAAGGCCGTCAACTCGATCAAACAGATCCTCGGCGACAAGTACGAATACCGCCGGGTTGAACTGGTCGGCCCGCAAGTCGGCGGCGAACTGAAAAAAGCAGGCATTATCGCTTCCGTCATTGCCGTTCTGGCCATTACGCTCTACATCTGGTTCCGCTTCGAGTGGCAGTTTGCTCTGGGCGCCATGGTCGGTTTGGTTCATGACCTGCTGGTTACCGTCGGTTTCCTGTCACTGTTTGACTTTGACATCAGCCTGACGACGGTCGCCGCGGTGCTGACGCTGGCCGGCTATTCGGTCAACGACAAGGTCGTCAATTACGACCGCATCCGCGAAAACCTGCGCAAATATAAGAAAATGCCGCAATATGAACTGTTAAACAAGAGCATCAACGACATTTTCTCGCGTACGATTTTAACCGGTCTGACGACGCTTCTGGCCTCGATCGCCCTGTTTATCTTCGGCGGCGACACGCTGCGCAGCTTCTCGTTCACGATCGTTCTCGGAGTCATTGTCGGAACTTATTCTTCGATTTACGTTTCCGGAACTTTCCTGAACCTGTTTAACCTGCGTGCCAACCAGAACGCCGACAAGGCGGTCAACCCGTTCGGCAACGTCGAATAGGAAAAAATCTCCGATAACGGCCCGCCCGCAAGGCGGGCCTTTTTTTGCCCGAATCGGCCTTTGCCGGTTGTCTTTTCGGGCATCGCGGCCATCTTAAAACAAACAACGGAAGGCCTCTGCCCCGGCCAAAAGCAAAAATTATTGCATTAAGGAGATTTTTATGCTATAAAGGTCGTCGAATTGTAACTTTGGATGTTGGTGTTATGATAATAGACAGTAGTAATACTAGGCAAAGAAACATTCTGACTAACAAGTGTTTTTATCAGACAACGGCTCAAATTATGCATGACTTTGAGCAAAAAGGCTATGCCAATTCCGCCGACGAAACCTTAAAAGTGATCAACGCCTACCATTCCCTGATCAAGAAAAAAGTCAAAAACAACTTCAACGCCGATTATAATGCGGCTTTCCAGAAAATTGACGACGCCATCAAAATGCTGGCCAACAAGGTTTATTACGAATATGACCGCCGGAGCTACGACGAGGCTTATCGTTCTTTTGAAGAATTTGACTACGTCAACGCGATCATCGGCCGCCAGCGGATCAAAAAGTCAAGCTGAGTCCAAATTCAACCGCTTACGCATACTCCCGCCCGACGGGAGTTTTTTTCCGCCGCCGGACACGCCTGAGGATAGTCGTCAGATGTTGTTTGCATCCGGCCGATTTTTGGATTAATAGTTAAAACATAAACGGTTTTAACTTATAACGGACAAACGATCATGAAAGACATTTCCGTCATCGGCTGCGGCCGCTGGGGCACTTTCCTCGCCTGGTATGCCGCCAACCGCTGCCAAGACAAAATCCAAAACGTTTTGATGTACGACCTCAAAACGTCGCCCAACTTCATTGAACTGCGTGACACGCGCAAAAACGAATATTTAGCCCTTTCGGACAATATGTATTTGTTTGACGCGCTCGACAAAGTGCTCGTTAACGATACCGTCATCATTTCGATCGGCTGTCAGCATCTGCGTTCGCTGGCACGGGAACTGAACGGATATGACTTGAACGGCAAAACCTTTCTTCTGGCGATGAAAGGGCTGGAAGAGCCGTCGGCCAAAATCATGCATGACGTTTTTCGCGAGGAAGTGAAGCAAAACGTTCATGTCGCAGTTCTTTCCGGCCCCGGCCATGTGCAGGATTATATGAAAAACGTACCGTCGGCGGCGGTGATCGACAGTTTGGAAGAAGGGACGAAAGACTATCTGATCAAACTGCTGCAAAGCGATCTGATCCGCTTTTACTACGGTTCGGATCTGATCGGTAACCAGATCGGCGCGGCTTTGAAAAACGTGATCGGACTTGCGGCCGGCATTTTGGACGGCTTGGAATGGTACGGTTTGAAAGGCGCGCTGATGGCCCGCGCACCGGTCGAAGTCGGCCGGCTGATCAGGCATTTCGGCGGCAACCCGATGTCCGCCTACGGACTGGCCCATCTGGGCGACTACGAGGCAACGCTGTTTTCCAAATACAGCCACAACCGCTCTTACGGCGAAGCTTTCGCCAAAGGCGAACGCTTTGCCAAGCTGGCGGAAGGCGTGCCGACCTTAAAAGCGGTCAAAATCATCGCCGACAAGGAAGGAATCGACATGCCGATCTGTCAGGCGCTGTATAAGGCAATTTACGAAAATGCAGACATTGAACAAACCATCCGTTCAATGTTTGAACGTGATTTGAAACGCGAGTTTTAATTATTTGCCTTTTTCTGCAATCCCGCCCCTGCCGGCGGGATTTCTTTTACCGTTTCCTCAGAAACGTACTTGACAAAATTTTATTTTAGTCTAAAGTAAAAGGTAGAAAAAAATTATTAACTAATTAAAAATAAAAAAATATGAAAGAGAATAAGAAAAATCAGCCCGTGTTCGGTACCGCAGTAAACACTGACAAAAAAGCAGGTCAGCAAGGTGCCGAAGTACTTCGTCAGTTTATGCTCGACAAGTATAAAAAAGATCCCGCCACCATGACGAAAGCCGAAAAAAAGGCCTTCAAGAAAATGGCGAAAGAACTTCTCGAAGCGAAACAAATCGACAAAGAGGAGTACAACAAGATCTGTGAGGCTCTCAAGTAGTTAACTACGCTACTTTCTCTTTTGGAAAAAGCACCGACCCGAAACGGTTGATGCTTTTTCTTTTTTTAAATGATTTTTTGCGCCAGAAAACTCCGTACCGTCCGGGCAATTTTTTCCTGTGCGCCGGTGTCGCGGTTATATTCCGCCAATAGTTCAAGCAGCATGTCAAAATAGCCGTGTTCCGCGCACAGACGGTAAGAAGCCTTGTAATTGAGGTCATAAATCCATGACAGGCAACACAACAGCCGATCGCAGTAAGACTTGACGGTGCCGGTCAAAATCACCTGCCCGGCTTCAAACTGCGCAACCGCCTCCGGCGACAGCGGCGCCCGGCGGACCTCTTCGCTCATGGTAACGAAAAACGGATCTTTTCGCAGGTTGTCCTCGTAACGCTGAATATAAAAATTGGCCAGCTTATCGGCATCTCTCACCCAGAACAGAATCGCCAAAAGCTGGCGGCCGGTTTCGGGATCCGCAACATCCTGAAACTCGGGGTCGGCATAAAACTCCTCCATCATATGACCGTGATGTTTGAGGGCCGCCAGAATCCGAACATCATTGTACCCCGGCTCATTTTTCATCATTTCATAGCTCAGCAAACCGTGGTCGCAGCGTTTTGAAAACCAGGAACCATGGTCGGCAAAGGCGTTGTTCCGGTACATTTCGTAAACTTCCATAAACCGGCCGACATCGTGAAAAAGCAACGCCTTTTCTCCGAGCGCATGAAAAGCGGCGTCTTCTTTTTTCAGTTGTTCGTCGCGGGCGGCAATTTCCCGGCCGATCGTCAAAACCTGCACCGAGTGCCGGTATTTTTTGGCGGCAAAACGCCGGCAGAAGCCGCTGCCTTTAACCGCCGCATACAAAGGACGAAACTTTTCCCGAAACAATTTCAAATCCGCATGGTTTATATTTTCATGATTCATATTTTTTCTCCCGCCCGCAGCATAATTAAAAACTTTTAACAATCGCTGAACGCAGGCACAAAAAAAGATCGGTCAAAATCCCGATCCTTTTTAAAACGCATGACCGCCGGTTCATTTCACCGCCGTTTTGTGCTGCTCGCACCAGGCCCGGCGTTTGGCTTCGACATGTTCGGGAATTTCCGCGACAAAGACTATGTCGGCGATCCGTCCCAGGTCGGAAACGGAAAGCAAAATGCTGTCGCCCGGTTTGCCTGTCGCCGCCGTTTTCGGGTCAACGACATAAACTTTGTACAGCTCCATCGGCGCCGGCAGAATCTCAAACACGATTTCGGGGTAGTCGGGATGTTTCAGCCAGAAAACTTCGCCGCGGGGCGAAATGGCGTCATCACACATAATTTCCAATACGGCGCGATAAGCTTTCACCGTATGCAGAAAATTGATTTCCTCAAAAACATAACTTCCGATTTCCTTGCTTGACTGCATGCAAAGATGCAAAAAATCATCACCGTCAATTCCCGATTCGACAATGATTTCGGCAAATCCGGACTGCGCAAAAGAAGCGGAAAGCCCGAGTTTTTCAATCATAAACTCCTTCCAAAGACGGCTGCGGTCAAAAATTTTTTCGATCATACACAATAAATTAAAAAATTAATAATACAAATTCAGCGGTTCATGTATAACACAAACCGCTGAAACGTGCAACAACATTGTGCGGAAGCTATTCCGCCGGTTCCCATTTGCAACGCACCGGAGAAACGATTTTTCCCTCTTCTTTCAGAGCCTTGAAGGCTTTGTCAATTTCCTTGCGGTCGGCTTTGAGAAGCTTTTCCACCTCGCCGGCGCTCATCGGTCTGCCGGCTTCTTTCATTACTTTCAGAATTTCTTCTTTCATTGTCATGTCCTTTGATGATTATAAACGAAGTTATTATAAAAAAGAAACATCCGTTTTCAAGCATAATCGGCAGTCAAAAATGCCGTCCCCTTCAAGGAACGGCGTTTTTTGAGCAATAACCGGCGGTTAAAGCCGGCACACTTTTCTCATTCGGTGTAGACGATAACCTGGAAGCTTTCGGAAGCTTCGTGTTCGCCGTCGCCGAAAGTACCGCGGATTAACTGGGTAAAATAATATTCCAGATAATCGCGTTCGTCGCCTTCATATTTGCCGACGTAACGGAGTTCGTGCTCTTCGCGGATGTCCGTATATTTCAGCGACGGCATTTCAAACCTTGTCAGGCCGTCGTCGTAATACGCCTCATATTCGCTCACCGGATAACTCAGCGTGAAGTAGTTGTATTCAACGTCATACTGACGTCTGACCTTGCACACGACCATTCGTTCGGGCATTCCTACCGTATCGCGGACAACCGCGTCCGCAAAGCCGGCTTTCTTCAGCTTAAGCGCCGCATCGGGCAGAACCTTGTACTTTTGGATCGAAGATTCGATTTCTCCCCGCATTTGTTCCGCCGTATAAGTTTTGCGGCCGACGCTGCCGTCAGAATACCGGTGTTCGACTTCCGCCCAGCTGGTGTAGGTGCCGGTCCACAACTCGTTTTTCACGTCCCTGATCCCGCTTGCAATCAACCGACTGGAAACGACTGCCGGATGAGCGCCGGCATAAAGCCGCAGTTCGATTTTGGCGGTCAGGGTATAGGTCTTGCCGTTGAAATCAAGCGAAATCGAATGGTCAAACCGCTTGCGCAGGTAGACGACCTGTTCTCCTTCCCCGTTGTCTTCGATTATGAAATCAAGGTCGGTCAGAGTGTAACCGTTGTCGCGGACGTTCCTGATCGGATGATAGGGCATCGTCTGCCGCGTGATCCCGTCGTCGTATCTTCCTATCTCATGATAAAGGTTGTACGAGAACGAAAAAACGTCAAACGTAACCTTGTACATCAAAAGCGAATCGGTTACCGTCACGAAATCCTGACGACGGCTGTTTGCCGCCTCATAAACCAGTTCGGTACGGCATTCGCCGAGGTTGAAACTGCCCACTTCAATCACGCTGTCGACGTTGTTGAAGGCGTTGTTGAGAGTAACCGAGACTTTGTTGTCGAAGCTGGCGCGGGTAATGCCCCGGACCATAATCCAGCTCTCGTAGCTCAGTTGAGTGCCTTCCGTTCCGACTTCCGCTCTTACCTCGCCGGCTTCGCCTTCGTCGTAAACTTCGCTTTCAATCACTTCCGGCAACAGAGGTTCGTCCTTGCTGCAGGAAGTCATCATCGTCATTCCGGTAAGAACGACAGCTGCTGCCGTTGCAAACCATAAGCTTTTTGTTTTCATATAAAAAAGGGTTTTAAGAGTTTAACAATTGTTTTTATTTTAAGTTCACTGTCTTTGTTCTTATCACTGCTTTTTATCTTATGAAAACCGCACTTGCCTGAGCCGACAAACCGGCCTTAACACACATCGCCAGTTCTCTCTTTGGATAATAAGATAAATTAAATAGTTGCAGATAATAATTCTTGTTTGAAACTTCGCCGTTTTTCGTCCGGCAGACGTTCCGGGTCTTGACACCCGGTTTTTGTCATCCTGAGCCTGACTCCGGCTCTCGCCGTTTCTCCTTTTCTCCGTCCTCTTTCTTCCGCTTCCTTATTCTCTCCTTTTTCGTTTTATTTTCCGGGATTGCAAAACAAGTTCAAGATAATAGCAGACGATCAAATAAAAGATCCGGGATCCGCGGGGAGGAAAGCTTTAGCCTTCAAACTTTCCTCCCCGCCCCGTATTAAGAGGGCCCCGCCCTAAAGGGGATTGTGCCGCCGGATCATATTGCATCTCCGGTGCGGGCGGGGTTGAATTTATCTCTTTCCGACTTGAGCTCCGTCACAACCATCATGACCGTTGCATACTTCTTGTTTGGTATTTCCGTATCCGTCTATTTTCCAGCGGCTTCCTAAAGAGTCGTGGGATTTTTTACAACGCCAGAAACTGCAGGATGTTCTGTTGGCAAAGAAATATCGAGATGCCGATTTAATGGTGCCGTCTGTCCATTTGATGTCTTTGTCACCATCATCTTTGTGCTTTCTTTCAGCATATCTTATTCCGTAATATGTTGCCTTTTGGGTTATTATATTGCTTCCTTTGTAAGAAGACAAAGTTCTTTCTTTACTGGAATCCGGGTAACCTATGGCGGATGGGGAATAGATTTTCAGACTCGTGCTTCTTGGTCCGTCTGCCTGATAAACATACAGATTACTGTTGTTTAACGTAACGAACGTTTTGCTGTATGTGTTACTGTTAGAGCCTACCGTAAATTCCGTTGTCGGATAGATGTTGGCATTTTGGAATTCTGCCAGACCTTTGACGGTAATGGCACAGGCTTCGATTTTGGCCTTGCTGGAAGAAGATTTTCCTTGTATTGAAACGATCTTGTCCCGTTTGTTAGTAATTTCAATTCCGAAAACCCCGGTCGAGCAGACAGGATAAATTTTGAAATTATAACCTTTTGAAGTAAAGTTTCCGTCAATTTCAAACGAAGACATTCCTTCAAGATAAAGATTGTCATAGTTAGGAAATGCGGAATCGCTGTTGAGTGAAACGGTTGCTTTGCTTTCCACTCTCCAAATGCTGTCCCCTTCAAGGCTGCAATTGGTGCAGGTTAACTTTCCTCCTATAAATTCCGCGCCGGATCTGATGCCTATACTGGTAAAATCATAGACACCGTCGGGAGAATCGTCGGCACCGGCAAAGTCAAGGAAGGGAGTTTCCGTACACTGCTGTTTAACCAGTTTGGTCAGAGTATCGCTGCCGGTAATTGTTTGCGCATAAGCGGTGCCGGAAATGACTTTTTTGTTGTTAAAATGTGACCATTGTATTTCTTTTTCACCATTAAATCCATATCCGCCGATATCTGCGCCGACAATCAGATTTTTTGCTCCGGATATGTTGTCGCCGGTATAAAGAGCATAACTGCTGATTCCCCTATCGTTAATATAATCGACCAGGATCTCGTCACATTCCTTTGGCACGCATTTGCCGCCGTCGATTTTATACCCCAGTTTGCACGAGGTTGCCTTGTAACGCGAACCGCGGGTGCAGCCCTCCAGACTTTCGCAGCTGGCGTATGTTTCCACCTCTTCGTTGTTCATGTCTTCATACGGATAGGTATTGATGTTGCAGTCGCAGCATTTCGGCGCTTTGACTACGTCACCCTGCGTACACAGTGGATCTTTTATGTACGTCCCGTATTCGCAGTCGCTGGAGATCACCTTGAACTTGTCACCGCAAATACAGGCCGCGTAATAAGTGTTGCCGTTGCTGTCCGTACACGAATTGCCGGTCGTGGTCGAACCGTTGTTAAGGCACTCTTCTTCGGTCTTGGGATAAATGCCGCGGTCACACAGACATTCGGTGAAATAGGCATTAACCGACGTCTGTCCGTTGGCAAAACCGGTGTAAACGCACGACGCCCCGGAGGCGATGCTGTTGTTGTAGTTCTGACCGGTCACCGTATTTTGGCAGATCGTCGCGCTCTGCTGTTTGTACGGATACTTGTCCGAGTCGCAGCGGCATTTGAAACGGTTGCCGCACTTGCCGTCCGCCACCAGCGGATAAACGCAGGCATCATAGCTGTATTCCCGTCCGCAGCACATCACGTAATTGCTGTTGTACGGGCAATAGGCGACAATGTATTTCGTCATGTCCGCCTGACACAGGCTTTTTTCCGTATAGCCTTCCTGTTTGCACAGGCTGCCGTCGGCATCCGGATTTTCATAATCCTCGAAACTGCCGCCGCCGGTACAGTTTTCTTCGCCGACAAAGCAGACTTTGGCCGCAGCCGGCGCCGCACACAACAGGCACAGGCACGCGGACAAAAGCCCCAATCCCATGGTTTTATACAATATTTTCATGACCTTTCCCCTTTATCCATAATATTTCGTTCAGGTGATGTAAAATATTGTA